>OLXR01000895.1_pt1 | contig 10887 bp, 10 predicted proteins | sample 1673941 | NCBI WGS metagenome assembly OLXR01 (sample SAMEA103958134, study PRJEB25191) | human gut metagenome
TGAAGCAATATAATGAAATTCTGGATCAGATTGACCAGCTGGCCAAAGATTCCGGTGTGGACGGCGTAGTGGCATCGCCCAGAGAAGCTTCATCCATCCGCAAAATGGCAGGGAATGATTTCCTTATCGTCACCCCGGGCATCCGCCCTTCCTTTGCCCAGACTGATGACCAGAAGCGTATTGCCACTCCATCGGAAGCTTTCAAAGACGGGTCTTCCATGCTTGTTATCGGCCGGCCTATTACCCAGGCCATTGATCCCTGCGCAGCAGCCCGTTTGATTTTAAAGGAAATTAAGGAGAATGCATGATGAACGAAAAAGAAGTTGAATCTTTACTGAAAGAAACCAAAGCTATTTTGGAAGGGCATTTCCTTCTTACCAGCGGCCTTCACAGCCCTCTGTATGTTGAAAAATTCAACGTTCTCCAGCATCCGGAATATACGGAAAAGCTGTGCCAGGAATTTGCCAACCACTTCAAGGGCATGGGCATTGAAACGGTTATCGGACCGGCTACCGGCGGCATTATCCTTTCCCAGGTGACTGCCCGCCTTCTGGGGGTTCGTTCCATTTTCACCGAAAGAGAAAAAGGTAAGATGACTCTTCGCCGCGGTTTCAAAATTGCGCCTGGTGAAAAGGTGCTCATCGTAGAAGATATTGTCACCACCGGCGGCTCCATTAAAGAGGTAGTGGACGTGGTGAACAAGGCGAAAGGCGACATCGTAGGTATCGGCCTCTTCGTAGACCGTTCCGGCGGCAAGGCAGACTTCGGTGTTCCTAAAGAAAAGGTCTATCCTCTTCTCCACCTCACCGTTCCTACCTACAAACCGGAAGAATGTCCCCTCTGCAAGGCCGGCGTACCTATTACAGAACGGGGCAGCCACCATTTGAAATAATGAGATTTTGACATAAAAAAGCTGTAAAGCCCTTTGGCTTTACAGCTTTTTTGATGGCATAGCGGGACAGTGGAGGCAGGAGGAAAAGCCAGAAACGCTGGCTGTAACCATTACCTCACAGGGGGATGGTATAACCAGCAGCGGCGCAGCCGCTGCCAGACTCCAGGACCTTTCTTGCTGGAAGGGCGCAGTACCTTACGCCTTTGCTGTTCCTTCCACCAGTTCTGTGAATAAATCATGGACCGTGGTTATTTGATTGATTTTCCATGCATTGGCACCGCAGAAGACAAGACCGTGGTCCACATCGCCTCTGACAGCGCGGATGAGGGCCTGGGTAATGCAGTAGGGGGTGGTGCTGGGATCGCAGGTCTTCAGACAGTGGAAGCAGTTTGTTACAGGAATCCTTCCCTGACGGACGGCACGGACAAAAGGATTGAGCAGGGCGCGGCCGGGCATGTGGACAGGACTCTGCACAATGGTAACATCAGAGGCTTTTGCCTTGACATACATATTCTTGAAGGCCTCTGCTGCATCGCATTCTTTCGTAGCGACGAAACGGGTGGCCATCTGCACGCCGGACAGGCCCAGGGACAGGTAATGCTCGATATCTTTTTTATCAAAAATACCGCCGCCGAAGACAACGGGGATTTTCTTATTGAATTTTTCTTCAAATTCCTTTACCACGCCAAGAATTTCCATAATCTCCTTTTCATAGCCGTCACTTTCATGCATTTTTACCTGTTCTCTGGTGTAGCCCAGATGGCCGCCGGCCTTGGGGCCTTCAATGACGACCAGGTCTGCCGTGCGGTTATGATGTTTGGCCCACAGCTTCAGAATGACCCGGGCGGCTTTCGGGGAGCCGATGATAGGCGCAATTTTTGTATTGGTGCCTTCTACACAAACCGGAAGGTCCGCCGGCAGGCCGGCGCCGGAAAAGATAATGTCGGCGCCGCTTTCAGCGGCCGTGCGGGCGTAGTCTTCATAGTGCTGACCCCGCCACATGATATTGATGCCGATAATGCCGTTTTTGGCTTTTTCCCGGGCTTTATGAATCTGCTCCTTTAAAGCGCGGATATTGGCTTTAACGGTGTTGGTACGGAAATCGGGTTCGTTGAATCCTACCTGGGCAGCGGAAATGACACCAATGCCGCCTTCCCTGGCCACGGCTCCTGCCAGTCCGGAAAGGCTGACGCCAATGCCCATACCTCCCTGGATGATGGGAATATTGGCAGTTAAGTCACCGATGTGAAGCTTTGGTAATTTCATATTATCACTCCTGGATAGTTTTAAAAATATAATACGAAAGAAATCAAACGTTTGACAAATGTGCAAACGTATAGTATCCTGTATTCACTGTAGTTTATTCCATATTCGAAGATAAGTCAATGAGAATTTTATGGAATATCTGCTCATAAAATTATACAATCGCTACTTAAGGTATAAATTTTGAATTCCCGGTTATCTGTGTACTTCATTTCTTCTTTTTTATTTCTTATCTGGTGATAGCAGTAAGGAATAGAATATGCCGTTTCTATGGGGTAAAGAAAGGATTTATTTTTGGTTTATCACTGGAGATGGCAGGGAAACCGCAGAAAAAGGAAGCTGACTTTTCCGAAAACTTCAATTTCCTGATGCACCACTTGCATGGTTGTGGTATAGTATTATCAGCAGGTGATAAAAATGATGGAAAAACGGAAGATGGATAAAAACAAAAGACGAGAGGCCATACAGAATTTACTTCGCCAAAATCCATGTCTGACAGATGGAGATCTGGCAGAACGTTTTTCTGTGTCTGTGGCAACCATTCGTCTGGATCGGCAGACTCTGGGAATTCCTCAAATGCGGGAGCGCATGGAACAGCTGGTATCGTCCCAGCCTTCTGAATCCCATGAGGGAGTCAGGGTACTGGATCTGGATATCGGTCAGAAAGGGGTAGGCCTCTTGAAGACTACAGAAGAAATGGCTGACAGTGCAGGCATGGTTTCTGCTGAAAAGCTCTACGGGGCGGCTGCAGGCTTTGCGGAATCCCTGGCAGGGGTACCCTTTGCTTCCACTCAGGTAGGAAATATCAAGTATAAGATTCCCGTGGTGCCCGGAACGATTCTCATCGTAAAGGGCCGTATCGTGCTCATGCGAGGGAATAAGAAACATATATATATCAGTTTCTTCCGCGGTGATGAGGAAGTATACCGAGCTAAATTTATTATGGAAATTTTGACTGAGACGGAGGCGTCCCATGGATAAAATAGCAGTTGACGCTATGGGCGGTGATTTCGCACCGCTGGAAATCGTACTTGGAGCTATAGAAGCAGTGCGGGAATTTCATATTCCTGTAGTGCTGGTGGGCGATGAAGAGCGGATTCGTGATATTTTAAAGAAACATCATGAGGAAAATAATCCGTTGATTGAGGTACATCATGCCTCTCAGGTCATTGAAATGGGAGAACATCCCGGCATGGCTTACCGCAAGAAGAAGGATGCTTCCGTATCTGTAGGCGCCAGGCTGGTGAAAAATGGGGAATGTGGAGCCCTGGTGGCACCAGGATCCACGGGGGCTGCTGTGACAGCTGGCCTTCTGGGTATTGGCCGGATTAAGGGCATTGAGCGCCCCGCCATCCTGACACCGATCCCCAATGAAAAAGGGGGATATACCTATCTTATCGATTCCGGCGCCAGCGCCCAGCCTAAAGTGGAAACTTATGTGCAGAATGCCCTTCTGGGTTATATTTATGCCCAAAAGGTGGCAGGCATCGCTCATCCTAAAATCGGCCTCCTGAACATCGGTGAAGAAAGCGTAAAAGGCAGCCCCCTGGTGGCGGAAGCCAACCAGGTTCTTTCATCGCAGAAGGTGATTCCTTTTGCAGGCAACGCCGAAGGGCGGGATGTGATGACCGGCGAATTTGATGTCATCGTAACCGACGGCTTTACAGGCAATGTGGTTCTGAAATTCGGAGAAGGGGCAGGGAAACTGGTAGCAGCCCTTTTGAAGGATGCTGTGATGAAAGGGGGACTTCGCGCCAAGCTGGGCGGACTCCTTCTCAAACCGGCTTTGAAGAAATACATGGCTAAGCGCCTTGATTATTCCGAGTACGGCGGCGCGCCTCTTCTGGGAATAAGGGGGGCACTCCTTATCTGCCACGGCGCGTCCAAAGCCAGGGCTATTAAAAATGCCATCCGTATGGCCAGAGATGTGTGCAGCGAAAGGCTGGACGAAGTGGTAGCAGAAACACTTTCAAAGATGAATTTGAAAGAACAGGAATAAAATGCAGGGAAGCACCGATTCACAGAGTCGGATTTCATCAGTGCTTCCCGGGGCAGCATCCTGTAGAAATCAGTGCTTTACATATTACATAAAAGGAACGGAAAGCACTGCGAATCATTTGTGTTTATCCAGTATCCTTATTAGGGAAGGACTTTTGATTATGGAAAATACACGTTTTGCCGGTATTTTGGGCACCGGTCACTATGCACCGGAAAAGATACTGACAAATGCAGATCTGGAAAAAATGGTGGATACATCAGATGAATGGATCCGTACGAGAACCGGTATAGAAACAAGGCATATTGCGGCACAGTCGGAAAATACGTCGGACCTCTGTGTTCATGCGGCAAAGCAGGCCATGGAAGCGGCCGGTGTCACGGCGGATGATATTGATTTCATTCTGGTGGCTACGGCATCTCCTGACTATGTAGTGCCTTCTACGGCCTGCTTGGTACAGGATAAACTGGGATGCACCCATGCCGGTGCCATGGATATTTCCGCCGGCTGCTCCGGCTATATCTATGCTGTGGCTGTAGCATCCAACATGGTAAAGGCAGGCATGTACAAGCATATCCTTGTAATCGGTGCAGAAATTCTGTCCCGTCTGGTAAACTGGCATGACCGTTCCACCTGTATCCTTTTTGGTGATGGTGCAGGAGCAGCAGTTATCGGGGAAACGGAAGAAGGCTATGGTCTTCTGGCATCGGACCTTGGTTCTGACGGCAGTCTGGGCAAGATCCTTGATATCCCGGCCAGCGGCGTGGCAGAACCGGTGACTCACCGTGCCATCGATTCCGGCCGTATTTATATTCATATGGAAGGACCGGAGGTATTCAAGGCAGCCGTTCGTCATATGGGCGCCACTACCTTGAAAACACTGGAAAAGGCGGGAGTAGAAAAGGACGATATTGATATGTTCATTGCCCACCAGGCAAACAACCGCATTATCCAGGCCATTGCCAAGCGGCTCCAGGTGCCGGCAGACCATATGTGGGTAAACGTGGACCGTTTCGGCAACACTTCTGCCGCTTCCGTAGGCATTGCTCTGGATGAAGCCGTGCGGGCAGGTAAGGTGAAACACGGTGATATCGTGGTTCTTACCGGCTTCGGTGCCGGACTCACCTGGGGCTGCGATGTGATGCGGTGGATGTAAAGGCTAAGGCATTCCGTTTCCCCGAGACTGAGGAAACAGGAAAAGCCCTTTTCCCTAGGTTTATTTTAAAGAGCTCATACTATTACCATATATTACTATTACGCCATGAGGTGATACGATGAAAACAGCATTTCTTTTTCCGGGACAGGGTTCCCAGAAGGTAGGCATGGTTCACGATCTTTACGAAAATTTTGATTCCGTAAAGCATCTGGTAGAAGAAGCAGATGATACGCTGGGATTCTCCATTTCCAAAATGATGTTTGAAGGTCCGGACTCCGAACTGATGAAGACAGAATTTACCCAGCCTGCCATTTTGACTGCCAGCGTAGCAGTATGGCAGGTGCTGAAGGAAAAAGGCGTGGAACCGGCTGTTGCTGCAGGCCACAGCCTTGGTGAATATTCCGCTCTGGTAGCGGCCGGCGCCATTTCCTTTGCAGACGCTGTAAAGACGGTACATCTCCGCGGCCGTTTCATGCAGGAAGCAGTGCCTCTGGGAGAAGGGGGAATGGCTGCTATTATCGGGCTTACTCCTGATAAGATTGTGGAAGTGTGCCAGTCTGTTTCCACCGATGATGCGCCTGTGCAGGCAGTGAATTTCAACTGCCCTGGACAGGTGGTGATTGCCGGTGCCACAAAAGGAGTTGAAAAAGCCTGTGAAGCTCTGAAGGCAGCAGGCGCCCGCCGTGCGATTATGCTTCATGTGAGTGCTCCCTTCCATTCCACACTCATGGAACCGGCAGCTGCCAGACTGAAGGAAGTCCTTGACACCATTGAAATCCATGATACGAAGATTCCGGTGGTGGCCAATGTAAATGCCAAAGAAGAAACAAAGGCCGATGAAATCCGGCAGAACCTGGTGGACCAGGCTGCACATCCGGTACACTGGGAAGAATCCATTCGTCATATGATTGCCGGCGGCGTGGACTACACGGTCGAAGCCGGCCCGGGCACTGTTCTTTCCGGATTTATGAGAAAGATTGACCGCAAGATTCCTTCTGCTCATGCAGAAGATACAGCAACAGTTGAAGAAGTGGTCAAAGCTCTGAAGGGAGAATAATCCATGGAAAACATTGAAAAAACAGCACTGGTCACCGGTGCGTCCAGAGGTATTGGCCGGGCTATCGCCCTGGCTCTGGCATCTAAAGGTTTTGCAGTGGCCCTGAACTATGCGGGAAGCCATGATGCGGCCGAAGCGGTAAAGAAAGAAATCGAAGATGCCGGCGGCAAAGCGTTCACTGTACAGGGAGATGTGTCTAAAAGTGAAGATGTGGACCGCATTTTCAAAACCGTAAAAGATGAGTTCGGCGGCTTGGATGTACTGGTAAACAATGCAGGCATTAACAGGGATGCCCTTCTTATACGTATGAAGGAATCCAACTGGGATGACGTGATTTCCACGGATCTGAAGAGTGATTTTCTCACCACCAAGGCAGCTGCTGCCATAATGATGAGGAAGAGAAAAGGCTCCATCATTAATATTTCTTCTGTAGTAGGCATTATGGGCAATATCGGCCAGGCCAACTACGCGGCAGCCAAGGCAGGGGTGATTGGTCTCACCAAAGCCTGCGCCAAAGAAATGGCCGCTCGTAATATCCGTGTCAATGCAGTGGCTCCTGGCTTTATTGAAACAGCTATGACCGATGGCATTCCTGAAAAAATCAGGGAAGGCATGATTGCATCCATCCCCATGGGACGGATGGGCCAGCCCGAGGACATTGCCAGGGCTGTGTGCTTCCTGGCTTCCGATGATGCGTCCTACATCACCGGCCAGGTACTGGTGGTAGACGGCGGTCTTGTAATGTAATCTGACTTGGGGAATTGCCACCGGTTGGAAGAAATCCTGTTAAATAAGCAGTTTATTACGGAAAACAGGTGACAAGCTCCTGTGGTTGTAATATAATCAGAAAGGTACATTTCTCAATGAAAGGTGGTGAAATTATAATGAGCACTTTTGACAGAGTAAAGAAAATCGTTGTTGACCAGCTGGGTGTAAACGAAGCTGATGTAACCATCGATTCTACTTTCATTGACGACCTGGGCGCTGATTCCCTCGATATCGTTGAACTGATCATGGCATTTGAAGAAGAATTCGACATTGAAATTCCGGATGATGCTGCTGAAAAGATTAAAACTGTAAAGAACGCTGTAGACTACATCGACAGCCAGATTCAGTAATCAGAAAGTTATAGTCATAATGGGGCCGGGGAAGCTGTTTCCCCGGCAAACCAGTATGATGGGGGAAAATGCCTCAAAAAAGCGGATTACCGGTCCGTTGTTATCCGTTTTTTTGAGGTCTTATCCTTTCACGAAGATATTCGGAATTTTTTATTGTGAGGTGCTCCTTAATGGAAAAAAGAAGAGTCGTTATAACAGGTATGGGCGTAGTTTCTCCCGTAGGTATCGGTACAGAAGAATTTTGGAATGCGCTGATGGCCGGCAAATCCGGCATTGGCCCGATTACAGAATTTGATCCGGAAGGATTCCCTGTGCGCATCGCCGGCGAAGTCAAGGACTTTGATGCTGTGAAATATGTGGGAGACAGAAAAGCAGTCCGCCATATGGATCGGAATGTGCAGTTTGCAGTGGCAGCTGCCAAAATGGCAGTGGAAGATGCCAAACTGGACATGAGCGTTGAAAACCCTGACCGCGTAGGTACCATTATTGGTACCGGTATCGGCGGTATCAATACCATGGAAGAAACGGTTCATCGCATTGATACCAGAGGACCGGCCAAGGTCAATCCTTTTGCTGTTCCCATGATGATTGCCAATATGGCTGCCGGCCAGGTTTCCATCAACTTTGGCCTTATGGGACCGGTACTGGCTGATGTGACTGCCTGCGCTTCCGGAAATAATGCCATCGGCCGCGCTACCAGAACGATCCAGTATGGTGATGCGGATGTCATGTTTGCCGGCGGTACTGAAGCTGCTGTAGCCAAGACCCCTATGGCAGGATTTGCTGCCATGAAAGCCCTTTCCTCCAGAGAATGCCCACCGGAAGAAGCGTCCTGTCCCTTTGATGTAAGAAGAGACGGCTTTGTCCTTGGCGAAGGCAGCGGCGTGCTCATTCTGGAAGAACTGGAACACGCAAAGAAGAGAGGCGCCCATATTTATGCAGAAGTCATCGGTTACGGCTCCAACGGCGATGCTTATCATATTACTGCTCCCCGTCCCGGCGGAGAACTGGCAGCCCGCTGCATGAAGAAAGCCATTGATGATGCAGGTATTTCTCCCGATGATATTGATTACATCAATGCTCATGGCACATCTACCGGCCTGAACGATAAAAATGAGACCAAGGCCATTAAAGACGTTCTTGGCAAACATGCCTACGACGTAGTGATTAACTCCACCAAATCCATGACCGGCCATCTTCTGGGGGCTGCCGGTGCCATTGAAGCCATCGTCTGCGTTCTGTCCATCGAACATAATAAAGTTCACCAGACACTGAACCTGAAGACCCCGGATCCGGAATGCGACCTGGACTATGTACCGGAAGGACCGAGAGACGTCAAGGTGGACGTGACTATGTCCAATGCTTTCGGCTTCGGCGGACACAACGCAGTGGTTGTTATGAGGCGCTATGAAGAATGAGCCATGCAGAAACAAGGCGTAAAGAACGTCTTGAAGAAGTAAGGAAATTCGCAGAAGACAACAACATTCCTGTGCAGAATATCCAGCTTCTGAATACAGCTCTCACCCACACCTCCTATGCCAATGAGCATAAGGGAGAAGTGATTCATGACAATGAAAGACTGGAATTCCTGGGAGATGCGGTGCTGGACCTGGTGGTGGGGGAATACCTCTTCCTTCGTTTCCCTACCTGGCCGGAGGGAAATCTGACCCGTGCCAAGGCCAGTGCCGTGTGCAAACCGGCCTGTGCTGAATGCGCCGCCAAATTTCATATCGGCGACTACATGCGTCTGGGCAGGGGAGAGGAAATGTCCGGCGGCCGTACCAGGGTTTCCATCCTGGGCGATGCCTTCGAAGCAGTCATCGGTGCCATTTATCTGGATAACAACTACGAAGTGGCAGCCCGCTTCATCCTGGGGCATCTGAAGAAATATCTGGACCTCATCGATGAAGGCAACTATGACCACGATTACAAAACGGACCTGCAGGAACTGGTGCAGAAGCACAAAGAGGCAGATATCCGCTATGAAGTGGTCCGTGATGAAGGCCCGGACCACGACAAGACCATCTGGATGAAGATTACCATTAACGGTAAAGATTTCGGCACCGGTATGGGGAAAAATAAAAAAGAAGCAGCCCAGAAAGCGGCCAGAGAAGCAATCAGCCGTCTGCAGAAAGGCGCACAGATATAAGAAATGCAAAAGCACCGCAACCCTTATGGAACGGTGCTTTTCTGATGGCAGGGGAAAAGATTCCTGTCCGGCATGACATAGATGGAGTTCATAGCGATCGGAAACTATTTCCAGGCCTGTCCTGATTCCCCTTTGAGCCTTTACTCTGCAGGCCTGTGAAAAGGGGCGAAATTTCTTGCCTGTCATGTTATAATTGAAAATAGAAATATATCGATTATGAAACTGTTCATTTTGAATAGTTTCATTTTTCTTTACCCTATAAGGAAAGCGCTGATTCCATGACAGTGAATGAATCGGTGCTATTCCGGAATAGATGAAAGAGGAAGTTTATGGATAGAAGCAGGATTCAGAGACAGTACATGGAACCGATGATTCCTTTTAAGCTGAAGGCGCCTTTCCAACCCACCGGAGACCAGCCGAAAGCAGTGAAGTCGCTGGTACAGGGGCTGAATGAGGGACAGTGGGCCCAGGTCCTTCTGGGGGCCACTGGTACGGGCAAAACTTTTACCATGGCCAAGGTCATTGAAGAAGTACAGCGGCCGACCTTGATCATTTCACCAAACAAAACCCTGGCGGCACAGACAGCCAGTGAGTTCAAGGATTTCTTTCCGGACAACGCGGTATACTATTTCGTCAGCTATTACGATTACTACCAGCCCGAATCCTATGTACCCCAGACGGATACTTATATAGAAAAGGATTCCTCCCGGAATGAAGAAATCGACCGGCTGCGTCATTCTGCTACCATGGCCCTCTTTGAACGGAAGGATGTCATTATCGTAGCCTCTGTGTCCTGCATCTATGGTTTGGGGGATCCGGAAGACTATAGTACCATGGGCCTGTCCCTCCGTCCGGGAGAGGAAATCGATAGGGACAAGATTATTGAAAAACTGGTGAATATGCAGTACATGCGGAATGATATGAATTTCACCAGAGACACTTTCCGGGTGCGGGGAGATACGATTGATGTATTTCCTGCTTCGGAAAATAATGTGGCTGTTCGGATTGAAATGTTTGGGGACGAAGTGGATTCCCTTACGGAATTCGATGTGCTTACGGGAGAAACAGTGGCGGAGCGGAACCATATCGGTATTTTCCCGGCGTCCCACTATGTCACCAGTTCTGATAAGCTGAAAAAAGCCATCGGTTCCATTGAACAGGAACTGGACGGCAGGCTGAAGGAGCTTCGGGACCAGGGAAAGCTCTTGGAAGCCCAGCGGCTGGAACAGCGGACCAACTACGATTTGGAAATGATG
>OLXR01000897.1_pt1 | contig 10861 bp, 10 predicted proteins | sample 1673941 | NCBI WGS metagenome assembly OLXR01 (sample SAMEA103958134, study PRJEB25191) | human gut metagenome
CAGCGCAAAAATTTCTCGCTGCCGGTCACATTGGGAGTTTTCAGATACACCCTAACAGGAGGGATTCAACGTGAAGAAAAGTCGCGAATCCTCGCATTATTTCTCGCGGCAGTATCCGCGTCGGCGGCAAATACGACTACCCGCAAGGCTGCAGATTTCAGGGACTATGACGATGCCGCAAGGGTCGTCCAGATGGGAACATACAATGGGCGCTGCTCTATGTTCAGGCCATGGACGGCGCAGACTACATGTACGGCAGAGGCAAACTCCTCGCTCCGCCGGAGAAACATCAAGGGCAGTGTTCTCATCCGCACCGATAGCGGTTTTCTTTATACAAAAAAAATCCTCGAAATCGTGAGATTTCAAGGATTTTTCTGGAGCTGCTGGGCAGATTCGAACTGCCGACCTCGTCATTACCAATGACGCGCTCTACCGACTGAGCTACAGCAGCAAGTCTCTTTCTCAAGAGCGCTCCGTTATTATAGCATAAAGTCGGGATTTGTCAAGTGGTGATTTTCGTTTTTTTATTTTTTCCGTGCAGGAGCGGATCAGCAGCGAAATGTTCACAATTCCTTTTCCTGCCGTTCACAGTTCGGACACGATTTGCCCGTATACTCATAATCAAGGATTTACCCAATCCTCTCTTTCTTCTCTTTTTCTTTTCTTTCTTCAAACAAAGGCCCGCAGCCGAACGGCTGCGGGTTTTTGTTTGCTTATTTCGTGTAGTCGAATTCAAAATCGTAGATGCTGACGGTGTCGCCGTCCTCAATGCCCTGCTCTTCCAGACGGTCGAACAGGCCGCTTTTGCGGAGCTGGCGGTCAAAGTACATGCGGGACTCGTAATCGTCGAAGTTGATATCGTTCAGGAGCTTCTGGAGCCACTTGCCGGACACGACCCACAGATCGTCATAGCGCTCGATCTGCAGCTCGTTCGCGTCGCCTGCCTCGGCCAGAGGCTTGACGTACTCCGGCTCGTAGATCGTGACGGGCGGGAGCGCGGCGAGCTTGCCTGCGATGGTCTTCATCAGCTCGCGCGTGCCCTGTGTCGTGGCGGCGGAGATCACGTAGAACTCGTAGCCCTGCGCCTCGACGTGCGCCTTGAGGCGGTCCAGATTGTCGCTGTCCGGGGGCAGAAGGTCCGCCTTGTTTGCCGCAACGAGCATGGGGCGGGACGCAAGGTCCGGGGAATACTGGCGAAGCTCCTCGTTGATCTTTTCAAAGTCGTCGACCGGGTCGCGGTCCTCGCTGCCGGAGACGTCGACGATGTGGACAAGCAGGCGGCAGCGGTCGATATGGCGCAGGAAATCATGGCCGAGACCGACGCCGTCCGCCGCGCCCTCGATGATGCCGGGGATATCGGCCATGACGAACGACACGCCGTCGGCGACGTAGATCACGCCGAGGTTCGGATAGAGCGTGGTAAAATGATAGTTTGCGATCTTCGGATGCGCGTTGGAGGTGACGGACAGGAGCGTCGATTTACCGACGTTCGGGAAGCCGACAAGACCCACGTCGGCCAGCAGCTTGAGTTCCAGAATGACGTCGTGCTCCTCGCCGGGGAGGCCTGCCTTGGCAAAACGCGGCACCTGACGGGTCGGCGTTGCGAAGTGCTGGTTGCCCCAGCCGCCCCGGCCTCCCTTGCAGAGGACGAAATCGGCGGAATCGGACATATCCTTGATGATCTCGTTCGTGGCCAGATCGCGCACGACGGTGCCTCTGGGCACCTTGATGATCAGGTTTTCGCCATTTTTGCCGCGGCAGCGCTTGCCCTGTCCGTTCTCGCCGTTCGGCGCGGTATATTTGCGCTTGTAGCGGAAGTCCATCAGCGTGGACAGGTTATCATCGATGCGCAGGACGATGGAGCCGCCGTTGCCGCCGTCGCCGCCGTCCGGGCCGCCTGCGGCCACGTATTTTTCCCGGTGGAAGGCCACTGCGCCGTTGCCGCCCGCACCGGCCTTGACCGAAATGCGTACTTTATCAATAAACATGAGGTTCCTCCTCTGTCAGTAAGGTTTTCGTAGTCTTTGTCCAGATTTCCGGATAGTTCTCCTGATAATAGTGCGCGCGGGCGGAATCCGGGGCTTTCCAGATCTCCTTTTTCCGAATTTCTTCGGAGATGGCCTTTTGCAGCCAGGCACGCTTCTTTGCGAATTTCTCCGGGTCGGACGCAAAATGCGCATAATCGAGCAGTTGGATGTTTCCCGCCGCCTGTTCCCGTAAAAACGCCTCATACGCGTCCGGAATATATTCCGCGCCGGTGATGCGGACGGGCTGCGTGGAAACGAACTCGTTCGGAATTTCCGTCTTTTCGTAGTCCCCGTCTTCACAGGTATAAAGCCAGCCGGATTTTCCAGCGTAGAGCTTTTTCAGCGCATCGGGGAACGGATCGTCGAAATACAGCTTGCCCTGCCGGGTATAGCCGTATGCGTATTCATAGTTCCGGATGAGGTAAAACAGCGCCATGGCGCGCAGGGACGTCAGGCAGACCTGCGTGGGCTTGTCAAAATACGGGGACTTTCTCGGTTCGAGAACTTGCAGGCCGCCTGTCGGAGAAGCGTGATAGTAGGTCATGCTGCCGCACCTTTCAAGAAAAAACCCCGAACGGGACTCGTTCGGGGTTTTTACAACAAAATTACTGTTCTGCGTAGACAGAGCACATCTTGCGATCCTTGCCCATACGCTCGAACTTGACCTTGCCGTCGATCAGAGCGAACAGCGTGTCGTCCTTGCCGATACCAACGTTGTTGCCCGGATGAATGTGCGTGCCTCTCTGACGAACGAGGATGTTGCCAGCCAGAACGAACTGACCGTCAGCGCGCTTCGCGCCGAGTCTCTTCGATTCAGAATCACGGCCGTTCTTGGTGGAGCCGCCGCCTTTCTTATGTGCGAAGAACTGGAAACTCATATTAAGCATCGTTTTGCACCTCCAAAACTTCGATATAATCAGGATAGTCATCCCGCAGAGAACACAATGTGAGCATCATGCCGGAGAGAACCGCCTGTACGGCCTCTTCGCTTTCACACGCTGCGGGAAGGGTTAAGGTGATCCGGGCCTCGTCTTCATTCACCCTGGTTTTCGCATGCTCGCCGAGCACATCGTTGATCGTGCACTCCGCAAGCTTGACGGCTGTGGAAACAGCTGCGCACACAATGTCGCTGCCTGCCTCTGCATAGCCGCTGTGGCCCGAACAGCAGAATCCGGTGATCCTGCCCTCGTGATCGAAAAATTCGACGCGCGTCATAAATTACAGCGCGATCTTTTCGATCTGCACCTTGGTGTACGGCTGTCTGTGGCCCTGGAGGGACTTGGAGTCCTTCTTCGGGCGGTACTTGAAGACGCGGATCTTCTTGCCCTTGCCATTCTTCAGCACCTTAGCCTCAACCTTAGCACCTGCAACTGTGGGGGTACCGAACTTGGAGTCAGCACCGTCGACAACTGCCAGAACCTGATCGAAGGTGACGGTCTGCTCAGCCTCCGCCGCGAGCTTCTCGATGTAGATCACATCGCCCTCCTTGACGTTGTACTGCTTACCGCCGGTAACGATAATAGCCTGCATATTCGTTTGCACCTACCTTTTCTTTCGTAGACTCGCTCTTGAGGTGTGCCGGAGCAGCTTTTGACCTCTTTAATGCGGCTTATGGATTATACCAGAGATTTTTCTCCGTGTCAAATACTTTTTTGCGGAAAATCGCTTATTTTTCCGCCGCTTTGATCTTTTCCTCCGTATCCTCGCGGACGGCCTCGCGCAGCTTCGTCAGATAGGGCGAGAACGCAACAGCGTCATAGGCGTATGTCCGGTTGAGGTCATATTCCAGCGGCTCCCACGAGCGGATATCGGATTCATTGTGCTGGATGACGGCTTCGAGCTTGTCCAGCGCCTTATAGAGCTTCGCTTCGTCTGTCTGCAGCGCGCCCATTTCGGTATACAGCGCGGCCAGCTCCGTATTGTACGGGGCCGGGAGCGACGCGACCCAATCGAACAGCGCGGTATCCTCCTTCTTTTCGTCGCTTGCAGACTTCAAAAACGTCGGGATATCGCCGGTGAAGCACTCGCCGAGATCGTGGATCAGGCACATTTTGATGACCTTGTCCATATCGAGCGCCGGGAATTCGTCCTTCATAAAGAATGCCATCAGTGCAAGCCGCCAGCTGTGCTCGGCGACGCTTTCGCGGCGGCCCCTGCTCGTCTCACAATGGCGCAGTTCGTCCTTGAGGCGCTCAGCAATATGTAACACATCCAGTAATGCACGCACTTCCATATCGATTTCTCCTTTTTGATTTATGACAGAACCAGTTCGATCGCTTCGCGGATATTGCGCACGCGCAGCAGCTCCATACCGTCGGGCGCAGTGACATTGCCCGTCCCGTGGCGCGGGATGATGCAGGTCTTGAATCCGGTGCGGGACGCCTCGGACAGGCGCTGCTGCAAGCCAGTCACGGCGCGAATTTCGCCCGTCAGGCCGACCTCGCCGATGGCGGCGGTCGCCGGATCGATGGGCTTATCGCGGAAGCTGGACGCGGCGGCAAGCACAAGGGCCAGATCGGCGGCAGGCTCGTCCAGCTGCAAGCCGCCGATGACGTTCACATACGCGTCCGACATCCCAAGATTCACGCCGCCGCGCTTTTCCAGCACGGCCAGCATGAGATTTGCCCGGTTAAAATCAAAGCCGTCCGCCGTGCGGCGGGGGACGTTGAAGTTCGTCCGCGCGACAAGCGCCTGAATTTCTGCCAGAACCGGGCGCGTACCCTCCATCACGCAGGCCACGCACGTGCCGGGGGCATTTAATGGCCGTCCGGCCAGCAGCATTTCGGACGGATTCGGGACCTCGAGCAGTCCCCTGCCCTCCATTTCGAACACGCCGATCTCGTTTGTCGAGCCGAAGCGGTTCTTGGCCGCGCGCAGGATGCGGTAGCTGCTGGCGTGCTCGCCCTCGAAAAACAGCTCGCAGTCGACCATGTGCTCGAGCACCTTCGGCCCCGCGATCGCGCCCTCCTTATTGACATGGCCGACAACAAAGACGGTCACGCCGCTGCTCTTGGCCAGCTGCATGAGGGCCATGGTGCAGTCCTTGACCTGTGAAATGCTGCCGGGGGCAGAGGTATTCTCCGGGCTGTAGAGCGTCTGGATGGAGTCGGCAATGAGAATATCCGGCTGCACCTCGTCGACAGCGCTTAAAATCTCGGAAAGATCCGTCTCCGAGAGGATATATAATTCGTCCGACGCGACTTGCAGCCGGTCGGCACGCATTTTGATCTGCTTTTCCGATTCCTCGCCGGAAACATAGAGGATGCGGAGCGTTTTTCCGAGATAGGCACAAATTTGCAGCAGAAGCGTCGATTTGCCGATGCCGGGCGCACCGCCCACCAGAATCAGCGACCCGCGCACGCCGCCGCCGCCCAGAACGCGGTCAAGCTCCTGCATACCGGTGGAGAAGCGGATCTCCTGCTCCCCTGTCACCTCTTTGAGCTTTTTCGGGACGGCACGCGCGATGCCTGCCCGGCCTGCCGCCTTCGCGGCAGGCGCTTTTTTGTCCTCGAACTCCACGATGGAGTTCCATGCCCCGCAGGCGGGGCACTGGCCCTGCCAGCGCGGCGTTTCGTTGCCGCATTGCTTGCAGACAAAAACGGTTTTAGATTTCATTCGGATGCTCCTCTGACAGCCACACGGACAGCGTTCCCGCGATCACGGCGGCCAGCTTTTTCTGATACTCCGGCTGCAAGAGCCGCTGTTCTTCCTCGTAATTGGATAAAAATCCGCATTCGACCAGCACGCCGGTGCAGCCGATATGCTCCATGAGATACACGCCGTCCGATTTTTTGCACTGACGGCGGTTGCCCGGCTCGAGGCCCAGGGCCAGATTGGCCTGCAGCTGCTCGGCCAGCGCCTGACTGCCGGGCGTTTTCGCGTAGAAGACCTGTGCGCCGTGGTACTTGCCCTCGGTGAAAAAGTTCTGGTGCACGCTCAGAAGCAGCGCATCCTCCGTCTGGTTCACTGTCTCGGTCCGGTTTTTGATGTCCGAAACTTTTTTCTCCGAGATCGTGCGGCAGCCGTCTGAATAGACAGCCGTATCCGTCTCGCGGATCATGCTGACCCGCACGCCGCACAGGCGCAGAAGGTCGCGCAGGCGCAGCGAAATATCCAGATTCAGCGCCGCCTCCGACGTGCCGGAAACGCCGGTCGCGCCGCCGTCCTCCCCGCCGTGCCCCGCGTCGAGCACGACGGTCGTTCCGCCGGGCTGCATGGCCGCCGTCTGCGTGCTTCGATGTGTCAGAACGGCGAAGACGCAGAAATACAGAACGGTCGCAAACAGCATGACCGGCATCATGATCTCTACCCATTTTTTCATATGATCACCCCATACAAGCGTATGAGGGACAAGAAAAGTATAGCATGGATTTTTCGGTTTGAAAAGGTCGATTATGCGTCCTGAAAGACAGGCTGTACGGCTTCGCCCCAAAGCTGCGCCGCGGCTGCCTCTGCAAAACCACGCTCCTCCTGCGAAAATGGGCGGAACTGCGTGATAAGCAGGCGCTTTCCGCTGTGCTTCCAGCGGCCCGCTACGCTGCCGTGCAGCAGCACCGGCGGCATGACGATGCCGGACAGACTGAAAATGCCGCGCAGATACTCCGGCGGGAGAAATACGCTCTGCTTTTTCTCATAGCCCAGCATCAGCGGGTCGAAGCCCGCCAGCAGCAGGCAGTCCGGAAGCGCCTGTCCTGGTGCTCTTCCGGAATCCAGACTGAACAGCTGCTGCCCCTCGTATTTGGCTGCTTCCACAGGAAGCCGGGCCAGCCGCTTTTTGATCTCCGCCTGCGAGGTACCGAAATAATAGGCTGCATCCCGGACGGAAGCCGGGCCATAATTCGTGAAATACCGGCGCGTCTGTTCCAGCAGTGCGTCCTGCTCCTCCATCGGTGTGAATGCCGGACAGAGGCGGAACGCCTTTTCCTCGCTGACCGTGCCGCAGAGAAAGCCGCGCTCGCAGAGCTCGCGTATGCCGCCGCCCCAGGGATGGAATATGCTGCCCTCCTCCGCCTGCGTCATTCCGGCAGCGCGGCAGCGGGCTTTCAGGGCCTCGCGCGTCGTTGGCCCTTGCGCAAGTGCATCGATGATCAGGTCCGAAAAGTATGCCTGCCGCTTCGGTGTAAGCGCCCAGTTCGGGCGCTGGTTCCAGAATGACGGAACAGTCCAGTCCCGACTCCGGTACCGGCAGCCAGTGTGCAGGAACAACGGAAGGTCGGCTTCTGCAAAGATGTGCATTGTGCCGCGGAGCGTCCAGCTCTTTACGAGGCTGTCTGCCGCGTGTGCTGTGTCATACGCTGTACTGCGCAGGCGCATGGCGTGCAGTGCGTTGGAAAGGAACTGCGCCTGAAAGCCGTTCATAGCGCAGAGCACTCTCATCCGCTCCCCCGCATGCAACAGATACTGATTCGACAGGCGCAGAAGCACCAATTCATTTCGCTCCATACATTCTCCCTTTGATATGCGCGGCCCCCGGCGCTCTGGGAGCGGCCGGGGGCCGGTATATCGTGATTCGATCAGATAATGCGCCGCCCGCAAAGGAAGCGGGTCTTGTAATACGATTCGTCAAGCGAGTTGACGCGGACGCCCGTGGACGGCGTGGAGGCGTGGACGAAGTTGCCGCCGCCGATGTACATACCGACGTGGTTCGCGTAGCCGCTGTAGCCGAAGAAGACGAGGTCGCCGACCTGCAGGTCGCTGCGGGAAACGTAGGTGCCCTGCGTCATCTGGTCGTTGGCGACGCGCTTCATGGAGTAGCCGTACTGCGTCAGGACATAGTACATGAGGCCGGAGCAGTCAAAGCCGGTCGACGGGCTTGAGCCGCCCCAGACGTAGCTGTAGCCGACGAAGCCCATGGCGAAGTTCGCGATCTCGCTGGCTGTGCCGGAGCCGGAGACGGTCCCGCCGCTGCCGGAGCCGGAGCCGCTGCCCGGCGTGACGGTGCTGTCCTTCTTATCGGCGAGCAGGTCTGCGCGGACATAGGCCGTAATGCCGTTATATTTGATGCGGTACCACTGGTGGCCGTCGGAGGTCGTAGTCGTGATGCCGGTGACGGTGACGGCGGCGTTGTAGCTCAGCTCGCCGACCTTCGTGCTGCCGGTCGTCCAGGAATCGCGGACGTTGATATAACCCGTCTGGCAGACGTACATGGTCTTGCTGATGCTCGTGACGGTGACGTTCAGATTGATCTGGTCAACAACGACCGTCGCGCTCTTGACGTTTTCATCATAGAACCACTGGATGGTCTTATAGCAGCGCAGGAACATCGTCATGGCTTCCTGCCGGCTGGCGTTGTCCTTGGGGTTCAGATACGTGCCGTTTCCAAGCTTCGTGCCCTGCACGTAGGAATAGCTCACGCAGATCTGCGCGGCCTCCTTCGCCCATGCGGAGATCGATCCGGCGTCGGCAAAGCCGTTCAGCACGCCGTCTTTCGCCTTGGGGGAGAACGCAGCCGCCGTGCAGAAATTCTCGATGAGCTTGAAGAATTCCTGCCGCGTCAGCAGCTGCTTCGGGCGGAACGAGCCGTCCTCATAGCCGTTGACGATGCCGTACAGATGGGCCTTGACAATATTCTCATTCGACGTATCCGTAAAGCCGGTGAACGTTTCGTTCGACATATCGATATCGTTGCCGGTGGCCTTTTCGAATGCGTAGACGGCCAGCTCGCACATCTCGCCGCGCGTGATGTCCTTGGTCAGATCAAGGCCGTTAAAGGACGCGGGCATCAGGCCGAGCTTGTTGATCTCGTCATAGTTTGTTTGGAACCAGCTGCTGTAGTTGTTGTTCGCGCCGAGCGCGGCCGCGCTCATGGACAGAAGCAGCACGGCGCACAGCAGCAGGCACAGCGGTTTTCTTGCCTTTCGCATGGTTTACAGACTCCTTTTTTCCGTTCCCGGACCGGAACGGCACATTTTCGAGACAATTCGACTGCATTATATCAGATTATGACAACCATTACAAGCACAATTTTGTAAATCTTTCGTAACCAGTTGAGTTTTGCGAAAAAATATGATATAAGTGTGATATGAAGTTACGAGTGATGACCGCAGTGCTTGCCTGCAAGCTCTGCCGAGCCCTGATCCGCCTGCTGGGCAGAGGCGGCACGGATTTTCCCGGGCGCGTGGCGCTCAAGCTCTGCCCGAATCTGCTGGGTGAACTTGCAAGGAACGTGACGACCGTGATCGTCACGGGCACCAACGGCAAGACCACGACCTCGCGCATGATCGAGCAGTCGTGGCAGGACGCTGGAATCTCTTACTTTGCAAATAAATCCGGCGCAAACCTCCTGTCCGGCGTCACGGCGGAATTCGCCGTCCACTCCACGCTCACGGGCCGTTGCAGATATTCGCACGCGCTCATTGAGTCGGACGAGGCGGCGCTGAAATTCATCAGCAAATATGTCGACGCGAAGGTGATCGTCTACACGAACGTCTTCCGCGACCAGCTCGACCGCTACGGCGAGGTCACGCATACGCTCAGCAAGCTGCGCGTCGGCGCGCAGAACAGTCCGAACGCCGTTCTGTGCCTGAACGCGGACGATTCGCTCATTACCAGCCTGCACGACGACGTGCCGAACCCCGTTATTTTCTACGGCATCAGCACGCCGCTCTATGAGGAGCAGGTTTCGGACCTCTCCGACGCGCCGTACTGCATCAAGTGCAAGAGCGAATATCAATACGACTTTGTGACATACGGCCATCTGGGCGGCTACCGCTGCCCGCGCTGCGGCTATGCCCGTCCGAAGCCGGATATCTGCGTCAGCAAGGTCATTCTGAGCGACGAGGAGCGCTCCGAGGTTGTCTTCCGCGACGGCGAAACGGAGATCCCCGCAACGGTCAATCTGCCGGGCGGATACAATATTTATAACGCCTGCGCGGCCATGGCGGCAGCAAAGGCCATGGGGCTGGAGCTTCCGAAGGCGGCGCAGTCGCTGTCCCGCTTTGCCTGCGGCTTTGGGCGCATGGAGAAATTCGAGATCAATGGCACGGACGTGCGCATGATTTTGATCAAGAATCCGGCGGGCTGCAACCAGGTGCTGAGCTTCCTGACGCAGCGGACCAAGCCGTTCGTCTTCGCCGCCTGTCTCAACGACCGGACACAGGACGGCCGCGACGTCAGCTGGATCTGGGACGTGGCCTTTGAACGTCTGACGGATATGGGCGATACGCTCCGTGAGGTCTATCTGTCCGGCACGCGTGCGGAGGATATGGCCCTGCGCTTCCTCTACGCCGGATTCCCGAAGGAAAAGCTGCACGTGCAGAAGGACTACGGCGCGCTGATGGAGGAGGCGACGGCGCATAAGCTGCCGGTCTTCGTCATGCCGACGTACACGGCCATGCTGGCTCTGCGCGGCACGATCAGCAAAACGTATGGCTACAAGCAATTCTGGGAGTAAGCTATGGAACTGAACATCTATCATTTATATCCCGACGTTCTGAACCTCTACGGCGACCGCGGAAATGTCCTGTGTATGCAGCGGCGGCTGGAATGGCGCGGGATGCAGGCAAACATTGTCCCGGTCCCCATCGGGGTGAAACTTGCCGCGAAGGACTGCGATCTGCTCTTCATCGGCGGCGGACAGGACTTTGAGCAGGAGATCCTGATGCACGATCTGAAGGGCGAAAAGACGGCAGAGCTGAAAGCCGCCATCGAGGACGGCGTGCCCGTGCTCGCCATCTGCGGCGGGTATCAGATGCTGGGCCAGTATTACAAGACCTGGGACGGCAAGCAGTGCGACTTTACCGGCGCGCTCGATCTTTACACCGTCGGCTCCGAGCAGCGTATGATCGGCAATTATATGTTTGAGACCCTCCCGGAGAGCAGTGGAGCTGTCGTAG
>OLXR01000899.1_pt1 | contig 10826 bp, 9 predicted proteins | sample 1673941 | NCBI WGS metagenome assembly OLXR01 (sample SAMEA103958134, study PRJEB25191) | human gut metagenome
AAAATGTGGATAACTACAAAATATTACAAATATTTCAAAAATGTTAAAATGACATAATCAACAATTGAGTAAACGAAAATGAAACATCTATTGTTCAAAAGTTGAAAAATGCCGAAAATTTACTTGGGTAAAATGACAAAAATCAAGAAAACAGGTTATACATATTGCAACAAATAATGTTTGAAATGTGATAAAATTATGGAAACATCTCATAAAATTGTATGTGACCGAAAAAAATATGTTGTAAAAATTCAATTAGAAGAACTTTTACTGTATATAATAAATAGGTCCAATACAATTTAAAAAGGAAATTTCTGAAGAAAAAAAGTAATAAATAGCATTGTTCAAGAGCCAGGAACTGGTTAATAAAGGTAGTCTGCTTCTGTACCTCCTTCATATTTTGGTCTCTTGCTTGCAGTGTGTAAGAGGCTCTTCAAAATTACCCTGTTTACCCTGTGCGATATCATTCAACTCACACAAATTCAATGTATTGAATGACACAAAGTAAAAAATGCGCACCCTGTCTTGCCCTGTATCCCACCACGTAGCGGTCCATTTTATCACCACAAAATAAACTGATTAAGAATATTTCCGCACTCTGTTCTACCCTGTCACGGAATGGGCAATGGTGTACACGTTCCTCCGTCCGCCTCCTTCCTTTCGTACCTGCACGCGATCCGGACACATCTCTGCCAGTTTGGATAACTTTCCGCCCAGTTTAGCCGCGTTCCTGGCCAGAAGATTGAATGCTCTCATTTTGTCAGCAGGAAGATTAGCTCTTACACGGTCATAAATACCCGTGGAAGTGGCGTCCTTCCTGTAGATCTGTTTGGCATCTTCCGGAGTTCCGCAGCGTGCGGCCTGGTCAATCAGTTCCAGTAACTGCATTTCCGGGCTGATGCCCAGAACAGCCGTGGCTAGTGTCTTGTTCATGTATGCTCTGCATCGGTGACGTCCCGTAGGTTCCTGCAAATGCTCCGGCGCCCGGTAATGGTCAATGAACCACGCCAGAGCGGGCAACTCCCTTGCCAGGGCCTCATCCACGGCATCCTTTTCATCTTCCGTCCCATTCGGAGGCGCCTCATGATAACCGCTCAGCCAGAAAGCCGCATATTTTATCTGTATCGCCTCCCTCCATCGGAAAAGCCGTCAGGCTCTCTCCGGATCCGTGTTGAGCAACTGCACCACCGCCCAGGACAACGCCATCGGGAAGGCATCCTTCCCTTTGCCCTCAATGGAGACCACTCCGGCATACAGGATATTCTTGCTCCGGCTCATGACGTTCCACCGCTCCGCCTCCTTCACGTTCTTCATGATATCATCCAGAAGAATCACCGGGTAATGTTCCATGCCGCCGTTAAACCCTTCACTTCCCGGTTTTGTGAAATACTTTTCGCCGGCCATGACCAGATGCTGAACCCTGGTACGAGCCGTGCGCCTTTTCAGGCACGCCTGAATACGCTATCTTGCCCCCTGCATCCAGGCTATAAAGGAAGGAAATTGGTCAAGGTCCTCCGGGTCATCCAGCAAACCACGCAAGAAGGCCAGGGCTGTCGAGCAATCCCCTTCCTTTCCCTCTACCCACGGCCCGGACGGCTCGGAAATCGCCGTCTGAAATAACGGGGAAGCCCGCTTCAATAATATCCACGCCCAGCGTTTCCAGCTGCATGGCCACCTGTATTTTCTGCTCCACGTTCATCGCCGCGCCGGGGCACTGTTCCCCGTCTCTCAGCGTCGTATCAAAAATATGTATTTGTTCTTTCATTTACAGTAAAAATGTTAAGAGGTCGTTCCTTCGGGAACTGCGCACGGAAAACGTTCCTGTTACGGAATCATTCCTTTGGCGCAAATCAAGACCAGCCGTTTACTTCCCTCGCGCCGGAACGGTTCACCGGCGCATATCGAGATATCTTCACGGACTTACCGTCCGAGAAGCAGCAATAGACGACCTTGCAGAAACAGGGTATTCATCTTGCTTGTTTTTACTATAAATCCACCCTGAATGGGGAACGGGACAGACAATGCTCTTTAGAACTTGCTCTGCCAAGACACCTCAAGTACATATGACATTGTTAGAGCCGTCTCATCCATTGAAATTTTGAAAGAGAGCGCCTTCCTTCACAAAAAAACTGCCTGTTAAACAAGGTTATACTGTACGGATAAACATAGAATTCCCATAACTGGAACTCATTCCTGAAATCAGTTCCAGATGAGAAAATTATGTAAACCCAAACTGGATAACAAGCCTAATAACAATCTATTAAGATTACCATAGGATAAGGTTTGACACATTATTCACAACTCAACGGCCTATTGCTATTCACAGCAATAGGCCGTTTTCTACATTTCCCGGTGGGAACGTATTTCCTGAATGGAAATGGACAGGGAGGCGCGGCCGCGATACACGTTGCGGTCAATCGTGAAAGCGATATCCCAAGGAGGATTGGGAAGCTCCCGTTCCGCTCCGTTGAAGAAAATAGCGTCACGCTCCACGATGCCCTGGCGCATGAAAAGCTTCAGATGATTGGTTCCCACGCGCTTGGGCGGTTCCGTGGGAAAAACGTCGGAACTCATGAAGAGAGGCTGTGGATTGGAGTTGCCGAAAGGTTCCAGCTTTTCATAGCTGTCCAGCAAATCCAGCGTCAACGCCTGGAAGGACACTTCCATGTCTATGTTGAGCACGGGGCTGCGCTGTTCCTCCGTCGTGGTTTCAGACACATAACGGTTGAATGCCCGGCGGAAATCGTCCATGCGGGATTCTTCAATCACCAGCCCCGCCGCCATGTCATGGCCGCCGCCGGAAACCAGCGTATCCGCGCAATGGTGGATGGCCTGCACCAGGGACACGCCGGGAATGGAACGGCCGGAGCCCTTCCCCACTCCGCTTTCGTCAAAGGCGATGACGAAGGTCGGCTTGTGGTACCGCCTCATCAGCTGGGAGGCTACAATGCCCACCACGCCGGGATGCCACGCGCGGGAACCCAGCACAATGACGTTGTCCCTCTCCGGGTCAAAGGAGTTATGAAGCATTTCCACCGCATCCGTCCGGATGGCCTCCTCTTCCTCCTGCCGCTTGCGGTTGTGGGAATCCAGCATTTGGGCAAGCTGCACGGCCCTCCTGGCATCCATGGTCAGCAGGAGTTCCAACGCATCCATGGGGGAATCCATGCGCCCGGCGGCATTGATGCGCGGGCCTATCCTGAACCCCACGTGGGCGGCGTTCAGGAAGCCCGCGTGGTTGACGGAGTCGGAAGGTCGGATGCCCGCTATTTCCGTCAGGGTTTTGAGGCCCGTATGGCGGCTGTGCGCCAGCCTGCCCAGGCCGTGGCGAACCAGAATCCTGTTTTCCGCCACCAGGGGAACAATGTCCGCCACGGTTGCCACGGCCACCAGGTCCAGATAAAGTTTCAGGTCAAAGGTTTTCAGTTTCCGCTCCTTCAGGAGGGCATGCGCCAGCTTGAAGACTACGCCCGCGCTGCACAGATAAGTATATGGGCTGTTTTCCTCAATTTTGGCATTGACCACCGCCGCTGCATCCGGACGCCCCAAAGGGCCCGCCTCATGGTGATCCAGAATGATGACGTCTATCCCCAGACTGTTAAGCATGTCCACCTCCTTCACGGAGGAAGTGCCGCAGTCCACCGTAATAAGCAGGCTGGGAGGGTCCGCACATTCGCAAAGGCAACGCTTGATGCCGGCCTCGCTGAGTCCGTAGCCTTCCCGGGAACGGACGGGAATAAAATACTGGGGATCCAGGTCATAAGCCATCAAAATGGCCCGGAGAAGCGCCACGGAGGTGACACCGTCCACATCATAGTCCCCATAAATGCACACGGTTTCCCCTTCATCCACGGCCCGGAAAATGCGGTCCACGGCATCCCTCATTTCCCCCATCAGGAAAGGGTCGCTCAGGTGGGAGAGCCTGGGGTCCAGAAAGAGTTCCGTTTCCATTCCCCCGGTGAAGCCGCGCTGCAGCAGGAGCTGCTTGACCAGCAGGGGCAGTTCCGCAGGAAACGCTTTCAAGACCGGATCATCCTCCTTCACGGAAGGGCGTAGAGTCCAATGAAAACCCGGCGTCATGGCAGTATTTTAGCCCCGCATCCAACAGGGTCAAGGTTGTTTCCGCAACAGAAGGCCAAAGCGGAGAAAAGAAGCGTCCGCTTCCGTTTCCGGAAACAGTCCGCACGCCGCGCGCCCGGCCCTTTCAAAAAAAACTCCGCCCGGTTCGTTCCGGACGGAGTTCGGCGTAAGGCGCCAGCGCCTGAGACGGTTATTTCCTGGAGGAAAAAATCACTTCATTAATGATTGCATCCGGCTGGGGAGCCTTGTAGGTCAGGCGCACGGCGGAAGTTCCGGCAGGAATGGCAAATTCGGAGACCCCGGGACCGGCGTTTCTCTTGCCGACCGGCGTCCAGGCACCCTCGCCGCGGCGCGCCTGGATGGCGAAGGCGGCGGATCCCACTACGACTACCTTGGAAGCCCTGGGGTTGTCCAGATTGGGAACGACTACGTCCAACGGCTTATCGGCACGGTAAACCGTCTTCAGGTTTCTGTCGCTCAGGGAGACCAGGCTGGTGCCAGGATCAGAAGGAGGAACGTCAAATTTAAACATGTTCAGAACAATGTCCTGTTCCTTCCCGCTTTTATTGACCAGTTTCATGCCTTTGATTCCCTTGGGGAGCTGATTTCCCCTGGCAATGAAGTTCTTGCCCTGTTTGTCCAGCTTCTGGACCACGGGTTTGGAGGAACCTTCCACATCCAGCACTACCTCAGCCCAGGAGTTGACGTCATCCCGTTCCAGGTTGACTTCCAGCCAGGTGGCGTCCGTGGGACCATCCAACCGCAGGGAAATAAATTCTCCGGGTTTCATCTTGTGCGTTTCCATTACGCGGTTGATTCGCACGATTTTGTCGGATTTCTGCACGGAAATGCCCTCCAGCCCAGCCACGTTGGAGGAAGCCATAGCGGAAGGAGGCGTGTTGACGGCTATTTCCCTCACGGCAGTCCAGACGGCCCGTCCGTTGCCCGTTTTCTTCGGCTCAATGACGCGGTAGCGCACGGCACGGAGCAAAACCGGCTTGGGAGCCTTCCAGGCTACCTGCATTCCGGCGGTCTCCGGCCCCAGCGGCTTCCAGGTCTTGAGGTCGCGGGAGCCTTCCAGCTGCCCTTTCTCTACATAGTCGCCGTCCTTGTCATTGCGGCCCATCAGCACTTCCACGCTCCGCACGGGAATGGGCATTCCGTAGTCCACGCCATACCAGTCTCCCGGCTGACCATAAGCGCCGGAGTGCCAGAAGGAGCCGCGGTCCCCGTCACAGAAGAGTTCCGCCTTATCCATGCTGCCCCCCTTGACCAGAGGCTTGGGGGAAAGAGCCGGAGCGCCGGCAATGGCCGGGAAAACTTTTTTGGAGACAATATCCGCCAGTTCATTGACGGCGGGGGCCATCACCCGGGAACCGGTCTTTACCGCGGAACGGTACAGCTGCCCTTCCTGGTTATGGCGGCGGGAAATTCCATCCATGGCCGCCAAAGCCTGCGTGGCCTGCACCAGGTGGGTCGCGGCCTCTCCGGCGTTGTTTTCCTCCAGTGCCGCCACGGCATGCTGGCCAGCACGCCCCAGTTGTTCAAAGGCGTCCACCCACGCGCCGATTTCCTTCATCAGCCGGGGATTGTCGGCCTTGGCGCGGATGACAGGCGCAGCGGAAGCCATGCGAGCGAATTCCTTTTTAAGCAGAGCCGCATCAGCCTTCTCTATCCTGCCTTCCCGGGCGGCTTCCAGCACGCGCTTGACCACAGGTTCTATTTCCACGGATTCCTCACGCCGGTAACCGTGGCCGTTAGGCCCCTGGTCGGAATTGTGGTTCACAAAAACCTGCATGGCTTCCGCCGCCTTCGGGAACAGGCGCCTGACTCCCTCCTTCCAGGATTCCTCCGACTTAAAGCCGTTGATGTTCCAGGAGTAGTCCGCAAGACCGAAGAGGGAAACCTTGGAGGCCTCCGGCTTATCCATGGGGTTGGAGACAAATCCGCCCATGGATTCCCTGGCTCCCGGTTCCGTGGCAAGTCCGTACACGCGGCCCATGCACAGGTTGGAACGGCAGTAGTCCGTAACGGGGAAATTCCACCAGACGTAGGAAGGGCGCTTGATTCTCCTGTTCACCCACTGCTGGCCTTCCAGCGTGATGTCATGGCAGACGGAATTCCCCGTCCACATAACGTGGATGGAGGGGTCCAGGCGGTCGCCCAGAATATCCAGATAAGTTCCCGGCTTGGGATTGGCCCAGCCGCGGTTGTACTCCGTAGGGCACATGACCAGGGGAGTGACGTCTTTCTTCACCTTGACAAATTCGTCATTGATTTTGTTCAGCAGAAGGGCCTGCATGTCCCCCCGCTTGCCCTCTCCGAAGATGTCGTCAAAAAACACGGCAAAGGAACGGACGCCCAGCTTGTACATCATCTCAAACTTTTTGATGACGTTGTTCATGTCTTCTTCCGTCCACTTAATGTCTTTGCCGGGGTGGATGGCCCAGACAAAGTCCACATGGTTTTCCTTCGCCACCTTCACCAGTTCCCTGATCTGGGCGGCCTGGTCTGCGGGATAGGGATCCCGCCAGTGGGGGGAGGAATGGTAGGGATCGTCCTTCGGCCCGTAGATGTATGTGTTCATTTTGTTCTGCCCGTAAAAGCGCAGCTGGCTCAGACGGGCTTCATGGCTCCAGGGAGTGCCGTAAAAACCTTCCACCGTTCCGCGGAATTCAATGTCCGGCCAATCCGTAATTTCCCCAACGGGCAAAATCACGCCTTCTCCGCCGGTCTTCGTTCCCAGCTGCCGCAGCGTCTGCATGGCGTAAAATGCCCCCCGTTCGTCATGGGCTCCTATGCCCACCTTTCCCTGCGGAGAAATCACCAGCTTGTAGGCTCCGGATTTTTCCGGAACCCCGTCCAGCAGCTTGCTCCCGCCCGCCTTGGCAGAACGTATTGTCACGGAAGGCTTCCCGGAGAAAGCAACCGTCTGGGAGGTGAATTTGGACTGCTGGGGGGACGGATATACGGCAGGAGTCGCCGCCAGAGCGGAGCCGGCCAGAAAGGCCGCCACGCTCAAGCCACATTGGAGAAGTTGAAAACCATTCATGATGATGCGCGATAATGGAACCAGAAAAAACTTTCCACCTCAAGAAAAAACCGTTCTCCTCCATCAGGCTGTCGCCACCAGGGGAAAAACACGGGAAAAGACTTCAAAAAGAAACTTCCCCGCCTTCTCTTCCCTCTTCAGGAAGATCCCCCCGCTCCTCATGGAATATTCGGGAACTGTCATCACTCCATCACCCGGCTCATCCGGAGACCGCCCGGCGCAGCCGCCCCCCTGCAGGAAGCGGCATGTTGATGGAATTTCCTGTGAAGGGCAATCGTCCCGCACGGAAATCCTGGCGGGGCTGGATGCCAGGGGCGCCGCCTTCTCCCTTCTTGACCAAAAATTCACCGTAACGCTGAAAAACAAAAAAGGGCCGTGCAGAATCCCTGAAAAGTCAGCGTCATCCCATTTCAGAAGACAAATTTGACCATTGCATCACTTGAAGGGAAGGTTCATCATGCGGAACATGCTCCGGCGCATTTTGATTCCTTTTCTGTGTCTTCTGGGCCTGTTCTGCTCTCTTCAGGCCCAGGATGCCCCAGTATTGAAAATCGCGGCTCTGCTGCGCCCCAACGGCAACCTGCACAGCTTTGAACCCGCGCCGCAGGACATTGCCGCCGCAGGACGGGCGCGCCTGGTGCTGGCCTCCGGCAAAAACCTGGAGCCGTACCTTCCCAAATTAAAAGACGCCCTGGGAGGCAGCGCGCAAATTCTGGATCTCGGAGCCTCCGTCCCGGATGTTCCCGTGGAGGAAGACACCGCAGACCATGACCACGAACACGACGGAGACTGCTGCGCCCACGGTCCCAACGACCCCCACTGGTGGCACACCCCGGCCAATATGAAACGCGCCGCCCGCACTCTGGCCGCAACGCTCACGCGGCTGGACCCGGCCCATGAACAGGACTATAAAGCCGGCCTGTCCCGGTGGAACAGAAAGATGGACCAGCTTTCCTCCTGGGCCAGAAAGGAACTTGCGGACATTCCGGAAACGGACCGCGTCCTGGTTACGGGGCATGCGGCCATGAACCATTTCTGCAGGGAATTCGGCTTCCGCAGCATCAGCATCCAGGGGATAAGCCGTGAAGATGAAGGCAACTCCGCCCAGCTGGCCTCCACGCTGAAAAAGCTGAGGTCAGCCGGGGTAAAAGCCCTGTTCCCGGAATATTCCTCCAACCCCAAGAGCCTTACGGAAATCGCCAAATCCCTGAACATCCCCGTTGCCAGACCAATCAATACCGACGGGCTGGCCCCTGAGGGACACACGTTCGAATCCATGTTCAGACAAAACACAGGCATCATCAAGGAAGCCCTTTCCCCGTTCCCCAGGCCATGACCAGCACACCCCTGCGGCAGTTTTTTCCCACTCTGGGAGTCGTCATCCTGCTGGGATTCTTCCTCTACAACATGACGGCACCCACCACCGGATCACAGGAAGCGGAGCATTCCGCCCCCACGGCGCAAACCGCGGATGTTCCCACGGTCATCACGGTCAGATGCGCCCACCGGCCGGAAGCCCTTTCCATCTCCTGCGGCGGCCGTCTTCTCTGGCAGCCCGAAACGCCCGGGCTGCATGAAGAAACGGAATGCGGCCTGCCGTTGAACAACGGTTCCGTAACGCTTACCGTTTCCGCCCGCTGGCCGGAAAACACACCGGACACCCCCGTCACGCTGGAACTGGAACCGGAGGGGAAAACCACCGTCTCCGCCACCCGCTGGTCCTTCGGCCCCTCCCTGAACGACAGCTACTCCTTCTCATGGAAATGAACAGCCCAGCCCCTCCCTGCACCCAGGACCACATCTGCTGGGGCGCGCACGCCAGCCACCCGGACCGCCACCGACTGGAAGTGGACAGCCTCAGCGTTTATTATGGAAGCTTTCTCGCGCTCAACGGCATCAGCTTTTCCATCACCTGCGGCCACACGCTGGCTCTGATGGGTCCCAACGGTGCAGGAAAATCCACGCTGATCAAGGCTCTGGCCGGGCTGATCCGCCCCGATTCCGGAAAAATCCTGTGGAACGGATGCCCCCTGCACGACACGCCGGGAGAAATAGCCTACCTGCCCCAGCGTTCCGACGTAGACTGGTCTTTCCCCATCACCGTCCGCGCGCTGGTGGAAATGGGCCGTTATCCGTCCCTGGGCCTGTGGAAAAAATTCGGGAGGCATGACCGGGATATTGTGGAAAAATCCCTTCACGTTCTTGGTATGGAATCCCTGGCGGACCGCCAGATTTCAGAACTCTCCGGCGGCCAGCAGCAGCGGGCCTTTCTGGCTCGGGCCCTGGCGCAGGAGGCCCATGTCCTCCTGCTGGACGAACCCTTCACGGGCCTGGACGCCCCCGCCAGCCAATCCCTGGGGAGGCTTCTGGATTCCCTGGCGGCGGAAGGGCGGCTGGTCATCGCCTCCCACCACGACCTGAACACGGCGGCGGACATCTTCGACACCATCCTGCTGATGAACAGGGAGCTGGCCGCCTTCGGCCCCCCGAAGGAAGTGCTTACCCCCGCACGCATCCGGGAGACATACGGAATGGAACCTCAACCGGAAATCCAAGCTTCATGATGGACGATTTTCTCCAATTCCTCCGGGAACCCATCGCTCAGCGGTCCCTGCTGGCCTGCGTCATGATCGGCTTCGCCAACGGTTTCGTCAGCGGGCTGGTTATCCTGAAAAAATCCGCCCTTCAAATCGGGACGCTCTCCTGTGCCCTGCTGCCGGGCATTGCGGTGGCGGTGCTCCTCTTCGGCCTTACCCGCTGGAGTTTGCTGACGGGGGCGGTGGTGGCCGCCCTGCTGGTGGGCCTGGGATCCCTCTTCGTTTCCCGCACATCCCGGCTGAACCAGGATACAGCCCTCTCCATCCTGCATACCACAGCCTTCGCTGCGGGCTTCATCGTGCTGGTAAGGCTGGGCCTGCAACAGAAAATTGACGACTGGCTGTTCGGCTCCATCATGAGCCTGTCCGACTCCGACCTGTGGATCGCCTTCGCCATCAGCTCCGTCAGCGTTCTGATCCTGCTGCTCTTCCGCCGCCCCATTCTGGTCTGCCTTTTTGACCCGGACATCGCCACTACGCTGGGAATCCCCTCCCGCCTCATCAGTTACGGCATCTTCACCCTGATCATTCTGGTGCTCGTTTCCTCTCTGCAGGCCGTGGGAGCGTTCCTGACGCTGGGGCTGCTTGTCGGTCCCGCCGCCACGGTGTACCTGCTTACCAACAAGCCGTCCCATCTCTTCTGGGGGGGAGGAATCATCGGAGGACTGGGCTCCCTGCTGGCTTTTTACCTGTCCTTCCCCCTGGGCTGGCATCTGGGTGCAACCATCATTCTGGTGCTGGGTATTATTTTTTGCACAGCCTATTTGTATTCATCACGGTGCGGGCTTTTAAAACAGCACGGGAAAAATTCTTCCCAAGTACAATAACAGAGCCCGTTTTCATGACAATCCATGACACGCAGACTACTAGTCCGCCACAGGGAGCGCCATTATAATGCGGGTTGTGAAAAAATGTGAGATATGCTCTGCACCGGCAACGGTGTTCCTGACACAGATCATCAACGGGAAGTCCACCAAATTCTGCCTTTGCGCCAAATGCGCCCAGGAGCGGGGTCTGCTGGACCCGGATGCCTTTGATCTGGCGGAAAAACTGTTCCCGAACCTTCAGGGCCAATTCGGCAAGGAAGGCGCGGCGGG
>OLXR01000901.1_pt1 | contig 10820 bp, 8 predicted proteins | sample 1673941 | NCBI WGS metagenome assembly OLXR01 (sample SAMEA103958134, study PRJEB25191) | human gut metagenome
GGGCTACGCCCCTGCGACCCCATTTTTATATAATCAAGAGGTTTATCGACAGTCTTAAGGCACCGCTTATGCGGTGCCTTAAGTTATATATGCCGGTTTTACCCGACGTCTTTTTCCTCTTCCTTTTCCTCCATTGTGATAATTATAAATGCCATAGTCATAAACACGGCGCAAATCATCACAGCCCACTGATTTATTGCTGTCACACACAGATCGCCTGCGACAGCGCCGACGGCGAACATTGCGTTTATGCTGAAAAGAAGCAAGCCTTTTCTCAGGTCGTCCCTGTTTTTATGAGCGACATATTCGCATATAGATGAAGCCGCTGTTCTCATATTGCCTATACACATTGTGGTGGCGCAGGCGTAGCTCTGCGGATATGCGCCTCTTATGCTTATTTTTCTGAATGCTTCTACCTGTGCGCCGCAGGCAAGAGAAATGATACAGTTGCAAAGGATATTAAGCTCATACGGTATAAATGCCGCCGCAAAGAGTGCCACCGCCTCGAACAGAATAACTATCTGCCGTCTGTGGAGCGCTCTGCCCTTGAAGATATGATGCACCGTCTGTGCAAGTACAACACCTGCTATAAAAGCCATTACAGGAGCAAAATATCTGAGGGCGACAACAAAATTGCCTTTTGCCAGATTTACCGCCATAAGAAGAATATTTCCCGTCTGGGCATTGGCGAATACCTCTCCCCTGCACATATAGGAGTATGCGTCCATAAATCCTCCGGACATTGCAAGAATGTATACAAGCACCATCGAATTTTCGCAGACGCTGATTTTCTTTTTCATAACATCACCGATAATAATTGTAGCACATCGCCGCATATCTTTCTATTGTTAAAAGCAACAAAAATTATCATAGGCATCAAGGGTGAAATGTAAAAAAGTAAACGGGCTGTCCGAAGCAGCCCGTTAAATTATCGTCAATTGATTTTGTTGCCGCAATTCTGACAGAATGAAGCACCGGGAATAACGGGATGGCCGCAATTAGAACAGAATGCCGGCAAATCCTGCTGTACCGGAGCCTCTTGTGCCACGGCCGCCTGCACAGGAACTTCTGTATTTGCATCTTCCTGCGGTATATTCTGCGGAACTTCCTGCTGGGCAGGCTTATACTGTGCGTTGTCCTGCGGTATATTCTGCGGAACTTCCTGCTGAGCAGGCTGATACTGTGCGTTGTCCTGCGGTGCAGGCTGCTGATATTGCTGAGGGTAACCCTGCGGAATATTCTGTCCGTACTGCTGAGAGTAACCCTGCTGAGCATTCTGTCCGTACTGCTGAGGATAGCCCTGCTGAGCATTCTGTCCGTACTGCTGAGGGTAACCCTGCTGAGCATTCGGCTGACCGTAAGGCTGATAAGGGTTGTACTGAGGTGCTCCCGCAGGTGCGGCTGCGCCTCTTATAAGACCGTTTGCGGCATTGTATTTTCCTCTTGCTACACAGCTTACAATAAATGCCACTAATCCGAGTAAACCTGCCGTTACAAAATAAAGTGCGTAAAAGGCTAAAGATGCATCGCACGGGTTATCATATGTACTTTTAACTTCCATACCGAAACGCATGGGAGCATATACAATACCAATCAGCACATTTTTGATAGAATTCGGCAAATCGGAAAAGGCACCTGACGAAGCCATGGTGATTATAGCAGCTATTGCCATAAATGCAATAATCAGCAGAATGCCGATGATAAAATCAAAAGTCGAAATAATCCTGCCTGCTGTTTTAGCCCCTTTGTTTATGCCTTTACTGTAAAAGGGCGCAAGCGCGAAACAAACTACGGATGTTATTGCAATCAGTATTGCAATAACAAAAAGTACTGTCGAAAATGCCATTCCTTCGGAATAATTCTTCTCGATAAATTCTCTTGCATATTCTTCTGCGTATGACATTACATATACCTCCTAAAAGCAGGCATAATCCGCCTGCGGATGTTTATTTCACTTAACAGTGATTTTTATTTAATTATAGCACAAACAGCAATGACAGTCAACAGCCTTTGCTCTGTTCCACTTGCCTTTTGGCTGTAAATGTGTTATACTGTATTTTGTATAAGCCGTCACACAGACTGTCGGCTTACAGATAAATGTACTTAATGAAAAACAAACAGAATATGATTATTACTATTACAGAGCAGTATGACTGCTCATCCGGTTAAAGAAAGGCGGAACAAGATCATGTGTGGAATAGTAGGATATGTAGGTGCAAAAGAATGCACCGCAATACTTGTAAACTCACTTACGAAGCTGGAATACAGAGGTTATGACTCGGCAGGTATAGCCGTGTTTGAGGGCGACAGGATAAAAACCGTCAAGGCAAAGGGCAAGCTCAAGGAAGGGCTTATCAAAAAGCTCGAGAACGAGCCTCATTTCACAGCTACGGCAGGTATAGGACATACACGCTGGGCAACGCACGGCGAGCCGAGCGACATTAACTCTCACCCGATAGGAAACGGCAGAGTGTCAATCGTTCATAACGGTATAATCGAAAACTACCGCAAGCTGAAGGAATTTCTCATATCTAAGGGATACGGCTTTGAGAGCCAGACCGATACCGAGGCTGTGGCAAAGCTGCTCGACTACAACTATGACGGCGACCCTATTGATACAATAATCAGGACGATTGCCGATATAGAGGGAGCATATTCGCTCGGCATAATGTTCAGGGAGCATAAGAACCGCATATTTGCGGCAAGAAAAGAAAGTCCTCTGATAGTCGGCAAGGGAAAGGGCGAAATGTTTATTGCGTCCGATGTTACCGCTATAATCGAATACACAAGAGAATACTATCTGCTTGAGCCGGGAGAGGTTGCGGATATAACAGCCGACGGCGTTACGTTCTATGATATGCACAAGAATGTCATAGAAAAGGAATTACAGGTTGCTACATGGGATGTTTCGGCGGCTGAAAAGGGCGGATATGCTCATTTTATGCTCAAGGAGATATGCGAACAGCCCGACGCACTCAAAAAGACGATAAATCCCCGTATCAAGAACGGCTTACCCGACTTTTCAGAATGCGGTCTTACCGATGAAAAGCTGAGGAGCTATCGCCATATCTATATAGTAGGCTGTGGCTCTGCAATGCACGCAGGCATGGTAGGAAAATACGTTATAGAAAAGCTGGCACGCACTCCCGTTGTTGTGGATATTGCGTCGGAATTCCGCTACCGTGATCCTCTGCTTGCGCCGGATGATCTTGTAGTTATTATCTCGCAGTCGGGCGAAACCGCAGATACGCTTGCCGCTCTGAAGCTGGCAAATTCAATAGGCGCAGACACGCTTGCAATAGTAAACGTGGTTGGCTCATCAATAGCAAGAGAAGCAAAGATGGTAATGTATACCCTTGCGGGACCTGAAATATCGGTATGCTCCACAAAGGCATATATGGTACAGGCGGCGTTTATGTATCTGCTTGCTTTCCGTGTTGCGTATGCAAGAAATGTAATTGACGAAGAACAGTGCAGACAGCTTATATCGGAGCTTTCACAGATTCCCTCAAAGGTACAGAAATGCGTTGACGATCAGACGCAGTACCAGAAGGTAGCGTCCAAGCTGATAAGCGCAGACAGCCTGCTCTATATAGGCAGAGGTCTTGACTATGCGCTCAGTATGGAGGGCAGTCTTAAGCTCAAGGAGATTTCCTATATCCACTCGGAAAGCTATGCCGCAGGCGAGCTGAAGCACGGCACTATCTCCCTTATCGAAGACGGTATGCCGGTCATCGCAGTTGCCACACAGCACGATCTTTACGAAAAAACGATGAGCAATATAAAGGAAGTAAAGACAAGAGGCGCTACTGTTGTAATGGTATGCAGTGAGGATATGAAGTTTGACGGGAACGATGTTGATTATCCCGTTATGCTCCCTCTTGCAAGGGATCTTCTTATGCCGCTTGTCGCTGTAGTACCGTTACAGCTTATCGCATATTATACTGCGGCGCTCAAAAACTTTGATGTTGACCATCCGAGAAACCTTGCAAAATCGGTAACGGTCGAATAATCACGGAAAAGGAATGTTCAAATGTACGATATAACAGGCGCAGTTTCTCTGTGGGATCATCTGGCTGAAACCTCAAAGCCGATAATAATATACGGTATGGGCGACGGCGCACAGAAAATACTCGATGTATGCTCCTTGAAGAATGTAAAAATATCGGGATTCATGGCGAGCGATGACTTCGTGAGAGGTCACAGCTTTGCGGGCTTTGAAGTGAAAAAGCTATCCGATATTGAACGGCAGTTCGGTGACTGTATCATACTCGTTGCTTTCGGCACTCATATTGACGAGGTGATACAGCGTATCATTGCCATTTCGGACAGGCACGAATTATACGCTCCCGATGTTCCGGTAATAGGCGGAGGATTATTCACAAAAGAATATGCCGAGGAGCATAGAGCCGAGCTTGAAAGAGTTTACTCGATGCTTGCGGACGAGAAATCAAAACAGGTTTTCGACGGCTGGCTTGAATATCGTATAACGGGAAGAATACAGCCGCTTTTACGCAATCAGACGGATAAAGCGGAAGGATATGAAATTCTTGACCTCGGCGACAACGAAACCTATGCGGACCTCGGTGCTTACAACGGCGACACGATAACCGAGTTTCTGGAAGTGACGGGCGGACAGTTCAACAAGATTTTTGCGATGGAGCCTGACGGGAAGAATTACGCAAAGATGAAACGCATACACTACAAGCTGAGCCCTTATGACTTCAGAACGGTGAATGCGGGTGCGTGGAGCTGTGATACGGTCTGCGAATTTATATCAAAGGGCGGAAGAAATTCATCGCTTATCCCCTATGAAAAAGGTAAGCCTGTCAATCCGTCACGGATAAAGGAGATAGAAATGCGCAGTCTTGACAGCTTTGTAAAGGACGAGCGTATAACCTATATAAAATATGATGTTGAGGGCAGTGAAAGCGAGGCTCTTGACGGCAGTAAGACGGTAATAAAGCGTGACAAGCCGAAGCTGCTCGTTTCACTCTATCATCGCACGGAGGATATGTTCGCCCTGCCCATAAAGGTAACGGAGCTGAATCCGTCATATAAGCTGTATTTAAGACAGCACCCGTATATTCCTGCGTGGGATATGAATCTTTACTGCATATAAAACAATTCTGAAAGGGAAACGAATGAAAAAAATCGTACTTGTTATCCTGCTTGTGCTTGTTACCGCAGGAATAGGGCTTTTGCTGTATATGCTGCTTACACGCACAACTCCCGTGTACGCCGGCAGCAGCAGGGAAATTATAAGCGACGGCTCAAACTTTGCCGTTTCGGCAAGCTATTATTCGGGGCTTGACAAAGCAGAGGTCGACACTGCCCTGCTTGATGTGCAGGACGGCGTAGAGGGCGCATTGACGGCTTATGACGCAATTCTTGCAAAGGGAACGCCCGTATTCCACCCCACATTCAACATAGCCTTGTCGGACTACGGAACGGGTTATTTTGCCGTGCAGGGATATGCGGAGGATATACCGCTCGATAATCAGAAGCAGGTAGGCTTCTACTGTGCCGACCTTACGCTTAATATATATACAGACGGAAACTCAAAGATAATATCCCTGCGGAACATAATGCCTACCGAGCTTACACGTCAGAATGTTACTCTTCCCGTAATATATGACGATGCGTTATCCGCAACGGCTCTTCTCAGCGACAGCACTGATTTTGATATGAGCCTTGCTTTTCTTGACGGCAAGACAAGCACTACGCTTACTTTTGAATGGACATATAATGTACGCTGCAGTGTTCCGCTGAATCTATCGGGGCTTGACGAACAGACAGTGAGCGCCGACATTACATTCACAAACAACAACGGCGTTGTAACAGCCGCATTTGCCGGTTAATGCAAAAATTAAAATTACGAGTTGCACAGATTAAACATTTAATGGATATTTTATAGTTGCTAATCGCCATAATTATGTTACTGTGCAACGTTTTTTTGACGAAATTGCATAATTCTTTGCAAGAAAACGAAAAAACGCTTGCAAAACGGCTTTATTTGCATTATAATTAAAGCATGGGTGCAGTGAAAAACTGCGTTAAAATTCTTTATTATAAGGAGTTTGCGATAATGGAAAAGAATGAACTGATAAAGCTGAATGAAGAAGCTAAAAAGCAGTATGACGAGCTTTGCAAGCAGGGTCTGAAGCTGGATATGTCAAGAGGCAAGCCCTCTCCCGCACAGCTTGATTTATCACTTGATATGCTGACGCATTGCCTTGACGGTGATTATATGTCGGAAACCGGTGTTGACTGCCGTAACTATGGTGTGCTTGACGGTATAGAAGAAGCAAAAAGACTTTGTATGCCTATGCTCGGTGTTGCTCACGATGAAATAATCATCGGCGGTAACTCAAGCCTTCAGCTTATGTATGATACAATGGCAAGAGCGATGCTGCTCGGCGTTCTCGGCGGCGACAAGCCCTGGGGAAAGAACGAAAAGGTGAAGTTCCTCTGCCCCGCTCCCGGTTATGACAGACATTTTGCTATCTGCCAGAGCCTCGGCATTGAGATGATTACAGTACCTTATACCCCCGACGGTCCCGATATGGACGTTGTAGAAAAGCTGGTAAGCGAAGATGAGCTTATCAAGGGTATCTGGTGCGTACCTATGTACAGCAACCCCGATGGCATCACCTGCTCGGACGAAACGGTAAAGCGTTTTGCTAACCTTTCGCCTAAAGCAAAGGATTTTAGAATATTCTGGGATAACGCTTACTGCGTTCATCACCTTACAGATACTCCCGACACTCTGCTGAATCTTCTTGAAGAAGCTAAAAAGACAGGCAAGCAGGATATGGTGTTTATGTTTGCGTCCACATCGAAGATTTCGTTCCCCGGCAGCGGTCTTGCATTCATCGGTGCGAGTGCGGAAAACATCAAGTTTATCAAGAGCCAGATGACATTCCAGACTATCGGCTACGATAAGCTCAACCAGTTAAGACACGCTCGTTTCTTCAAGGATTTTGACGGCATAAAGGAACACATGAAGAAGCACAGAGCTCTAATCGAGCCTAAGTTCAGGATTGTTCTTGATATGCTCGACAAGGAGATTGCTCCCACAGGCTTCGGCTCATGGCACAAGCCCAACGGCGGTTATTTCATCTCATTCAACGGTCTTGACGGCACGGCAAAGCGTACTGTTGAGCTTTGCAAGCAGGCAGGAGTTGTTCTGACAGGCGCAGGTGCGACTTATCCTTACGGCAAGGATCCTCACGACAACAATATCCGTATCGCTCCGACATATCCTACCGAAGCAGAGCTTGCAAAGGCTATGGAGGTATTCTGCGTTGCAGTAAAGATTGCGGCTACCGAATCGCTTTTAAAGTGATTTCTCTTTCATAATGTTGACGAAACATTAAAATCGTGTTATAATATAAATAAAGAGGGAAACGACAGACGGTCACTCCCTGTAAGTGTTAAAATAACCGCTCACAGTTTGCGACAGGGGGCGGTTATTTCTTTTTATTTGTAAAATTTATAACAAAAGAAATGATACTGAATATCATAACGGTAAATCCCGTTAGGAAAATACCAATCTGAATTAAGTTGTCCAGAGTTATGTACACAGCTTCACCTCCTTTCAAAGTGCTTTCGCACTTACGGGAGATGAATTGACCGCCTATCGTCCAAGGTTTCCCTCAGCAAATATTTTAGCATAATATAGCCAAAAATGCAATCCCCGACGATTTGAAAAGTTCGTCGGGGATTGCATTGCTATATGATCAGATCGGTATCTTCAAGACGTTTATTGAAGAACTTCATTATTCTTATACACGGTTTTCTCAGCACTATGCCGATAAAGAGGGCTATCGCAACATAAATCATCAGGTAGAGCAGGTCTTCTATGTAGCTTTGCGCATATACGCCTGCGACCGCTTCACGCATTGCGTTGATGCTGTATCTGAAGGGCAGATAGGGAAGAATGCTGCGGAAAAATTCGGGGAGAACTTCGGGAGGGAATGTACCGCCCGAGCCGGCAACCTGAAGTACAAGGATAATTACCGCAAGAGCCTTTCCTATTACGCTGAATGTGATCGTCAGCGAGTAGATGAGCAGTGAGAATACAATAGAAGATACAACGGCGGCGATGACGAACAACAGCGGGTCTTCACACTGTACTTTCAGGAATAAAAGGTCGCCAAGTGCGATTATTATCGCCTGAATTATTGATACCATAAGGTAGATCATATATCTGCCGAAATAAGCCTGTATCGGTCTTACATTACTGCCGAGCTTTTCGATGTCACGGCGGCTGATCTCTGCTTTCAGTACGGCGACAAGTACGATCGAGCCTACCCAGATAGCGAGTATCGTATAGAACGGCGTCATGGCTGAGCCGTAATTTTCAACGGGGTAAACCTTGACGGTTTTTACTTCAACGGGTGAACTCATAAATTCGCCGATTGATGACGGGTCACTTGAAACCTTTTCGATAAAAGCTATAAGCGCCTGATCGCTACTTATATCATCGACCTTTTTCTGCATAACTGTGAGCTTGTTCTTAGCGTTGCCGATTATTGTATCGAGGTCGGCAAGGCAGGATTTAAGGCTTGCAAGCGAATTCTGAGCATCGGTGAGAGCCGTTTCGATATTCGGAACAGATGTTCCTGCGTCTGAAAGCAGTGCGGAAATTCCGTCAAGCGTTTTGAATACCTCGTTTACGGCGGTATCCATAGCAGTTTTGACAGAAGTGTTCCAAGTGGTTTTTATGCCGTCAAATTCTTTCTTTGAATCGGTTATCAGCTTGTTTACATCACTTTCAAAATTATCGGGGGCGTGACCTGTTGTGCTGACAGTGTCTGCACCGCTGCTTAATTTTTCGATGATTGCGTTCTGCTTTTCTATATTCCTGTCGATTGCATCGGTCATAATGCTGACATCAATTCCGAGTTTTTGACCGACTGTTACAACATGGGTGCGGATATTATTCAGTGCATCAATAGTTTTTCTGTTTATCTCCGCTGTTGCTCTTATCTTTTCAGCGGCTTTGTCGGCATCGGCGGCGATTTCACCCGTGATGCCCGAAATACTGCTTTCCGTATTGCTGTAAAGCGTGTCGATTGAATTAAGGACGGTATCTGTAGCGGCGGTTATCTGTGTTGCTACTGCCTGTACAGCCGTAATGCTGTCCTTGGCGGAAGATGTCAGAGTACCCGACTGCGCAAGAAGCTGCTCAAGATCCGGGATAGACTTTTTGGTGTTTGCAATCATTGTATCTGCACTGTCAAGTGTTGTGCTTATCAGCGAAATTGAGCTTTGGAAAGCGGAAAGATTGTCGATAACGTCGCCTATGGCTGATTTTATATTGTCTGTTATCTCGGTGAATTTCTTGTTGCCCTGCTCGGAGGTGTAGTTCAATATTCCTGCAAGCTCGGTGGTGATAGTGTCAATAAAGCTCTCGTTTACCTGATTTTTTATCGCCTCTGCGCCTTTGTCGGTGATTTTCGGAGCGATAGCGTTTTTCTTTTCGTTGAGCGTGTAGGTTATCTGCGGACGTGTCAGCTTGCCCGAAAGTATGCTTGTGAAGCTCTCGCTGAAATTTTCGGGGATAACAACGCTGGCATAATATTCGCCTGTTACTACTCCGTTTTCCGCCTGCTGTTTATCTACGAACGTCCAGCACATCTGCGTGTTCTTTTTAAGATTATCCACTATCTGATTGCCGATGTTGATTTCCTTTGAAGCAAGCTTAGTGCCATTATCGCAGTTTGCGACCGCAATCTTGATATTGCCTGTGTTTGAGTACGGATCCCAGTTTGCCGCAATGTTGAACCACGCATACAGCGCCGGCAGTATACAAATACCTATCATTACCGCAAAAGCCATAAGATTTGTGCGTATCTTTTTTATATCGCTTAAAAATATCCTGAATATTGTCTTCATTTGTTTTCCTGCTCCCTCGTTTTCATTCCGGAAAGACGGCTGATGTCCTTTTTAGCCGATTCTATCGTGGTTTCTATGTTAGCCTTTGCGTTTTCAAGCTCAGTTTTTGCGTTGCTTATCGTCTTGTCGATATCGTTCTTCATCTTTTCAAGGTCGTCTTCCTTGTCGGTGTTTTTAATGCCGAGTATTTTTTCGTACTTGTAGCAACGGTAATCTATCCGTGTCATTACCGCAATACCCGAAATAATGAAGATTATCCACAGCGTCAAGAAGAATGTTTTGCTGTCAAGGCTGAACATCAGGGCGAGAAATACAACTGCACTGATGATAATGAGCAGTATCCCGACCTTGATACATTTTTCACGTTTTGCGTATTCTGCCTTGTATTCGTGCATAAGGCGCAGATATGCGTTATGCTCCTTGTCCTGCGTTGTGGCAGGATCTTTTATAAGCCCGTCTATAAGATCAAGCTCGTCCGGCTCTTCCTCATGTCTCTCTTCAAAAAGGTCTATATCGGAAAACTTCGTTTTCTTTATCTGCTCTTTTCCTTTTTTATCTTTATTCTTCAAACCGACACCCCACTTTTTAAGTGTATTTTCTCTTGCGATAATAACATCGGACATAAAATCCGCCAATAGCGGATTTTGCCGTGCAAAAGCACGGCTTGCGGCTCACCGCTTGTCCGAGAACATTTTAACATAAAAACTTTTGCCAACAGGCAAAAGACGGCGTACCGCCGTGTCGGTTGACACCGACTTGTTTTATGTTATAACAACCTCAGCCTGAAATCGTCATAAGACGATTTCGCTGCATAAAAATGCGGCTTTGCTACGCAATGGCTGAGAACGTTTTTGCTTACGCAATAACAACCTCAGCCTGAAATCGTCATAAGACGATTTCGCTGCATAAAAATGCGG
>OLXR01000904.1_pt1 | contig 10781 bp, 8 predicted proteins | sample 1673941 | NCBI WGS metagenome assembly OLXR01 (sample SAMEA103958134, study PRJEB25191) | human gut metagenome
TGCCCGCCTGCCGGAACCACGTTCCAAGGAGCGATTTTTATGGCCAAGACCCATATCATTGCAGTTGCCGGAAAAGGCGGCGTCGGCAAGACGACGACCTGCGGCATGATCATTGACTATCTGTGCAAGCAGAAAAAAGGCCCCATTCTGGTCGTGGACGCCGACGCGAACTCCAACCTCAACGAGGTTCTGGGCGTCGAGGTCGAGACGACGCTGGGCGATATCCGCGAGGAAATGGCCCACGCCGAGCAGACGGGCACCGTGCCCGCCAACATGACCAAGGCCGACTATGCCGAGATGAAGTTCAACTCCGCGCTCATTGAGGAGGACGACTATGATATGCTCGTCATGGGCCGGACGCAGGGCAAGGGCTGCTACTGCTTTGTCAACGGCGTTTTAAAAACGCAGATCGACAAATATGTCGGCAATTACCGCTACATGGTGGTAGACAACGAGGCTGGTCTGGAGCATATCAGCCGCGGGACGCTTCCGCACGTCGACACCATGCTCCTCATTTCCGACTGCTCCCGCCGCGGCATTCAGGCCGTAGGCCGCATTGCCGAGATGATCCGCGAGATGGATCTGAAGCCCGGCGAAATGAAGCTGATCGTCAACCGTGCGCCGAACGGGGTCCTGAACCCCGGCGTCATGGAAGAGATAAACAAGTACGGCCTCCAGCTGGCAGGCGTTCTTCCGCAGGATGAGACTGTTTACGAGTACGACTGCGAAGGAAAGCCCAGCTCGCAGGTGCCGGACGATACGCCCGTCAAGACTGCGCTTGCCGCCGTCATGCGGGACTTAAAGCTGTAAGCAAAAGACAATATTTTTATAGGGGGATTCACAACTATGCCTTTCGTTCCCAAGAAACAGGCGTTCAACGCGCACATCAACGAAGTTGTGCTGGGCGTTGGCGACAAGGCCACGGCCATCGGCGGTCAGAACGTGCTTCCGTTCCACACGTTTGACGCTGAGATCAAGAACGCACCGAAGATCGGCGTTGAGCTGACCGACCTCGGCATGGCGGAATACACCATGCCCGGCGAGAAGGCCTTCTACGCCGGCTGCACCACCGTGGCCGAAATGGCCAAGCGTGCAGAAACGCTCGAGGGCGCTTCTTTCATCTGCCTGCACCTCGAGGGCGCAGATCCCAACGGTCTGAACAAGTCCGTGGAAGAGTGCGTCCAGCTTGCCAAGGACGTCGCCGACGCGACGACCCTGCCGCTCGTTATCATGGGCTGCAAGAACATCGAAAAGGACACCGAGCTGTTCAACAAGATCTCCGAAGCGCTGGCCGGGAAGAACATTCTGGTGCTGTCCGCGCGCGACGAGGACTACAAGACCGTCGTCGCCTCCGCTGGTATGGCCTACGGCCAGAAGGTCGGCGCGGAATCTGCCGTCGACATCAACCTCGCCAAGCAGCTCAACACCGTCATCACCCAGATGGGCTTCAATGCGCAGTCCATCGTCATGAACGTCGGCTCCGCTGCCGCGGGCTACGGCTATGAGTACGTCGCCTCCACGCTCGACCGCGTGAAGGACGCTGCGCTCAAGCAGGCGGACGCCATGCTCGAAATGCCCATCATGACCCCTGTCTCCGCTGATACCTGGGGCGTCAAGGAAGCCGTTATGTCCGAGGAAGACATGCCCGAATGGGGCAGCCAGGAAGAGCGCGGCATCGAGATGGAGATCACGACCGCTGCCGCCGTTCTGGCCGGCGGCTCCGACGCAGTCATTCTGCGCCATCCGGAAGCAGTAAAGACCATCGCCAAGATGATCGACGCGCTGATGTAAGCAGAGAGGGGGAACCATACTATGGCAGTTAAAGGTCTTGACATTTTCAAATTATCTCCGAAGAAAAACTGTAAGGAATGCGGCAGCCCCACCTGCATGGCATTCTGCATGAAGGTCGCACAGGGCGCTGTTCCCATCACCAAGTGCCCGTATATGTCCGAAGAGGCGATCGCCCTTCTGTCCGAGGCCACCGCGCCTCCCATGCAGACCATCACGGTCGGCGCGCACAAGCTCGGCGGCGAGACCGTCATGATGCGTCATGAGAAGACCCTCGTCAACCGCAACCTGTTTGCAGCGACGCTGGATACCTCCATGGACGACGCGTCCATCGAAGAGCGCATCGCGCTCGTCAAGAAGGTCGATTACGAGCGTATCGGCGAGCGTGAAATGGTCGAGTGCGTCTTCGTTCACGACGCAGGCGACTGCGTGAAGTTTGTCGAACTGTGCAAAAAGGCAGCCGCTCTGCCCGACCGCACCGTCATCATCGACACCAAGGACGTCGAGACGGCGAAGGCTGCCGTCGAGGCCATCAAGGACAGCAAGCCCATCCTGAACGGCGCAAACAAGGACAACTTCAACGACATGAACGAGATCGCCAAGGCGGCGGGCCTCGTTCTGGGCGTCAGCGGCACGGATCTGTCCGAGCTGCACGATACCGTTGCCGCACTCGAAAAGGCCGGCAACAAGAACCTCATTCTCGACGTGACCGCTCCCACCATCAAGGAGACGTTCGCAAACGCTGTGCTCGTCCGCCGCACCGCCATCAAGGACGGCGACCGCACGTTCGGCTATCCCTCCATTGTCAATCTGGGCGTTCTGTGCAACCATGACGAGCATCTTGAGACGGCTCTGGCCGCCATGTTCGTCGTCAAGTACGGCTCCATCATCGTCATGGACAAGGTCGGCTACGCGGAGGCGCTGCCGCTCTACGGCCTGCGCCAGAACATCTTCACCGACCCGCAGAAGCCGATGAAGGTCGCCCCCGGCATCTACCCCATCAACGGCGCCGGTCCCGACGATCCCTGCGCGCTGACGGTCGACTTCGCGCTGACCTACTTCCTGGTCTCCGGCGAACTCGAGCGCTCCAAGATTCCCGTGAACCTGCTCATCACCGACGCATCCGGTATGTCCGTTCTGACAGCATGGGCTGCAGGCAAGTTCTCCTCCACGTCCGTCAAGAAGTTCTTTGACGAATTCGCTATCGCCTCCAAGATCAACAACCGCACCCTCATCATTCCGGGCAAGGTCGCGGTCATGAAGGGCGAAATTCAGGACAAGCTGCCTGAGTGGAACGTCGTCGTCGGCACCCGTGAGGCGGTCGAGCTGGTCAAGTACCTGCGCGACGGCGAACACATCAAGGCCGCCGAGGCTGCCGCTGCCTCCAAGGCTCCCGCCGCGGAGAAGAAGGAAGCTGCCGACGCCAACGCGCCGCTCGATTTCGAGAAGATCGCTGCGTCCATCCCGGCCATCGAGGTCGTCGACATGGGTGTGAGCTACAAGCAGCGTGATCCGGAGTCCCCGAAGTTCGTCACCATCGGCGAACGTATCCACTGCATCTCCCCGGTCATCCGCGAGGCCATGAACACCATGAACCCCGAGCCCATCCTGAAGCGTGCTGCCGAGCAGATCAAGGCCGGCGCAACGTATCTGGACGTCAACATCGGCCCGGCCGAGTCCAACGGCCCCGAGCTTATGACCTGGGCAGTCAAGCTGCTGCAGGAGAACTTCAACAACGTGCCTCTGGCACTCGATACCGCCAACAAGCGCGCCATCGAGGCCGGCATCAAGGTCTACAACCGCACGAACGGCAAGCCCATCGTCAACTCCGCTGACGCAGGCTCCCGTATCTCCTATATCGATCTGGCTGCGGCCAACGACGCCATCTGCATCGCGCTGTGCTCTGCCGACGGCATCGCAAAGGACAACGAAGAGCGCATGATGCACTGCCATCATATGCTCGAGCGCGGTCTGTCCCTCGGCATGGAAGCGACCGACCTGTGGTTCGACCCGCTGTTCCTCGTCGTCAAGGGCATGCAGGACAAGCAGATGGACGTTCTGAACGCCATCAAGCTGTTCTCCGACGAAGGCCTGAAGTCCACCGGCGGCCTGTCCAACAACTCCAACGGCGCGCCGAAGAACGTCCGCCCGATCATGGACTCTGCGCTCGTCGCCATGGCCATGATGCAGGGTCTGACCTCCGCCATCGTCAACCCGAACGACCTGCGCCTGATGGAGACGATCAAGTCCTGCGACATCTTCAAGAACAACGAGCTGTACTCCGACTCCTATCTGGACGCGTAATTTGTCTTTCCACGGTTCCCTGCTGCGAAACACCGGCAGGGAACCGCCGCATTTCCCCTATATAATTCAAAATTCAACAGAATTTGCAGGAGGTATTTATGAGCGTATTAACCGATCTCATCTATGGCGGCTCGCACGCCGTGGCTGGCCTGACCGAGGGTGCAGTCAACGACGCCATTGCAAAATATGGCGCAGACCATCCCATTGCCTTCCCTGACACCGCGTATTTCTTCCCCACCATCTACGCCGCCACCGGCGTCAAGGTCAAGACCCTGGGCGATCTGCCCGCCTGCGTGGGCGTGCTCAAGAGCCTCATCACCGATCAGGAGGATCTGGAACAGGCACTCAACGCCGGTCTGGCCACCGCTGTCGGTGCCGAGATCCTTGAGGGCCTGAAGTTCGCCGAGCCGAAGGACGCCTATGAGCAGGCCGCGGTTCCCGGCATCGGCTTCGTGCCCGATCCCATCATCCGTTCCCTCGGCGTGCCGCTGGTCACGGGCGATATCCCCGGTGTGGCCGTCGTGCTGGGCAAGGCCGAAAACGGCGAGGACGTTGCAAAGGTCGTCAAGGACTATCAGTCCAAGGGCATCATGACCTTCATGGTCGGCGAAGTCATTGAACAGTGCGCGGAAGCGGGCGTCAAGATGGGCCTTGAGCTCCGTGTCATCCCGCTGGGCCATGATGTGACCGCCGTCATCCATGTCGTCACCGTCGCCATCCGTGCCGCGCTGATCTTCGGCAACGTGCAGCCGGGCGATCTGGCGGGCCTGCTCAAGTACACCAAGGAGCGCGTTCCCGCGTTCGTCAATACCTTCGGTGCGATCGACAATGTCGTCGTTTCCGCGGGCGCAGGCGCAATCGCGCTGGGCTTCCCGGTCGTGGTCGATATCGACCTCGGCGAAAATCAGGTTCCGGGCGCACTGGAGTCCTGCACCGACCATAATGAGACGGTCAAGAAGTCTCTGGAGCTGCGCGGCATCAAGATCAAGTCCAAGGAACTGCCCATCCCCGTCGCGTTCGCAGCTGCATTCGAGGGCGAGATCATCCGCAAGGCCGACATGAAGGTCGAGTTCTGGTCCGCAAAGAACACCACCTGCGAACTTGTCCTCATGAAGAACATGGACGAGGTCGAGGATCACAAGCTCGTCATCGACGGCCCGGATATCGACTCCGGCGATCTGGAATACGCGCTTGCCACCTGCGTCTATGTCGCGGGCAAGAAGATGCAGGCCGATTTCGAGTCTGTGATCGAGCGCAAGATCCACGCCTGGTTCAACTACATGGAAGGCGTCATGCACACCGGCCAGCGCAACCAGTTCCGTATCCGTATCTCCAAGGACGCCTATGACAAGGGCCTGCGCCTGACGCACTTTGCCGAGGTTCTGTACCACATGATCACGGACGAATTCGACGCAGTCGTCGACAAGTGCGAGGTACACCTGATTACCGATCCGGTCAAGGCCACCGCGTTCCTGAACGATGTCGCCATCCCGCGCTACAATATGCGTGACGACCGTCTGGCCTCCATGACCGACGAATCCGTCGACCGCTTCTTTACCTGCATCCTCTGTCAGTCCTTCGCACCGGCGCACTGCTGCGTGGTCACGCCGGAGCGTCTTGGCCTGTGCGGCGCCGTTTCCTGGCTCGACGCGAAGGCGACCTATGAGCTGAACCCGAACGGCCCGTCCCAGCCCATCATGAAGGAGGGCTGCCTCGACGAGCGCACGGGCCGCTACACCACCGTCAACGACGCAATCAAGGACGCGACCCACGGCGCAGTTGAAGAAGTCACGCTGTACTCCATCATGGAGGACCCGATGACCTCCTGCGGCTGCTTCGAGTGCATCTCCGGCATCGAGCCGATGTCCAACGGCTTTATCGTCGTCAACCGTGAGTACGCCGGCATGACCCCCGCCGGCATGACCTTCGGCGAACTGGCCTCCTGCACCGGCGGCGGCGTACAGACCCCGGGCTACATGGGCCATGGCCGCCACTTCATCTCCTCCAAGAAGTTCATCCACGCCGAGGGCGGCATTGAGCGCATCGTCTGGATGCCGAAGGAGCTGAAGGATGATGTCGGCGAACGCCTGAACAAGACCGCCAAGGAGCTTTACGGCATCGACAACTTCACCGACATGATCGCCGACGAGACGATCTGTACCGACTGCGACGCACTGCTCGAGTTCCTGCAGGAAAAGAACCACCCGGTCCTGTCCCTCGAGCCGCTGATGTAAGCAGCGGACAATCTGTTCTGATACACAAACGCCCGGAGCCGCAAGGCTCCGGGCGTTTTGCGTCGTGTTTAAAGATCTGTGGTCAGCGCTTTCTGCTCCCGGTGCTGGCAGGTGAACAGGAGGATCTGCCGGTTTGCGGCCTCGCGCTGCAAAAGGCGCAGGGCCAGACGCAGGCGGTCATCGTCGAACATGACGAGCGCGTCATCCAGCAGGAGCGGGGCATCCTCCGGCAGCAGCAGGCGGCAGACGGCCAGCCGAACGGACAGATAGAGTTCATCCGCTGTTCCGCCGCTCAGGAAGAGCGAACGGCGCATGGCCGCGTCCGGCTGTCCCGCCTCCAGCTCCATCTGCCGGCTGATCTGCACGCGGGCATAGCGTCCGCCGGTCAGCTCGGAGAAAATTTCCGACGCCTCGCGCACCAGACGCGGGGAGAAGCGCTCTGCCAGCGCTGCGTTGGCCTGCGCCAGCGTCTGCCTGGCAAGCGTAAGCGCCTCGCGGCGCTCGTTCAGCGTGTCGAGCCTCTGCGCCAGCGCCTGCTTTTTCGCCGACAGCTCCGCCTCGGAGCCGAACTGCTCCAACCGGCCACGGCTCTGGTCGAGCTGCGACTGCACGGCTGCGGCAAGCGTCTGCGTCCGTGCAAGCGCGGCCTGCGCCTGTTCGGTTGTCAGGCCGGAGACGTCGTGCGCGGGCGCGGGCAGCTCCGGGATCTCGCCGAGGGCCTGCGCAAGCGCGTCATAGCGCGTTTTCGCCTGCTGCGCGGCCTGCTGTGCGTCATGCCAGGCGCGGTAAGCGGCCAGTGCGGAGGAAATCGCGCTCTGTGCGTCCGAAACTGTTCCGGCCTCCGCGAACATCCGGACGCTGCCGAGCAGCGCCGCTGTGCGCTCGGCGCGCAGACGGCTTTCCGCGTCGCGGGCCGCGTTCTGCGCGGCCGCAGCTTCGCATGCTGCCTGCCACGCGCGCAGCGCGTCGCGGTACTGAACAGCATAGGCATAAAATTCGTCGCGGCTGTGGTTTTCATAGAGCGCCAGCAGCGCCTGCGCCTCGGAAAGCTCCGCCTCGCGCCGCCGGTTATGCGCCGCGTTTCCAAGCGCCGCGACAGCGCAGACAAGCGCCGCCAGCGCGAACGCGGCGGGGATGAGCGGCTCGTGCCGGACGAACCAGCCTGCCGCGCCAAGCCCGAGAAGGAGCGCCGCAAGCACCCAGAACGGCACAGATGGCCGGTGCTTTTTCGCCGTCAGCCGGTCAAATTCGCGCATATCGCGCTGCGCCTTGTCGAGAAGCCGTTCCTCGTCCACCCCGGAAAACGCCTGCGGGCAATCGGGGCGCGCGGGCGCGGATGCGGCCGGCTCCTGCTCCGGCAGGGCAAGCAGGGCGGCCGCCTCCTGCGGCCAGCGCGTCCTCACGCGGGAGCCGCGCGCATACGGCGGACGCGGCGTTTTCCCGGTTTGCCGCCTGCATCGCGGCGCGCTTCGCGTCATAGAGCTGCGCCTTTTTTCGCTGGGCCTGCGCCGCCCGCAGCGCCCGCAGGTCCTCTTCGCAGGCAGTCTGCTGCGCTTGCAGCGACTGCAGCTGCGCGCGCAGCGCCAGATTTTTTTCATGCTCCCCCGCCAGCGCGGCCAGCGCGCTGTCTACGGCGGCAAGCTCCCGCTCGGCGTCAGGGATGAGTCCGGTCTTGTTGTGCCGGACGCGGTTCTGCCAGGCAAGCAGCCGCTTGTCGGCTGCGGCAAAGCTGACGGCCTCGTCCCCGGTCGTGACAAGGGCGGACAGCCGCGCTTCCAGCTCGTCGTCCGGCGTCAGGCCGAGTCCGGCCTGACGGACAAAGGCGCTGCGCTGATACACACGCTTCGGAACGCCCAGAAGCGTTTCGCCGCAGTTCGCGCCCGTCATGCCCTCGACCGGCAGGCCGGAATCGGTATAGACGGCGGAAAATACGCCGAGCGGTGCACGGGCCGTCGAGGTGCGCGTGAGCGTGATGCGCCGCCCGGCGTGCTCAAGCTCGATCACGCCCTCCATCGGCTTGCCGCTCCACGGCTGGTATTTTGTCTTGACGGGCAGCACGCCCGTTTTTTCGCGTTCAGAGGTATCGATGCCATAGAGCATGGCCAGCAAAAATTCCGCCCAGGTGCTCTTTCCGGCCTCGTTCGGCATTTGCAGGACGTTCAGGCCCTCGGTAAGCGAGAGCGTCTCCTGCTCGAGCCTGCCGAATGTTGCGGTCATGCGCAGAAGCTTCATTCCGCCGCCTCCCTTCCGTCCATCGCCGCGCAGCCGCAGCGCGCGGCCAGCGCGATTTTGCGTCTGTCCGCTTCCGTCTGGGCCGCGTCATACTGCGCCTTGAGCGCCTGCAGAAACAGGCCGCGCAGCGTATCCTCCTCCGCGCCTTCCCAGAGCGCGCGGCGGGGCCGCGTCTCGTCGCGGATGGTCAGCGCGTAAAAGCGCGGAGCCAGCGCCGCTTGCAGCGCTGCCGTTTCGACCGGCTCTGCCTCGCCGGTCAGGATCACGCGGTAAATATCGTTCTGCGTGTCCTCCGGCAGCGCCGCCGTGACGGCGGCAAGCGCGTCGTCCCCTGCTTCGACGTGGAGAATTTCATAGCTCCTGCCATGCAGCGGCAAAAAGTCCAGCCGGATGCCGGAATCGGAAACTTCCCCGAGATACGCGCCCTTCTGCCCAAGCTCGTCGAAGCCGCGCCCCATCGCGCAGCCGGGCCAGGCGTAGCACGTGCTCCCGCACCGCAGCAGCCCGCTTGCCTGATGGATATGGCCGAGCGCGAGATAGGCAAGGCCGGAGGCCGCCAGCTGCTCGGACGTGATGGGATTATAGGGCGAGGCCGCCTGCGTCGCGTCCCCGTGGAGGACCATGAGGTTCGTCCAGCCGTCGGCTTTCGCGCGGAAGCCCTCCAGCAGCGGTCTTTCGTGCCGCGCGGTGAAGCCCGCGCCATAGACGCGCAGCTGTTTCTCCGGCAGCTCGATTGCCTCGATTGCATCCGTTTTGAAAATATGCACGTTTTCCGGCCAGCGCTCCGTCAGATACGCGCTGCCGGGCAGCAGACAGTCGTGGTTGCCGGGGCTGATGAAGACCGGCGCACGGATGGAGGCCAGCGCCCGCCGGAGCGCCAGCAGCGTCTCGTCCGACGCGCCCGCGCTGTCAAACAGATCGCCCGCCAGCAGGACAAGATCGCAGTCGTGCGTGTTGGCCGCCTCGGCAAGCTCGGTCAGAAGCTCGCGCTGCTCCTGCCGCCGCGCAGCAGCCTGTTCGGGACTGAGGGCAGCAAACGGCGCGTCCAGATGCAGATCGGCGGTATGCAGAAATTTAATCACGGAGCGCCACCCTTTCTGCCGCCGTGCAGCGGCCTGTCTTCGCGTCGATGGTAAACACCGCGCCTGCAAGCATACACGGCCCCGGCGCAGTCTCATACCGCGAGGTAAGCTCGCCGCGGAAATTTGCGATGGACTGCTCCGGCTTTACGCCGATGACGGAATGCACGGGGCCGGTCATGCCGAGGTCAGTGAGATACCCGGTGCCCTTCGGCAGGATCTGCTCGTCGGCGGTCTGCACGTGCGTGTGCGTGCCCCACTGGGCGGAAATTTTTCCGTCGAGATAATACGCCATGGCAAGCTTTTCACTTGTCGCCTCGGCGTGGAAATCCAGAAGCACGGGAAGCCCGTCCAGCTCCTTCAGAACCTTATCGATCACGCGGAAGGGATTGTCGGGCCGGAAGTCGAGATTGCAGCGGCCCAGCAGGTTCACAACGCCCACCTGCCCGATCTTCGTCTCAAACACGCCGAAGCCCCGTCCCGGCAGGCTCGGATGCAGATTGGCGGGCCGCAGGATATAGGGGCAGTCGTCCAGATACGCGCAGATCTCGCGCCGGTCGAACGAATGATTTCCGAGTGTAAGGATGTCTGCGCCCGCGTCCAGCATCCGGTCCGCCTGCTTTGGCGTCAGGCCGGTTCCGCTGGCATTTTCACCGTTGACAACGCAAAAATCAATGCGGTATAACTTTTTCAGGCTTCGCAGATGCTGTTCCAGACACTGCAGTCCGCCTTCGCCGACCACGTCGCCGACGGCCAGAACACGAAGTTCCATAAGAAGCCTCCTTTACATATCATTTTTTTCAGTATACCATTTAAAAAATTTTTTGGCAATGCTATACTGTATCCTGAAACCAACGGGACGCGTTTGCGTCTTTACAGACAGAGAAAGGAGCACACAGATGGAGGATTCCGCAATTATCGATCTGTATTGGGCGCGCGAGGAGCGTGCGCTCAGCGAGACGGATGCGAAATACGGCGGCTATTGCCGCTCCATTGCCCATAATATTCTGAAAAACCGCGAGGACAGCGAGGAATGCGTCAGCGATACCTGGCTGCACGCGTGGAACGCCATGCCGCCGCAGCGGCCGTCGATTCTGTCGTCGTTTCTCGGCAGGATCACGCGCAACCTGTCCTTTGACCGCTG
>OLXR01000908.1_pt1 | contig 10753 bp, 8 predicted proteins | sample 1673941 | NCBI WGS metagenome assembly OLXR01 (sample SAMEA103958134, study PRJEB25191) | human gut metagenome
TCCTGACCTCCACTACGGATGAACCCGGCAAGGCCCATTACGGCATGATCGGCTATCCGCTGAAGAACACCCTCTCCGACAACGGGGACGTGAACCGCGGCATTTGCTCCATCAAGGGCGGCCTTCTGGATGGCGTGGAGGAATTCGTGAAAATCCAGGCTGACGAAGACGGCGTAGTGCGCGGCAACAACCTGAAGGGCGAACGCCTGCCGGTGGATCCTGCAGAACTGGTTTCCATGAATTTCTGGCTGTTCTCCCCCTCCTTCATTGAACTGACGGAGGATCATTTCATTGACTTCCTGAAAGAACACGGCCAGGAACCCAAGAGCGAATGCTTTATTCCCACCGTGGTGGACGCCCTGATTCATGCGGACCGGGCGGATTGCGCCGTTCTTCCCACTTCTTCCTCCTGGTTCGGCATGACCTATCCGGGGGACAAGCCCATGGTTGTGGAAGGCATCAACAAACTTATCCAGCAGGGCGTATACCCTGAAAAGCTCAACTAAGCCTTTTTCCCTATGCACGATCTCAAGGCTGTATCAACCCTGTTCGATCTCCGCGGCGATTTTGTCCACGGTTATTCCTACGGCAGCGGCCACATCAATGACACCTACTGCATCTGGGTGGATCAGGCGGGACAGCGCATCCGCTACATCCTCCAGCGCGTGAACCATAACGTGTTCAAGCAGCCCATCCCTCTGATGGAGAACGTAAAGCGCGTGACGGACCACGCCCTGAAGCGCCTGAAGGAGGAACAGTGCCCGGAAGCTTACCGCCGCACTCTCACGCTGGTTCCCTCCGTGGACGGCAAGCCGTACGCCCTGGATTCGGACGGCAACTGCTGGCGCGTGTACCCGTTCATTGAACGCGCACGCACGTATGACCAGATTGAAACTACCAAGCAGTGCCAGGAAGCGGCGCGCGCCTTCGGCGAATTCCAGAAGCTTACGGCAGACCTGCCCGGAGAGCCCCTGTTTGAGACCATTCCCAATTTCCACAATACCACTTCCCGCCTGGCGGCTCTGAAAGAGGCCATCCAGTCCGACCCCCTGGGGCGCGTGAAGGAAGTGCAGAAGGAAATAGACTGGTACCTTTCCCGTGAGTCGGACTGCCATCTGGTGGTGGATTACCTGAAATCCGGGGAATTGCCCCTGCGCTGTACGCACAATGATACCAAGCTGAACAATGTGATGCTGGACGATGTAACCGGAGAAGGCATTTGCGTGATTGACCTGGATACCACGATGCCCGGTTCCGCCATTTACGACTTCGGCGACATGATCCGGACGGCTACGTCTCCCGCCGCAGAAGATGAAAAGGACGTCTCCAAGGTCACGATGCGCATGTTCATGTTTGAAGCTCTGGTTCAGGGTTACCTGAGTTCCGCCAAGAGTTTCCTGACGCCTCTGGAAAAGAGCCTGCTGCCGTTCTCCGGCAAATTGCTCACGATGGAATGCGGCATCCGCTTCCTGACGGACTACCTGTCCGGTGACGTGTATTTTAAAATCCACCGTCCGGAACACAACCTGGACCGCTGCCGCACGCAGATGGCCCTGGTAGAATCCATTGAGGCGCAGATGGATGAAATGAAGGCCATTGTGGACCGCTATTAACCAATATCTACCAACATCGGAAAAACATGAAGATTCTCGTAACCGGCGGCGCCGGATTCATCGGTTCCCACATTGTGGAACACTATCAGGATAAGGCGGAGGAAATCCGTGTGCTGGACAACCTGCGCACGGGCTATCTCAAGAACCTGGAAGGGCTCAGGCACACGTTCATCGAAGGTTCCATCTGCGACCGGGAGCTGGTGCGCCAGGCGGTGCAGGGAGTGGACTATATTTTCCACATGGCCGCGCTCGTCTCCGTGCCGGAATCCATGAGCAAGATCAGCGAATGCATCGACATCAACGTCAACGGTTTGCTGAACGTGCTGGAGGAAGCTTCCGCCGCCGGAGTCAAAAAAATCGTGCTGGCGTCTTCCGCCGCCATTTACGGAGACAATCCCACGGTGCCCAAACTGGAAACCATGTACCCGGAACCCAAGAGTCCCTATGCCATTACCAAGCTGGATGGGGAATACTACCTCAACATGTTCCGGGCGGAAGGAAAAATCAATACGGCAGCCGTGCGCTTCTTCAATGTCTTCGGCCCCCGGCAGGACCCCAAGGGCGCCTATGCCGCGGCCGTGCCCATTTTCATTGAAAAAGCTGTCAAAGGAGAAGACATCACCGTGTATGGGGACGGCTCCCAGACGCGCGATTTCATTTATGTGAAAGACATTGTAGGAGCCCTCACCTTTGTGGCGGAACACCCGGAAGTCACCGGCGTGTTCAATGCCGGTTACGGCGGCCAGATCACCATTGAAGAGCTGGCGCAGAACATCATCAAGGCTGCCGGGTCTTCCTCCAAGGTGCTTCATGCCCCGGAACGTCCGGGAGACGTCAAGCATTCCCGCGCCTGTGCGGACAAGCTCCGCAATGCCGGATGGCAGCCCAGGCATACTTTGCCGGAAGGCCTGGCGACGACGCTGGAATACTTCAAGGGCATTCTGGGCAGGTAACCTTCTGTAATTTCCGGTTTTATATTACCCCCGGACTGCCTCCGCTCCTGCAGCGGAGGCAGTCTTTTTTATGGGAAACTGGGGCTGTGTATGACAAATTGAACGGGTGTTGAAATTCGGATGATGCAAAAAGACTTTTTTATCATGGGAAAAGACGAAGAGCAAGTATCCGAAAAAAAGGGGAAAATTATTTATAATCAAGAGCGTTTCATGAATTTTCACAAAACTTTGCTTTGACAATAAGGTAATGGTCGGAAGCCGATATCCCATATTTGTTAGAGGGAAAAATTTTCTGCGGAAAAAATCCGGACTGGCATTGAATGTTATTGACGGAAGAAAGACGTAATAATAGAGACTTCGGGCGATATGTATTTCTTCAGAGATTCTTCTGCCAAGCAATTGCCTGCGTTTAAAGATCCCTGTTTTGAATTGGCAATGGCCCGCCGGAAGGAGGAAGCCCGCTGGGGATGGATACCTTTTGCCATATTCGTCTTCTTTTTGTTTGTGTACCGCTTCTTTGGCCTTGTCATGCCGAGCAATAATGCGGACGGCTCGCAGTCATGGCTCTTTTTGCTGGTGCTGGCGGGCTGGGGGCTCCTGGCTCTCGTCCACATGGTTGTGGTTCCCATCTGGATGCTGATCGCCTCCCTTCATTACTGGGAGGTGAACCGCAGGGGATTGGCTGTTGCGGGGCTGCTGTTCAGCATTTTGGCTCCTGTCAGCATGGTTTTCATGCTGTCCTGCTGGTCCATGTTTGGATAAAGGTGCATTTTCCGTTCTGAGGGGGGGAACGGTGTCGCTTCCGCAAACTTTCAGGATTCCGGGGATTGGCCTTTTCTCCGGCCTTTCAACCGGGTAAAGTGTTTCCGATGGATTTGTTCAGTTTACAGGAAGCGGAAGCGCGGGAAGGCTTTGAGCCCGGGGCGGACACTTCCGCCATGCCGCTGGCCGCGCGCATGCGCCCGCGCACCCTGGATGAAGTGGCCGGGCAGAAGCATCTGCTGGCTCCGGGTAAGCTGCTGAGACGGGCAATTGAGACGGACCGGTTTACGTCCCTGATTTTCTACGGGCCTCCCGGGTGCGGAAAGACTACTTTGGCCGCCGTCATCGCCCGGACGACGAATGCCCATTTCATGATGCTCAACGGCGTGGAATCCAATGTAGCGGACATCCGGGAAAAAATAGCCCAGGCGCAGATGAGGATGAGCATGCACGGGCGGAAAACCGTTCTTTTCGTGGATGAGCTGCACCGGTTCAACAAGGCTCAACAGGATGTTCTGCTTCCCCATCTGGAAAAAGGTACGGTCAGGTTTATTGGGGCGACCACGGAAAACCCCTATTTTGCGATTAACTCCCCCCTCCTGTCACGCTCCCAGGTTTTTCCGCTGGAGCCGGTGCCGGAGGAGGAGCTGGCCGCCCTGCTGAAGCGCGCCCTGGCGGATGAGGTGCGCGGGCTGGGCACATCCCGCGTGGATATGGAGGCGGAAGCCCTGAACCATTTGGCCGCCAAAGCGGACGGAGACGCCAGGAAGGCGCTCACGGCTCTGGAAGTGGCTGTTCTGTCCACTCCTGCGGGGAAAGACGGCGTCATTCATGTGGACATCTCCGTAGCGGAGGAATCCATCCAGCGCAAGGCTATCAGGTACGATCGTCTGGGGGATTCCCATTACGATACGATTTCCGCTTTCATCAAATCCATGCGCGGCTCTGACCCGGACGCCGCCCTGTATTGGCTGGGGATGATGCTGGAAGCCGGGGAGGATATCCGCTTTATAGGAAGAAGGCTGGTCATCGCTGCGTCGGAGGATGTAGGGCTGGCGGATTCCAACGCCCTGCGCGTAGCTTTGGACGCGGCGCGCGCGGCGGAAATGGTCGGCATGCCGGAAGCACGCATTCCTCTGGCGCATGCTGCGGTTTACCTGGCGACGGCCCCCAAGAGCAATTCCGCCTACATGGGCATCAATGCCGCCATGGATGACGTGCGCAATGGGAAAACGCTGGCAGTTCCGGAACACCTGCGGACGCCAACGCGCAAGAAGCTGGCTGCCGCCGGAGGAGCGGACGCCGCCAGGCTGGAATATCTGTATTCCCACGACTATCCGGAACATTACGTACCCCAGGCCTACCTCCCGGAAGGCCGCGTGTATTACACCCCCACCGGAAACGGGATGGAACTGAGGATCAGGGAACGCATGGAATACCGCCGTCAACTGGCGGAGAACGCCGGGGAAGGCGGGAAGAAGGGGTAATTCTTCCTTGAAAACGCGGGAATGAGAAGAAGGTTTCCCTTATTGCTCCTTTGAAGCTGCCGGGAATGTTGTTCGGCTTTGGTCGGCAAGAAGCAGGGAGAGAGGGATGCTTCCGCTTGGGCGCTGGCTGGAAATTCTTCTCCCATCGGAAAAAAGGCAGGAAATTCCTTGGGAATGTCCTGCCTTCGTGAAGGTTGTGAATGGCGGTTTTGTTCGTTTGCCGGCAGGAGTCAGGATTCCTTGGTCACGATGATGTCGCAGTCCGCATCGAACCATCCCTGGCCCTGGCAGTCGAAAACCAAGTCCGGCTTTTCGGAACCGGAGAGGCGCAGGGTGAATTCGCGCCCGTTTTTGTCCTGCCGGTCCTTGGGCAGTTCGCTGACTACGCGGTTGCCCTTCATGAAGCGGGGGTTGCGGATATTGCAGCCGCCGCTGTTCATCTTGAAGGTAATCTTGTAGTTTCCGGGGCCGTCAAGCATGCTGCTGACGTTGACGCGGGTAGGCGTCAGTTCCGGGCGCAGGTCGTAGCCTGTGAAGTGAGGACTTTTCAGGGTGACGGGTTCCGTCAGGTAGCGGTAGTAGTTCTGGGCGCCTATTCCCATGAGGGTTTTAGGGGATATCCTGGCGATGTCCGTCAGGGTCTTCAGCGCCTGGTCCTTTTTCCCCTCATTGCGGTAGAGCCAGAACCTGGCCGCCATGACCTGTTGTTTTTGAAGGGGAGTCAGGCCGGGGGTTTTGAGCTGTTTGTTTACATAGGCATGGGCGGTTTTGTAATCCTTTGGACCGCCGTCTTTGGCGGAATCATTCACCATTCTCTGCACTTTTTCGATGTAGGGCAGATGCCTGAACGTGTATTTGAAGTGCACTCCCTTGATGTCTTCCGGATCCGCCTTCTTGATTTTTTCCAGAATATCCTTTCTGGCAGAGGCCGCATAAGGAGGAAGCTGCTGAAGCCCTTCTCCGTAAAGAAGGGCCGCAGCCGTTCCGGATGAAGCGGCGGCTTTTTCCCACAGGGCATTGGCCTTGTTTTGCTGTTTTACGGCTTCCATTGCCTGCTTCATGACGGCTGGCAATGTTTCCCTGGAGACGCCTTCCGACAGGAATACCATGTTTCCGGTGGGGGAGACCACCTGAATGGCGGGGATGTTCCAGATTTCTCCCGGGGGCTTGGGCAGTTTCTGCTCTTCTTCCGTCATTTCCTCACGCTCGTCCTGGATACACCAGAGCACGGGTTCCGGGGAGTTCTTGGCCAGGTGTTCCACAGCGCGGGTGATTTCACGTGATTTTGGGGACCAGTCCGTGCCGGCCCATACGACGATCATGTATTTATTGACGGTTTTCGCCTCGTCTTTCACGGCACTGTAAGCGGGGAGGGCCGCCTGGACAGGGGCGGACAGGAAGAGGGCTGCGGCCAGCAGGCCGGAAACGGGATTGATGTGATGAAGCATGGCGTTAATGGAGAATTTATTTTTCGTAAACGAGGATATGGCGCAGGTGCATGAATTCCGGCTGTGCGTTTTTGGCTTCCACCTTGATCCACTTGGCTTTGGTGCCTTCCGGTGCGGTGATGACCCATTCCTTGGGCATGTTTTCCGTGGCGGCCAGGGGGAACCAGGTGGCTCCGTCCGTGGACGTGGAGACCTCCATTTTCTTCATCCGGTTTTCATTGCCGTCGCGCTTGGTGACTACCAGCCCGGCCAGGTTCACTCCGTTTTTCAGTTCTACAATGACGTTCGGATTGGCTTCCTTATCCGTATGCTGGGCTCCGCCGCAGGGACGCAGCAGGTTGATATGGTCCCAGGGGCTGTCCCACTGGCTCGTGGTGGAGCACCGGACCATGCCGTCTGCGGGCACCAGTTTCCAGCCCTGCGGAATGGACGCCTTGACCGTATTGTTCGTCGCATTAGCGCCGGAGAAAGAGGCTGCCGCTTTGCTCAAGGCCTGGAAGGCCGGAATGGAGCGGGCCGTTTCCGTGGCATAGATGGCTTTGCCGTAGGCTTCCTTCAGCTTTTTGGGGTCGGGGGCTTTCCCGGAGGTCCCGGTTTTTCCCGTTTGCTGGGCTACCTTGGCGAATGCGTTGGAGAACACGTCCGCCTGTCCGTTTTCCACAAAGTTTTTCACGCCCCATTCCAACGCCTGGCCAAAGTTGGTGCCGTCCCCCGTTTTCAGGTGGGTGGAGAGGACTGTTTCCAGATAGGCCGCTTTTTCCTGCGGATTTGCCAGGAAGGCGGATTGGGAGTCCAGCACGGGCTGGAATTTCACCGCCCATGATGTGGGAGTGGTGGCGATGGCTTCATGCAGGTCCCGGAACCAGGCAATCCGGTCTGCGGGCGGAATATCCATCAGGAATTTATTCTGCACGTCCTTGAGGATGTCGAACGCGGCAAAGCCGTTGCCCTGATAGTGGGAAAGGGCGTCCTTGGCGTAAACGTACCAGTCGACAGGCTGCATGCCTTCCTTTTCCATCAGCAGGCGTTGAAGTTCCGTGCGGAAGAACGGGTGCAGCGGTGTTTGCCTGAGCGCTTCCTCCCATGCCTGGATGGCCTTGTCCTTGTTGCCGGAAGCCTCGTCCAGCCGGGCCTGGGCGGCCCACAGGTAGGCCTGGTCCGCCTTATCGTTGTCAGCAAAGACATTTTCCATCAGCAGGTAGGAAGTAGGAGCCTGGGAGCCGAAGATATGGTTGTGCATGCCTCCGTCTGGTCCGCCGAAGCCGCCTTTCCATTCCCCCCGCTTCACGCGCACCGCGTACACGCCCAACAGGGAAAGAATGGTGCCAAGGGCGGCGATCAGCATGGGTGTAAGGACGGCCTTGATCGCCATTTCAGGAACGGCCATGTAAGCTGCCGCACCCAAAGCGGCGGAAGCCAGAATGGAACCGCAGTAAGATTCGTAAAGGTCCGCCCCCATGCCGGCCACGTCCCCCACGTTATCGCCCACGTTATCCGCAATGGTGGCTGGGTTGCGGGGGTCGTCCTCCGGAATGCCGGCCTCCACCTTCCCCACCAGGTCGGCCCCTACATCCGCCGCCTTGGTGAAAATGCCGCCGCCCACACGGGCAAACAGCGCCTGGAGGGAAGCCCCCATGCCGAACGTCAGCATGGTGGTAGTAATGACGACCAGGCGCATGGAAAGCTCCATGTCCCCGTAAAACCAATCCAGAACCCAGTACCAGGCACCGATATCAAGCATGGCAAGGCCCACGACGGTCAGGCCTAGCACGGCGCCCGAGCGGAAAGCTATTTGCAGCCCGGCATCCAGGGAATGGCGGCAGGCATTCGCCACGCGGCCGGAAGCGTACGTAGCCGTCTTCATTCCGATGTAGCCGGCCAGACCGGAGAAAAAGCCGCCTGAAATGAAAGCGAAGGGAACCCAGGGGTTCTGAATGTGGAGGCAGTAGGCCAGAAAAGCGAAGACAACAGTAATGAGCACAAAGAAAATGGCGACAATCTTATACTGCTGCCGCAGGTAGGCCATGGCGCCGCTACGGACATGCCGGGCGATCATTTTCATGACCTCGTTCCCCTCATCCTGCGCTTTCATGCGGTAAAAAAAGATGCCCGCAAAAATGAGGGCCAGCACGGAAGCCGATGGGATGAGCCAAAATAAATCCTGGATGGTTATCATTGTCAGTACACTTTAAATTAAAGTAGTAAAAACATAACACCAGCTCTACTTTACTCCAAGAAAAAACCCGTGTCCGGAACGGGAAATGCCCCTTCCAGCAGAAAGACCAGCACCACGGGAAAAACAGCGCCTATCTATCCGCATCTGCGTCAATCAGAGAGAGCTCCTCCGGCGTAAACGGCGCACTATCCAGTGCTTTCAGGCAATCCCTGATTTGCGAGGGGCGGCTGGCTCCAATCAGGGCCGTGGTCACTACGGGATCTTTCAGCACCCAGGCCAGAGCCATCTGGGCAAGGCTCTGGCCCCGGCTCCGGGCCAGGGCGGCCAGGCGGCGAATTTTATCCCCATGCTGAAGAACCCGCTCCTTTGTTAAAAAGACGGAGGAACCCGCCGCGCGGGAATCTTCGGGAATGCCTTCCAGATAACGGTCCGTCAACATCCCCTGGGCCAGGGGAGAGAAAGCGGCGCACCCGGTACCCGTTTCCCGAACAGCCTGAAAAACGGATTTTTCCGGTTCCCGATTAAACATATTGTAACGAATCTGATGCACCAGGCACGGAACGCCGGCCTCCCCAAGCATGGAGCACATCTGCCTGGCCTGTTCCGCCGGGAACTTGGAAATACCAGCATACAGGGCCTTTCCGGAGCGAACCGCCGTAACAAGGGCTCCCGCCGTTTCTTCAAGGGGAGTTTCCGGATCATGCCGGTGCGCATAGAAAATATCCACATAATCCAGCTTCATGCGGGAAAGGGACTGGTCCAGGCTGGCAAGCATGTGTTTGCGGGATCCCCAATCCCCATACGGGCCGGGCCACATCAGATGCCCCGCCTTGGTTGCAATAACAAGTTCATCACGGAAACGGGACAAATCCTGCATGAAAATACGGCCAAAGCATTCTTCCGCCGAACCGGGAGGAGGTCCGTAATTATTCGCCAGGTCAAAATACGTGATACCGGCATCAAACGCGCCGTGAATAAGCCGACGGGCGTTCTCAAAATCATCCGCAGCGCCAAAATTATGCCAAAGCCCCAGGGAAACGGGAGGAAGCAGCAACCCGCTGCGCCCGCAGCGGCGGTAGGCTGCGTGGCTATAGCGGCCGGGATCTGGAAGATAATTCATCGGAAAGAAAAAAGGGGGGGGGAATTACCGTGGCTGAGACGGACGCCCATGCCGTACGCCGGAACGCCATGCTTCCGTACGGTATTTGGAAGCCAGCAGTTCCTCCACGCGGGCATTCATGCCGGGGAACAATTCCGCGTCCACGCACAGGGAATGCTTTTCCGCCAGGCGGGCGGCCAGCAATTCATCCCATCCGGAAGGGAGAAGACAATTCTGGATGCTCCCCTGGTGAAGAACGCCTCCGCGGACTCTTCTCTGGCCGCCGCCAGCCAGTTTTTCCCCGCCGGGAAGGACAAGATCACTCGTTACGGGGCTGGAAAAACAGGCCCGCCCTCCGTCCGGGGCATCCCCGTCCAGCATCACGCACTCCACCCCGCAATCCCTCAGGACGCGGGCCAGCGCCCCATGAATCCAACGGTACAAAACCGCGCTGGAAGGACGCTCTTTTTCTCCCTTGCGGTGCATGGCCAGAGTAAAGGGAATATCCTGCCGATGGTCTACAATCCCCCCCCCTGTCCAGCGGCGGACAAAATGAAGCTCCTCACCCGGAAAAATGGCACGCGCCGTGGCCTCCTCATCAAAATAACCGTAAGTCACGGTCGGTTCCGCCCAGCGGTACGCCCTCAGCACAGGCTTCCTGCCCCATTCCAGCAGAGCTTCGTCCACGGCCATGGCTTCCTCCCCGCTTCTGGCGACAGGATCGCGCCACAGCACTAATTCCGGCAGAGGGGATAAATTGCCGACGATATTTGTGAAACCCAACATATGGCAACTACAGAACAATTAATGGCAGGAACGCTCCAGGCAAAAAGCAACAGCGGACGTTCCGCCCTCCCCGGTTTCCCGGATACAGGCCTAACGGTTCATCGGCAATGCAATCCTCTGGGTGAAAGACCGGGTATAACGTTCGAAAAATTCTTCAGGAGAAGGAGCGGGACGCTTTTTCTGCCGGATCTGGTCCACAAGAGCCATGCCTTCATCCGTCACCACCGTCATGGAAATTGTCACGGCAGTAACGCGACCGGATTTCAAATCATCAATATTCACGCTGCTGCCTATGATGTCCAGGCGATTGCCATACACATCCATCTGGGTGCAGGAGCCGAGACGGTTGGCGCCCGTAGTCATGACTGGAACCAGCACGGATGCTCTTTGCGAGGCATCCTTGTCCGATTTGTTGCTGCCGGAATTGCC
>OLXR01000918.1_pt1 | contig 10636 bp, 8 predicted proteins | sample 1673941 | NCBI WGS metagenome assembly OLXR01 (sample SAMEA103958134, study PRJEB25191) | human gut metagenome
CGAGGTGGACTTCGAGCGGGACTGGCTGGACGAAGCGCGGCGGTACTATACCAACATCGTCGGCAAATACGGCACGCAGGTGCAGGCGCTGCTGAAAAAGGCCGCCGGGCTGGAGATCGAGATGATCTGCCCGCTGCATGGCCCGGTCTGGCGCAAAGATATCGCGTGGTTCCTCGACAAATATATCCACTGGGCGACCTATATCCCGGAAGACGACGCGGTCGTCATCGCCTACGCCTCCGTCTACGGCGGCACGGAAAACGCGGCGAATGTGTTGGCCGCGAAGCTGTCCGACCTCGGCGTGCGCAATGTGCAGATGTACGACGTGTCCGTCACGCATCCAAGCTATATCCTCTCCGAATGCTTCCGGGCCAGCCATCTGGTCTTTATCTCCACGACGTACAACGCGGGGATGTTCGTGACGATGGAAAATCTGGTGCACGATATCGTCCATCACAATCTCCAGAACCGCACCATCGCCCTCATGGAAAACGGCTCCTGGGCCCCGACGGCGGCAGGGCTGATGCGCGCGGAGTTCCAGAAGCTCAAGAACTGCACGATCCTCGATGAGACAGTCACGATCAAATCGACGCTCAAGGAATCCCAGCTGGCGGACGTCGAGACCATGGCGCAGGCTATCTTCGATTCCATGCCGAAGCCCGTCCCGGCAGAGCACAAGGCCGACGCGCCGGTTGAAAAGAACGCGTTCTTCTCGTTCTCCTACGGCCTGTTTGTCCTGACGGCCCGCGACGGGAAAAAGGACAACGGCTGCATCATCAACACCGCCGCACAGCTCACCGACACACCCAAGCGCATCTCCATCGCCGTCAACAAGGCGAATTTCACGCATGACATGATCCGCAAGACGGGCGTGTTCAATCTGTCCATGCTCTCGACCGACGCGCCGTTCGGCCTGTTCCAGCACTACGGCTTCCAGTCCGGCCGCGACGTGGACAAGTTCGCGGATGTAAAGGGTATGGCCCGCGCGACGAACGGCGTGTATTACCTGCCGTACTCCACCAACGCCTTTGTCAGCGGCAAGGTCACGCAGGAGATCGATCTCGGCACGCACACGCTGTTCATTGCCGACGTGACCGAGGCCCGCGTGCTCTCCAACGCGCCGTCCATGACCTACAGCTTCTACTTTGCAAACGTCAAGCCCAAGCCGTCGGCGCTCAAAAAGCAGACCGGCTGGGTCTGCAAGATCTGCGGCTATGTCTACGAGGGCGAAACGCTCCCCGCCGATTTTATCTGCCCGCTGTGCAAGCACGGCGCGGAGGACTTTGAAAAGCTGCCGGAATAACCATATCAAGCTTATAAACGGAAAGGAACGATCATCATGTCCCGTGTACTGGAAACTCTGGAACCGAAAGCGGTCTTTCATTTCTTCGAGGATCTGACCCGTATCCCGCACGGCTCGCGCAACACGAAGGCCATCAGCGACTACTGCGTCGCCTTTGCAAAGGAACGCGGTCTGTGGGTGTATCAGGACGCGCTCAACAACGTCATCATCAAAAAGCCCGCCACAGCAGGCTACGAAGCTGCGCCCGCCGTCATTTTACAGGGCCATCTCGACATGGTTGCGGAAAAAACGCCGGAAAGCCCCATCGACTTCACAAAGGACGCGCTCGACCTGCGCGTCGAGGGCGACTATGTCTCGGCGAACGGCACGACGCTCGGCGGCGACGACGGCATTGCCGTCGCCATGGCGCTGGCCGTGCTGGACAGCAGCGAAATTGCGCACCCGGCGCTTGAGGTCGTGTTTACCGTCGACGAGGAGATCGGCATGGAGGGCGCGCAGGGCCTTGATTTTTCGCAGCTCTCCGCCCGCCGTATGCTGAACGTAGACTCCGAGGACGAGGGCATCTTCACCGTCAGCTGTGCCGGCGGCGCAAGCGCCAACGTCTCCATTGGCCTGACGAGCGCCCCCTGCGCGCTGGCCTGCGCGCGGCTGACCGTCTCCGGCCTCATCGGCGGCCATTCCGGCCAGGAGATCGACAAGGGCCGCGCAAACGCGAATCTCCTGCTGGGCCGCGTGCTGAACGCGGTGCAGTGCAAGCTTTCCTTCCGGCTCGTTTCCGCCGCGGGCGGTCTGAAGGACAACGCCATTCCGAATGCGGCCGAGGCCGTTCTGGCCCTGCGGGAGGAGGATATGCCTGCCGCGCGTGAGATCGCGGCGGCCTGCGAAGCGGACTTCCGGAAGGAATACGCCGCAGCCGACCCCGGTGTGACCGTCGCGCTGGAGCCTGCCCACGCCTGCGATCAGGCGCTGACGGAGGAAGCGACGCTGCGTGTTGTCCGCTTCCTGCTGCTTGTGCCGAACGGCATCGCGGCCATGAGCATGGACATCCCGGGGCTGGTGCAGACGTCCTGCAATCTCGGCATTTTCCATGTGACGGACAGCGTTCTGACGGCGGTCAGCTCGGTCAGAAGCTCGGTTTCGTCGCAGAAGCAGATGCTGCTTGCCCGCATCGACGCGCTGTCACAGCTGCTGGGCGGTTCGCTTCATGTGACGGGGGCCTATCCCGCGTGGGAATACCGGCGCGAATCCCCGCTGCGCGATAAGCTCGCCGCCGTCTACACGCAGCAGACCGGCAAGACCCCGAAGATCGAAGCCATCCACGCGGGGCTGGAATGCGGCCTATTCGCGGGCCAGCTCCCCGGCCTTGACTGCGTATCCTTCGGCCCGGATCTGGCCGATATCCATACCACGCGCGAAAAAATGTCCATCTCCTCCGTCCAGCGCACCTGGCGCTTCCTGCTCGGCGCATTAGAGGCGCTGAAGGACTGATCCATAGAAGCTTCATTGATATGAAAAACGCGGCTCCCCGGATGTGTCCGGGGAGCCGAAATGCGTCTGTATCGTTACCGGTGGGTGCCGACGAAGAAGACGGAAATGACGCCGGGGCCGGTGTGGGCGCCGATGACGGGGCCGACATAGTTGATGATGATATCCTTGACCGGGGTCAGGGCGCGGATCTGTTCGGCAGTGTACTCTGCGTCCTCAATGCAGTCGCCGTGGCAGATGAAGACGGTCTGCTCTGCCGGGTTGATGGCCGTGTCGGCCAGCTTCTGCGCAAGGGCCTTGAGCGCAGCCTTGCGGCCTCTGGCCTTGGTGACGTTCTTGAGCGTTCCGGCGTCGTCGGTGTGCATGACGGGCTTGATCTGCAGAACCGTGCCGACAAGGGCCGTCGCCGCGTCGACGCGTCCACCGCGCTTTAAGAACATCAGGTCGTTGACTGTGAACCAGTGGCAAAGATGTGGGATCGTCTCGCGGACGTAGTCTGCGACCTCGTCCATGGACGCGCCGGACTGCTGCTTCTTCGCGGCCAGATACAAAAGCAGGCCCTCGCCCAGAGACGCGCAGAGCGAGTCGATGGCGATGAGCTTCCGCTCCGGGTATTTTTCCCGCAGCTCGTCGCAGGCGATCGCGCCGGACTGGTACGTCGTGCTCAGACCGGAGGAGAAGCCGATGAAGAGGATATCAAGGCCCGCCTTCAGCTTTTCCTCCATGACGGCAGTGAACTCCGAGACGTTGACGGCGCTCGTGGTGGCGCGTTCGCCGTCGCGGAGCTTGTCGTAAAATTCCCTGAAGCCGATCTCACGGCCGTCGAGATAGTTGGCGTATGTATGTTCCCCGATCAGAACGTGCAGCGGCAGGACGGCAAGATCGAGCTCGTCCGCCAGTGCCTGCGGCAGATCGCAGGAGGAGTCGGTGACGATTTGAAAACGTTTTTCCATGTGTGACCTCCGGTTCTTGATTTCTGCTGCATATTATACCGCGCCGCGCCGCAAAATGCTATTCAAAAATCGCCATTTTCGCTCTACAAGTCCGAACGCCCGGTCTACCCGCGGTAGAGTGCCTGCGGCGCAAGGGGTTTGCGCTCCTTCGCCGGGAACGGCTGTGACTATGGAGCTGATCATGCGCAGCGCAGAAAATATTTCTTCCGCGCGCGCTCTTTACTTTTTTCGCGCTTCATGTTAACATAATGCGTATCCCCTTTTTACTCTCATTTTCCCTCGAAAGGAGCCACAGATCATGAAAAACAAGCTGAAGCGGATCGCCGCGTCGGTGCTGACGCTGGCGCTGCTGGCCGTGCCGGTGCTGGCTGCGGCGGAGCCTGTCGGGAGCCGCTCTTTGAACGTTGCGGACGGGACCGTCTATACATACAGCACGCAGGCCGTTACCTCCGATTCCGGCAAGCAGACGAATCTGCATGAGAATATCTTTAGCTATAAAAAAGAGACGCAGGTGCGGCCCGTCGTCGCCTTCGGCTCGACGCTCTACGGCACCAGCCCCATGAACAAGACCATCAAGACGCTTGAGGAGCAGGGCTACAGCATGGTCGCGGGGATCAACGGTTCGTTCTTTGACCGGGCGACCGGCATTCCCTACGGCATCGTCGTCACGAACAGCATCCTGCGCTCCGGCGGCTCTGCCAACGCGGTGGGCTTTCTGGCCGATGGCTCCGCGCTCATCGGCGACCCGACCGTCGCCGTCACGCTGGACTACGGCGCGGATGCGCCGCTGGTGCTCAACTATAACAAGGCCATGACGGTGCAGAACGGCGTGCTCCTGTATTCGCAGGACTACGATACCCGCACCAAGAATACCATTGAGGGCTATCATGTGATCGTCCGCCCGGTCGGCTCCCGTGCGGCGGAGCTGCGTCTGGGGCAGTCGTTGACCGTCGAGGTCGTCGGCATGGTGGAGGATACGAAGTCCTGCTCCATCCCGGAAGACGGCTTCCTGCTTGCCATTGCGAATGACACCGCCTATAAAAGCGCGCTCGCTGCGCTCAGAGGTATGGTCATGGGCCAGCAGATGACGCTTCAGGTCACCTGCGCCTCCGGCTGGGAGAATGTGACCTCCGCCGCAGGCGGCGGTGATATGCTGGTTGAAAACGGGCAGGTCTGCACGGACTTTACACTCGATTCCGCGAAGAAAATGGCCGCCCGCACGGCCATCGGCGTGACAAACGACGGCTCGCTCATTCTGTATACCTGCGACGAGGCGGGCAATTCCGACGGTCTGACGCTTGCGCAGCTGGCCGAGCGGATGCTTGCGCTCGGCTGCCGGACGGCCCTGAATCTCGACGGCGGCGGCTCGACCGCCGCAGGCGTTACCTATCCCGGCTATGCCTCCGGCGCGACGGCGAATGTGCCGTCGGACGGAAAGCTGCGCGAATGCGCGAACTTCATCTTCCTTGTCCGCCAGAAGCAGGACGCGGGCGCGGCCTCGAAGCTGTATCTGTATCCCTTCGGCGGCTACGCGCTGCCCGGCGCGAAGCTCACCATGACGATCAAGGCCGCTGACAGCAGCTATATGGCGGCGGCAGTCCCGACGAGCGTGACCTTCGGCGGCACGAACGTCACGCCTCCGGCAGCACCGTCACGGTCGAGCCCGGCGCGAGAGGTGCGGCGACCGTCACCGCAGCGGCGGGCAGTCTGCGCGCAAGCGCGACGTTTGAGATCCCCGCCGCGCCGACCTCCATCACCATCAAGCAGGAGGGCAAAAACACCCCCCTGACCGCGCTGCATATTGCGGGCGGCAGCAAAACAGACCTGACGGCTACGGCCTGGTACTACGGCAATCAGGTCTATTCCGCCGATGAAAGCTTTGAATGGGCCGTGACGGGCGAGATCGGCGAGATCGACGGGAGCGGCGTCTTTACCGCCGCGAAGACCGGCACGGATCTGACCGGCACGATTACCGCCTCCTACGGCGAAACGTCGTTCTCGCTCAAGGTCACGGTCGGCTCCTCACAGCCGTTCGCGGACACGAAGGGCCACTGGGCCGAGAGCTATATCACCGATCTCTATTACGCGGGCACGCTGCAGGGCTCCACGAAGGACGGCAAGCTCTATTACCGCCCCGACGCCAGCATGACGCGGCAGGAGTTCATCGTTGCCATGATGCGCTATCTCGGCACGGATCTGAGCGCGTATCAGACCGTTTCGCTCCCGTTTGCCGACAGCAGCTCGATTGCCGATTGGGCAAAATCCGCGATGCAGGCGGCGTACTCGCTCGGCTATCTCACAGGCTCGAAGACAAACGGCCAGCTTCTGGCCAAGCCCGGCGCAACGATCTCCCGGCAGGAGGCCATGACGATCCTCTCACGCACAAAGGACTTCCCCGAGGCCGACCTCAACACGCTCGCCGCCTTCTCTGACAGCGGCAAGATCGCCGACTGGGCGAAAACCGCGCTTGCGCAGATGGCCCAGCAGAAGATCATCAGCGGTTCAAAGGGCAAGCTGAACCCCACCGGCAAGGTCACGCGTGCAGAGGTCGCAAAGATGCTCTATATGCTCTCGGAGCTGTAAGCCGCTATGGACAAAACGCATATGCAGACACATTCAAGATACCGGACGGCCCGCGCATCCTGCTGTTCTGGACGCTGTTTATCGGCGTCGGCGCGGTCGCAGGCGCGGCCGGGATGCTGCTCGACCCGAGCGGCCGGGCGCTGGGCATGGACGCGATGCTCCCGTATTTTCAGGTGCTGCCGTTTGCGGACATGCTGTTCCGGGATCTGACGTTCTCCGGCTGGGCGCTGCTGATCGTCAACGGCCTGACCAATCTGACCGCAGCCGGACTGCTGCTGGCTGAAAAGCGTGCGGGCGTCACGCTCGGCGGGCTGTTCGGCGTGACGCTGATGCTGTGGATCTGCATCCAGTTTTATATGTTCCCGCCCAACGGAAATCGTGTGCAGAAAGTGGATCCTTCCTGCCGCGGCAGCGGCGATTCTGATCGTGGTCCTGCTTGCCAGCTTCTGGCCGACAAACAGCAAAACGACCACCCCTGATAATCAGGACACTTCCGAGAACATGACTGCCACTGACAACCAGAATACTACCGGCGACACATCCACCGATGTCGTTCCGGAGCCGAAGAAGGACGAAGAGCCGGCGGAGGCTGCGGTCCACCTCGGCCTATTTGCCCCGCGTGATCCCTGTCGGAAAGAATCTTGCCTTCGTCACAAGCGAGAAAACGGTCGTTCTGATCGACAAGGAACTCAAGGAGGTCGCGTCGTTCTCTACGGAGGCGTAAGAAGCGGCCTGGATCCGAATCAAAAAGCCTTCCCCTTCTCATGCCGTGTGCATGATGAAAGGGGAAGGCTTTTTTCATGATTTCAGCGGGGGAGAGGGGCGATCAGATGATCTTGCCGAGGCTGGCGGTCTTTGCGGCCTGCGCGGCGCGGCGGAGGGCCGCGACGGGTTCGCCCTCAAGGAAGTATGCGTACAGATCGAGGATCATCCCGGCCAGCTCCGAATCGGCCTCCAGCCCGGAGACGTCCTTCAGAACCTTTGCCGCTTCTTCCTTCGACTGCTCAATGCCCGCCTCGTTCAGATAGCGGTACACCGCACCGGCTGCGCCGACGGCGATATACGCGGGCTTCACGCCCTGCTCGAGGCACAGCAGGCTCGAACCGATCAGCCGGTCGGCTGCGCCGAGCTTCCGCGTCGGGTCGCCGCCGACGCGCTTGCAGGTGTCCTTCAGGGCGGCATTGCGGAAGCGGCCCAGCAGATCGGTGATGTGCAGCATCAGACCGTCCAACTCGACGCCGTATTTCTTGGAAAGCGCCAGCGCGCTTTCCAGCATGGCGTTCTGCACGATGTTCAGAATTTCAGGATCGTCGATGGACTGATAAATATATTTCCGGCCCTCGTAGCCGCCCAGATACGCGCAGGTCGCGTGGCCCATGTTGTGGACGTACAGTTTGCGCTTAATATAAAAATCAAACGGCTCAAACGGAACCATGTTCGTGATCTCCGGAATTTCACCCTTGAACGCGGCCTTGTCGACCGGCAGGAAACCGTAGCGCTCGACACAGACGCGCATCGGATCGCCGTCCTTCATCTCCTCGGTCTGCACGGGCACCATGCGGCCAATGGAGGCCTCGACCAGACCGACCTTTTCATCAAAGTGCTTCTTTTCCTCGTCGGTCAGCAGGTCCTTCAGCATCCCTTCCATGACCTTGTTTGCGTCCATCAGGTTTTCGCAGATGATGATGTTGAGCGGGCGGTCGTCCCGCGCCCAGCGCTTTCTGAGACCCGCGACGATGTTGCCGACGATGAACTTGAGAATTCTCGCGCCGACCGCCGTCGCCATGATATCGCAGTTTGCGATGGCCTCGGAGGCCGCTTCCTGATCGTTGCCGTTGACCGCGGTCACGTGCTCGATCACGACGTCCTCATGTCCTTCGCTGGACACATAGCGGACGGGATACTGCTCCTTTTCCTGCAGCGCCTTCACGACCGGCTCTGCCACGTCGATGAATGTGACCTTATAGCCGGATTGACTGAGCGTTGCGCCGATGAAGCCGCGGCCAATGTTGCCGCCGCCGTACATAACTGCCTGTTTCATACTCTGACCTCTTTCTTTATTTTCCGTAAAGCTCATAGAGCTTCAAAACCTCGTCCTTTGTTTTCACGCCGTCCGACGCGCTGACCTCGCTCAGGGAAGCCGCCGCGCTGCACGCGCCGAGCTTCAGCGCCTCCCGCAGCGGCATATCTGTCTCCGCCGCGTACAGAACGCCCGCGCAGAACGCGTCGCCTGCGCCGACCGTACCCTTGATATAGCCCTTGGGGAGCTTGAGACTTTCAAATTCGCAGTAATTTCCGGCCTCGTCCATGCCGCAGCCGAGTTCCGGGCAGTGGATAACGGCCCATTTTGCCACGCCCAGCTCGTGGAGCTTCTGCAGCGCAGCCTTCATGTTTTCCACGTGCAGCGTGCCGTCCTCTCCGCGCAGCAGGACCCCCGTGGTCTGCTGCGTCTCAAGCTCGTTGATGATGCAGTAGTCCGTGTACCTGAGCGCCGGGGTCACGAGCCGCTTGAAGCGCTCGCCCGCCTCGGAAACAACGTCGATGGACGTCTTCATGCCCGCCTGCTGCGCCCGGTGCAGAAGCCTCGCCATCTTTGTGCCGTATTCCGCGTCCGGCTCGTCCAGATGCGGCAGCAGCAGAATATAGCCGATGTGGAAGATATCGACGTTCAGCCTGTCCCAGTCGATGTCGTCCTCACCGTAATAGGCGTTGCCGCCCGCGTACTGGAAAAATGTGCGCTCTTTTGTCTGGTTGTTCGACATGACGGCGGTAAACGAGGTGTCGCCGCTGCGCTTGACCATGGACAGGTCGATATTTTTGTATTTCCCCATCTCCTGCAGCACAAAATCACCCTCTGCGTCGTGCCCGGCGAAGCCGGAAGCGACGAGCGGCAGATTCGGATCGAGCCGCGCGAGATCGGTAATGGTGTTGCAGACCGAGCCGCCGGTGGAGCGCGTGATGCCCTCGGTGATGTGCGTCAGCTCGTTCTGCTTCGGCCATGTTTCGATGGGATAGGTGATATCTACGATCATATTGCCTGCGCAGCAAATGCCTTTTTTCATACTTCCTCCCTGTTTTCAGGCCGTGCGGCCCGGATTCCCTTGTTTTTTGTTCCGGTTACTGTTATTATGAAGGAACGGGGCAGGCTTATCACCGATGAAGATGCGCCTGACGCCCGACAAAGATGCGTTTTTGGTGAAACAAATGGAACTTTACAATGAATATGAGCTGATCTCCCATTCCAAGCTGGCCGACTGCACCATGTTTATCGTCGACATGGTGTACCGCCCCATGCACCTGCATAAGGAGCTGGAGCTGTGCGTGGTGCTGAGCGGTAGCTGCCGTGTCAGCACCGACCGGCAGAGCTTTGAGGCCGGGCCGGGCGAGATTTTGCTGTTCGACGCGGGCAGCAGCCATGAGCTGTGCGCGTCCGGCGCGCCTGCAAGGCTCCTGACGCTGCAGATCTCCAACAGCTTCTGCGCCCGCTTCTATCCGCAGATCCGCAGCATCCGCTTCGGCTGCCGGGGGCTGTCCTCCTGTCTGGGGCCGGAGCAGCTGCCGGCGCTGCGCCGGGCGATGCTGCTGGCGCTTTCCAATTATCTGCGCGACACACCGGAAGCGCCGTTCGCCTGCATGGCGCAGATCAACGCGATCTTTGCGATCCTGCTGGGCGGAACGCCATACCGCGTGCTGAGCGACACGGAAAACATGACGCAGACGCGCAATGCCGAGCGGATGCACCGCATTCTGCACTATCTGGAGACGCACTATTCTGAGCCTGTCCGCCTCAGCGAGATCGCGGAGCGGGAGGGGCTGACGCAGACGTATCTGTCGCACCTGTTCCGCGAGCAGCTGCATATCCCGTTTCAGGATTATCTGGGCAGACTCCGACTGGAGGCAGCGATGCTCCTGCTGCGGCAGTCCGACACGACGCTGACCGACGCAGCCTATGCCTGCGGCTTCTCCGACCCCAAGTATCTGAACCGGAGCTTCCAGAAAAACCTCGGCATGTCGCCGCGCCAGTGGCTGCTGGAAAACCGCCCGGACCCGAGCCGGGCCCCGTCCGCAGAGGACCCGCGTACAGCGCAGCGCATCCTGACGCCCGGCGAGTGCCGGGCGCTGCTGGATGTGCTGGGTGTCGCTTAAATTTTCAGGATCTTCAGCTCTTCGCCGCTGGCATAGGCCTTTTCCATGATGCGCTGGACGTGCACGGCGTCGGACGCAGGCACGACGAGGGGCTTATTGTTGAGAATGGAGTCCGAGAAGCTCTCGATCTCGCGGGTGTACATATTGCCGAAGTCGCCGGGAATCT
>OLXR01000928.1_pt1 | contig 10581 bp, 4 predicted proteins | sample 1673941 | NCBI WGS metagenome assembly OLXR01 (sample SAMEA103958134, study PRJEB25191) | human gut metagenome
CACTCCTCGCCGGAGGAGCATGTGGTGACCAGCAAGAACCTTATTACGGCAATTCAGAAGTGAAGATGCCTCAAATTGATTCCGAATGGAATCTCGAACTAATGCCAAATCGATCAGGACAATATTGGAAAGTGTTCGTCTACAAAGACTTGAAATACAATGCCCTTTTCACTCGGTCGTTGGGCTGGAATGGAGGAGACGGTGTGTTCACCACTGGTTTGCCTGACGGGAATATATTTTGGTCGTTCAATGATAGCTTCTATGGCGTAATCAATGAAAATCGTTCACGAGGTAATTGTAGTTTCCCGCGTAACAGTATTATGGTGCAAACACCTGGTGAGAAGGATGAAAATCTTGTTTGGTTAGCTGATTACGTACAAACCAACGATCCTAATGCAGATAGATACTATCAGGTACGTACTCACATTCGTCATCAGTTTTTTGAAACGATGCGTACGGACTCTTCTGCAAATGTGCGTGAAGCAATCGGATATATTCCCTGGTATTTCAACCTGCCGGATACCACCCAAAAGTATGAAATTGCCTGGAAAGAAATTATGGATGAAAAAGGCTTTTCTGCTCCTTATGGATTGACAACTGCAGAACGTCGTCATCCGGAGTTCCGTACACGTGGAGTAGGCAAGTGTGAGTGGGACGGTGCTATCTGGCCGTTTGCTTCCGCACAGACATTGACAGCAATGGCTAACTTTATGAATAATTATCCGCAGACTGTATTGTCTGACAGTGTATATTTCCGTCAGATGGAATTGTATGTGGAATCACAGTATCATCGTGGGCGTCCCTATATTGGTGAATATTTGGATGAGGTGACCGGTTATTGGCTGAAAGGAGATCAGGAACGTAGCCGTTATTATAACCATTCCACTTTCAACGACCTGATAATTACAGGATTGATCGGACTTCGTCCACGTTTGGATAATACGATTGAAGTGAACCCCTTAATTCCTGCCGACAAGTGGGATTGGTTCTGCTTGGATAATGTATTATATCATGGTCATAATCTGACGATTCTTTGGGATAAAAATGGGGACCGTTACCATTGCGGAAAGGGATTACGTGTTTTTGTGGATGGGAAAGAGGCAGGACATGCGGATACGTTGACAAGACTTGTTTGTGAGAATGCTTTGAAATGATAGATTCAGACACGGATTATTATTTATAACATATTGAAAACCAGATAATGATTTTAAGAAAATATCTTCTTCTTATTCTTTGCCTGCCATGTTTCGTACAAGCGAAGAATATAACAATCAGTCGCCTGACTTGTGAAATGCAGGAAGGGTTAGTAGTGGTTGAGGGAGTGCCCCGTTTGGGATGGGTGATGGAATCACCTGAAAACGGAACACAACAATCGGCTTATGAAATAGATATTCGGGAGGCTCTTACCGGCCGTTCTGTGTGGAACAGTGGAAAAGTAAACTCTTCACAGAGCCAGTTGGTATCCATTGAAGGAGCGGATATTCGCTCTGGCAATCTACTCAATTATATTTGGCGCGTACGGGTTTGGGACGAATCTGGTTCACCCTCACAATGGAGCTCAGATGCTAAATTTCGTTCAGTTCCTGACTGCTTTTCTTCCAGGAAATGGATTGGGGCTATTACTCGTCAGGATGCCCACTTGCCGGAAGGTCGTAAGTTTCATGGTGGCGAATTGAAAAAGCCGGAGGTAAAAGCGGCTTGGGAAGCGGTGGATACACTAGCCAAGAAGAGCATTTATTTGCGGAAAACATTTGAGTTGGGAGATATAAAGGGAGGTAGTGCCGGTCGTAAAACAAGCAAGAGGATTGTAGAAGCGACAGCTTACGTATGCGGACTGGGATTCTATGAGTTTTCGTTAAATGGCAAGAAAGTAGGTGATAGTGAGTTTGCTCCGCTTTGGAGTGATTATGATAAAAGTGTTTATTATAACACGTATGATGTGACAGAGTTGTTGCAAAATGGTGAGAATGCAGTTGGAGTTTTATTGGGGAATGGATTCTATAATGTACAAGGGGGACGTTATCGTAAGCTACAGATTAGTTTTGGTCCTCCCACGCTCTTATTTGAGTTAGTTGTTAATTATGAGGATGGAACACATACGGTCATCCATTCTGATAATGGCTGGAAATATGATTTGAGTCCGATAACCTTCAACTGTATTTATGGAGGTGAGGATTATGATGCGCGTGGAGAACAGAAAGGATGGAACCAAGTTGGGTTTGATGATAGTGATTGGCGTCCGGTAGTAGTTCAGGAGGCTCCGAAAGGAATACTTCGCCCACAAATGGCACGTCCGGTGAAGATTATGGAACGGCACAACATTCAAAAGGTCACAAAACTGAATGATGAGCAAGTTGCCTTGTCTTCCAAATCTACGAAACGAGTGGTAGCCCCTTCTGCCTTAGTCTTGGACATGGGACAGAATCTGGCTGGTTTTCCCGAAATAACAGTACGTGGTAAACGCGGACAAAAAGTGACTCTGATAGTCGCCGAGGCGTTAACGGAAGAAGGTGCTTGTAACCAACGTCAAACAGGACGCCAACATTACTATGAATATACATTGAAAGGTGAAGGAGATGAAACTTGGCATCCTCGTTTCTCCTACTATGGCTTCCGGTATATTCAGGTGGAAGGTGCTGTGCTGAAAGGGCAGAAGAATCCCTTCCGTCTTCCGGTGATCCAGAAGATACAGTCGTGCTTTGTTTATAACTCGGCTCCTAAAATATCCACCTTCGAATGCTCCAACCGCATCTTCAATGATGCCCACCGGCTGATAGAGAAAGCGGTGCGAAGCAACATGCAGTCTGTGTTTACGGATTGTCCGCACCGGGAGAAACTGGGCTGGCTGGAACAGGATCATTTATGCGGTCCCGGTTTGCTGTACAATTATGATTTGACGGGCTTTGTTCCTCAGACTCTTCAGAACATAGCCGATGCACAGCATGCCAACGGCGCGGTTCCTACCACTGCTCCGGAATATGTGGTGTTCGAGGGCCCCGGTATGGATGCTTTTGCCGAATCTCCCGAATGGGGATGTACCTTTGTGGTATTACCTTTCATGTATTATGAGACGTATGGGGATGATTCATTGATTAGAAAATACTATAACGGAATGCGCCGTTACATTGATTATATGACTACCCGTGCCAATGATGGAATCGTTTCTTTCGGACTGGGTGATTGGTATGATTATGGAGATTTCCGGGCCGGATTTTCTCGTAATACGCCTGTTCCTTTGGTAGCTACCGCCCATTATTATATGGTTGTTCGCTATCTGGTGGAGGCGGCACGTATGCTGGATAATAGGTATGATGTAGCATATTACACTCATTTGGGTGAAGAAATTAATAAAGCATTCCATCGGGAGTTTTATCACAAGGACACTCGTCAGTATGGTACGGGAAGCCAGTGCAGCAATGCCTTGCCTTTGTTCCTGGGAATGGTTCCCGCCGATGACAGACAGGCGGTGCTTGATAATCTGGTAGCGGATATAAAACGCCACGGCAACCGGCTGACCACCGGTGATGTGGGTAACCGTTATCTGTTCCAGACTTTGGCGCGTAACGGGTTGAATGAGCTGATGTACACCATGCACAACCATGAAGAAGCACCCGGCTATGGTTTCCAGCTGAAATTCGGAGCTACCACGCTGACCGAGCAATGGGACCCGCGGCAAGGTTCTTCGTGGAATCACTTTATGATGGGGCAGATTGATGAATGGTTCTTCAACTCGCTGGCGGGTATCCGCACCGTTGAGGGAAAACCGGGAATGAAGGAAATAGAAATACGTCCCCGTCCGGTAGGCGATTTGACATACGTCCGTGCCTCTACCCAAACCTTGTACGGAAAAGTTGCGGTAGACTGGACCCGCGAGAATGGAGTCTTTACATTGAAAGTAACGATACCTGTAGGGTGTACGGCACGCGTATTCCTTCCCGATGAAAAAGAGCCGAAGATAGTGGAAAGCGGAACTTATTCTTTTAAGAAATAAACGCGGTTTTCATAGAAAAAGCCCCCTAAGGGTATTTGGTAAAACTAAAATCAACTAATGAACAATATGAATAAACGTACCTTTTTAAGTCTGTTACTATGTGTTTGCTGTCTGTCTTTTCTGCATGCGGAGCGTGTGGATATGCAGCAGGCAGGTGCCGATGTGCAAGGCAGGAAGCTGAACACAGCATTGATTAATTCCACCATCGACCGCCTGAACGCCCATGGTGGAGGAACCCTCTTTTTCCCCGCAGGAACTTATCTCACCGGTTCCATCCACATGAAAAGTAACATCACTCTGGAACTGGAAGCAGGAGCCACCTTGAAATTCTCGGAGAACTTTGACGATTTCCTCCCTTATGTGGAAGTGCGTCATGAGGGAATCATGATGAAAAGTTTCCAACCGCTGATTTATGCCGTGGATGCAGAGAACATCACCATCAAGGGTGAAGGGACACTGGACGGACAGGGCAAAGCATGGTGGACGGAATTTTTCCGCGTCCTTGTAGATCTCCGGGACAACGGCAAGAGAAACATCAACAAGTACCAGCCCATGTTCGAGAAGGAAAACGACCTGAAAGCCCTTTACGCCGAAACCAACGAAGACTGGCACGGCACATTGGACCGTCGTTTCTTCCGTCCCCCTTTCATACATCCCATCCGTTGCAAGAATGTACGGGTAGAGGGCGTGAAGATTATCAACTCTCCCTTTTGGACCGTAAATCCTGAGTTTTGCGATAATGTGACCATTAAGGGCATTACCATCCACAATGTGCCTTCCCCCAATACGGACGGCATCAACCCTGAGTCTTGTAAGAACGTACACATCAGCGACTGCCACATTTCGGTAGGCGACGACTGCATCACCATCAAATCCGGACGTGACCTGCAAGCACGTAAACTGGGCGTTCCTTGCGAGAATATCACGATTACCAATTGCACCATGTTGAGCGGACACGGTGGTGTAGTTATCGGCAGCGAGATGAGTGGGGGAGTGAAGAAAGTGACCATCAGCAATTGTGTCTTTGACGGAACCGACCGGGGGATTCGTCTGAAATCCACCCGTGGTCGCGGAGGCATTGTAGAAGATATCCGTGTAAGCAATATTGTGATGAGTAACATCAAGAAAGAGGCTATCGTCCTCAATCTGAAATATAGCAAGATGCCTGCCGAACCGAAGAGTGACCGTACTCCGGAATTTCGTAATATCTATGTGTCGGGTGTGACGGTCCGTGATGTGAATACCCCCATTATGGTGGTAGGCCTTCCCGAAGCGCCTATTACCGGTATTGTGATGCGTGATGTGTATATTCAGAATGCCAAGCAACGCTGTGTTTTTGAAGACTGCAAGGACTTGGTGCTGGATGATGTGTATGTGGATGGTAAAGAAATAAAATAGACTTCCCGATGAAGAAACAACTATTATGGTGCATGGCGGCACTCTCTTTTTCCGCTGCATCTGCACAAACTTATGAAACCCGGTTCGCACGTCCGTTATCCGATGTGTTGAATGACGTTGCCGCCCGTTTCCAGGTCCGCTTGAAATATGACGTGGATACGGTGGGGCGTGTGCTTCCGTATGCCGATTTCCGTATCCGGCCTTATTCATTGGAGGAAACGCTGACCAATGTGCTTTCCCCCTTCGATTATAAATTCGTAAAGCAAAGTGACAAGGTATATAAGTTGAAACCTTACGAATACGCCCGCCGCACGGATGCCGACGGAGAAAAAATGCTGGCATACCTTAGTGGTTTATATAGTGATAAAAGTCAATGGGAACAGCGCAGGGAGATTCTCCGCAAAGAGGTGCGCCAACGTCTGGGACTGGATGATATGCTGGGGAAAACAGTGAAGGATGCAAAGCCTGTTCTTTCCAAAATACGCAAATTTGATGGCTATACCGTGCAGAACTTTGCATTGGAAACCTTGCCGGGGCTTTATGTCTGCGGTTCAGTCTATGCCCCCCGCACCAAAGGCAAACATGCACTGATTATCTGCCCCAATGGTCATTTTGGACAGGGACGCTACCGCAAAGACCAGCAGCAGCGCATGGCGACTCTGGCACGTATGGGGGCTGTCTGTGTGGATTATGACCTGTATGGTTGGGGTGAATCCGCCTTGCAGGTAGGAGGAAAGGCGCACCATACTGCCGATGCGCACACCATTCAGGCTATGAACGGAATATGGATACTGGACTATATGCTGGCAAACCGTAAAGATATAGATCCTGCATGCATCGGCGTGAACGGTGGTTCCGGCGGAGGAACGCAGACGGTGTTGCTTACCGTCCTGGACGACCGTTTTACAGCTGCCGCCCCTGTGGTCAGTCTGGCCTCTCATTTTGATGGCGGTTGCCCGTGTGAAAGTGGCAAGCCCATCCAGTTGGCAGGTGGAGGAACTTGCAATGCGGAGCTGGCCGCCCTGTTTGCCCCGCGTCCCATGCTGGTGGTTTCCGACGGAGGAGACTGGACAGCCACGGTTCCCCGTTTGGAATATCCTTACTTGCAACGCATCTACGGTTTTTACGGTGCGACGGACAAGGTGAGCAATGTACATTTGCCGCAAGAACGCCATGATTTCGGTCCGAACAAGCGCAATGCGGTTTATGATTTCTTTATAGACGTGTTCGGCCTTGACCGGAACATGCTGGATGAAAGTAAAGTAACCATTGAGCCGGAAAACGCATTGAAGAGCTTTGGTGAGAAAGGTGAGAAACTGCCTGCCGGAGCCTTGAGATATAAAGAATGATTTTGTCGTTTATTTATTAGGTTAAGAGTTAGTGTAGAATCTCCCTCTTGCATAGCCTGTGAAGGTGAGCAAGGGGGAACTTTTTTTAGATATGGGGGATTAATACTTTTTGTCGGGTATATCAGGCCTTGTCATGCGGACTGTTAAGTCTTTTTGTACGGACTGTTACTATAGTCTTCGGCAGTGGACCGTACAGTCTGCTACAGTGGACTGTACGGTCTGCCGTAGTGAAACATACGGACTACTGTCGTAGTCTGTAAAAGGTAACCGTAAGAAATGCTTTAATGGTACTGAAAAAAAGACTTAATGGAGCTGAAGCGATGAATTAACTCTGCATTTATGTTATAATCATCTTTAATTCTCCATCCTTGTGGCGCTTTCGGTCGTTTTCTTGTTTATAGTTGCGGATTCAAACCGGTTTCTACATCGGATTTCAGCCGGGTATAATGGAAAAAGCGGAGGTTATAATAAGATAATGCGTTTCTGTAATATGGCAGCAATCTGTTGTCTCAGTTGCGGGGCGCTGATGGGCTTGGCCATATAGCCGTCGAAGCCGTTTTCCATGGCCCGTTGTTCATCACTGGCATAGGCGAAAGCGGTAACAGCAATGATAGGTACATCCAAGGATAGTTTTCGTATTTCCCGGGTGGCCTCATAGCCATCCATCACCGGCATATTGATATCCATCAGAATTATCTGAGGGGTATGGAGCTTATACAAATTGACCGCCTCTTTTCCATCCCAGGCATGTACCAGGTTATATTCTCGTTTCAAGATAGATTGGAACAGCCGGTAATTGCTCTCATTGTCTTCGGCGATCAGAATGGTCAGCTTGTCTTTTTGCACGGAAATGAGTTGATGCTCTTCCTCTTTCTTGTTCTCTGCAGCGGCAGGCTGGTATGGAATGGTGAACCAGAAAGTGGATCCTTTTCCTTCCTCGGACTCAACACCGATGCGTCCTCCCATGTGCTCTACAATTGTCTGGCAAATGGATAGCCCCAGTCCTGTACCCTGTACAAAAGAGTTCAGTTTGACGAAACGTCCGAATATGGAGTTCACTTTGTCGGCTGGAATGCCGCAACCGGTATCTTTAACATAGAAATAAAGTTCTTTGTCGCATAGTTTGTAGCCGAAGGTGATGCTTCCTTGTGAGGTAAATTTGCTGGCGTTGTTCAGTAAATTGTTCAGTACCTGCATCAGACGGTTCTTTTCCGTTCTTATGAGGCAGGAGGGAAGTCCTTTCTGTACAATCAGTTGAATGCCGTTGCTCTCTGTCCGATAACGGGTAACACTTTCTATCTCGGAGATAATATCATTCAGTTCCACGTTGGAATAACAGAATTCCAGTGTGCCGGCCTCTATTTTCGATAAGTCCAGTATGTCGCTGATTAATTGCAGCAGCAACGTATTGTTACTTTCAATGATATTGATATATTCCTGCTTTTCCTGTTCCTCTTCTGCAGCAGCAAGGATGTTTGAGAAACCGATGATAGCATTTAGCGGAGTGCGTATTTCGTGGCTCATATTGGCAAGAAAAGCGGACTTCAGCCGGTTGGATTCTTCCGCGCGGTCCTTGGCTGAAAGCAGTTCGTCTTCCATTTTCTTCCGTTCAGTTATGACTAGGGAAGATCCTACCAAAGTGAGCGGCATTCCGTTTTCGTCTTTGCTTTCCACAGCTGCCTGCGCCTCTATCCAGTCTATTTTCCATTGTGTTCCGTCATTGGCCAGCACGCGGTATTCCTCTTTTACTTTCTCTATTTTCCCGTCTGCCAGGTCACGGTAGGCCTGTATCACGCGCGGGCGGTCTTCTTTAATGATTTTAGCGAAGTATTGCTCGTCCGAAACGCTCAACTGATCTTCGCTGATGCTTCCCGGCATGGCCGCCATGACAATGGGGCGGTTGAGGTCGCATAAAATGGTATGGTCTTTCAAATTCCATTTCCAAGGTACGATGTTGGCTACTTCCAGTGCCATGGAAAGTTTATGGTTCGTGGCGCTCAGCATTTGCTGCGCATTGTGCAGTTCGGTGCTGTCCATGCAGAACACATCCACTGTGTCCGGTTCGGTAGAGCAATTCAGGACAACATCATAGAAGATGTTGACGGTCTTAAAATAATATGGGAAGGTGATCGATTTCTTTTCTTTTAAGGTGAGTTCCATGAAATGGGTGAATTCCGGCAAGGACTCCGGGAAAATTTCAGAGGCTCTTTTCCCTATTACCTCGGATTTGGGCAAGAAACATCGTTCGAAATAGCGGTTGACATCCATATAAATGCTGTCTGCGATATTCCCTTCTTTGTCCCATATTACCTGTTCTTTCATGTAAAGGATAGGCATATTGTCTATCAGATTGGTATATTGTGTGTTCGTGTCTATTTCATTTTGCTGGGCGCGTCTCAGCGCTTTCAGCATTTGGATGCGTTTTTGCTGTGCCACGGCCATCAGTATAAAAGCAATGAGTACACTTAGGATGATCCATTTATATTTGTTCAGAAAGTTGGCCGGTTTGTCATAGAAAACGGTGTCACCAGGGCATAGGTCGGGATCGAGTCCTTTATTTACCAGTCTTGTGTAGTTGAATGCGGGGTGTGCTTCGTTGGGTTCATAAAAAGGTATGTCGCTGGCTTTCTTCCCATGTAGTATCTCGTCTATCGTTTTCAGTAATTGCCTGGTAAAGATTTGGTCATTATACATGTATCCTCCTACCATGCCGCCGTCATCCATACCTGCATAGCGGATGGTGAACAAAGGGGCGGAGATGCTGGCGATACTTCTGTAGGCATTAATCAGAAAATTGCTTGAAGTGAACGATTCGGTGAACCAGGTGGATACCAGAATGCCTGTGGTCTTGTCTGTTTTACGCACGGCGTTATATAGCTGATGCAGACTGTTGGTACGCGAGGAGATGTATTCGTAATCCATTTGCGGGTATTTGTCTTTAATCAGCTCTCGCAGTTGCTTGTCATATTCCGGATTGGGGTAGATGCCGTCTCCCAGGAAAATCAGTTTCTTCATACCGGGAATCATCCTGCACATCAGTTGCACGTTTTCTTCCAGATAGATGGGGGTGTGCATGTAGGTGAAATTGAACTCTTCTGCCAATTCGCTCATGTGTGTCTTTTCTTCGGGGGTGACTGTATCTCTCTGCCTGTAGAATTTCTCATGGTACACATAGGGGTCGGCTCCGCATACAATGGCAGGTACTTTACCCCATAAAGATTGAATCTCTTCTCTGAAAATCAGGCTCATGCTCCCAATGAATACCAGCAGGCGGGGAGGGGTGGAGCCGTAATCTCTCGATTTTAGTGGAGTCGCCTACCATAAAAAGATTCAGATGCTCTATGTAAGCGTCCATGTTCTCTATTCCGGCTATTTTGTGAACGATGGGGGTGGTGATGCTGTTGCTCCAGGGGGAGGATTCGTTGTAGCTGTTCAGAATCAGAATATAGTTCCCCGCCTCGGTGTTTTCCTGTACATGGGAGGCTTTGCCGATGGTTGCAAAGAAGGTGAATATACAGGTACATATCAGTAACCGTTGTATATGGGCTACACACGTTCTTTTAAGATTTCTGTCCATTATTGATGTCCTACTCTTCTTTTGTTATATAGCTATGATGCTTGTGATGCAACAAATGTACTATTAAATTAATGAGTGGACGAAGAAATGGAAAAGTTTAACAAATATTAAAAGAGACAGGACGGAATGGAAAGTTTTCGTATAGGCAGATGGGAGATGATTGGATGGGAATTCCTGCCGGCCGATATGGCAGTGGGGCGCGAATGCTGATAAAGGGAGTGGGAGGGGAAGTCATTCTTTTGTTCTATTTCTTTTTTATATAAAGG
>OLXR01000933.1_pt1 | contig 10559 bp, 4 predicted proteins | sample 1673941 | NCBI WGS metagenome assembly OLXR01 (sample SAMEA103958134, study PRJEB25191) | human gut metagenome
CACTAAGGAATGGGCCATCAAATCCACTTTCTCTTGAAAAACCCGCTCGAACAGTTTTTCTTTTGTGCGATAGTAATAATGCAACATGGCGTGCGTCACTCCCGCCTGTTTCGCTATTTCGGTAGTTTTGGCCAGTGCAAAACCTTTGTCCAAGAACTCTGTCTCGGCCGCCTGCAATATCGCTTGTTCCGTATTATCTTTCTTGCTCATAACAACTTTAATGTCTAACAATGATGTTAATTCATGAGCAAAGATAGAGATTTGCATGAAGGATACCATAAAATCTCCGGAAGAAAACTTGTCGTTTAACTAATATTATCACCTGTTAAACCTAAGCAAACAAGAGTGGCCACGAACTTTCCTTGAGAAAAAGTCCGTGGCCACCAACAACCATGAAAACAAAAAAATCTCGCTCTTAATACGAACGGGCAATCAGCACACGGCATTTGGCCGGTTTCCCACTCACCATATCCACACCCGGAGTCTGCTCGAACTCAAACGGCACGCAACGGATAGTGGCTTGCGTGTCCTCCTTGATTTTCGCCTCCGTCTCAGCCGTCCCGTCCCAATGACAAAGGAAGAAACCGCCTTCCTTCACACGCTCCTTGAAATCCTCGTAGTTGTCGCATTCATAAATATGTGCATCGCGATAGGATTTTGCCTTGGCGTAGATGTTATCTTGTATTTCGTCTAACAAAGTCTTCACATAGTCCTCGATGCCGTCGCACGTACGGGTTTCCTTCTCCAACGTGTCGCGCCGCATGACCTCTACCGTATTGTTCTCCAAATCGCGCCCTCCCATGACCAAACGCACCGGCACACCTTTCAGTTCATAATCGGCAAACTTGAAGCCGGGACGCTTGTTGTCGGCATTGTCGTACTTCACAGAGATACCCATGGACTTCAGTTTGGCCACGATGCCGGCCACCTTCTCGTCAATCTTGGCAAGCATCTCGGCATTCTTATAAATAGGCACGATAACCACCTGTATCGGAGCCAAGTGTGGCGGAAGCACCAGACCGTTGTCATCGGAATGTGTCATGATAAGCGCACCCATCAGGCGGGTAGATACTCCCCATGAAGTAGCCCATACGTATTCCAATTTGTTTTCTTTGTTTACGAACTGCACATCGAAGGCTTTGGCAAAGTTCTGTCCCAAGAAGTGTGAAGTACCGCTTTGCAAAGCCTTGCCGTCCTGCATCATCGCCTCCATGCCGTAGGTTTCCTCCGCGCCGGCGAATTTTTCCTTTTCGGTCTTTTGACCTATAAGGACGGGCATGGCGAGACAGTCGCGCGCGAAATCGGCGTACAGGTAAAGAATGTCGAGAGTTTCCTTTTCCGCCTCCTCCCGCGTCGCGTGCACGGTGTGACCCTCCTGCCAGAGAAACTCGGAGGTGCGGAGGAAGGGACGGGTTGTCTTTTCCCAACGCACGACGTTTGCCCATTGATTTATTTTAAGGGGCAAATCCCTGTAAGACTGAATCCACCTTGAATACATATCGCAAATGATTGTTTCGCTTGTAGGGCGCACGACCAGCGGCTCGGCAAGCTCGTTGGAGCCTGCGCGCGTCACCGTTGCGACCTCGGGCGCAAAGCCCTCCACGTGCTCAGCCTCTTTTTGCAACAGACTCATAGGTATAAGAAGAGGGAAATAAGCGTTTTTGTGTCCCGTCGCCTTGAAACGGGCGTCCAGCTCGCGCTGAATGTTTTCCCAAATCGCGTAGCCGTAAGGACGTATGACCATGCTGCCCTTGGTGGGACCGTAGTCCGCAAGGCCCGTTTTGATGACTACGTCGGTATACCACTGAGGAAAATCCGCGTTTATATCGGCTATTTCTTTGACGAATTCCTTTTTCATATTATCTCCGTGTCCGTTGAAAACGGAAACGCCGGTTGAAGCCGGCGTTTTACAAGAATTTTTAACTATTCCTCGTCTGCCAGAGCAAGCACGTAGGTTTCTATTTCCTTGTCCTTGGCAGCCTCGCCTATTTCGCTGAAATGCAGATAGACGTCGTCGTCCGTATACATATAAAAGACTTTGCCGTCAAGTATGTCGTAGTTGAGCCAACTCGTAGCGTTTACCTTGTCTGTAAGCTTGTTTGCCAAAAGGGTATCCGCGTCGGTTTCGCCGTTCAGCGGAATGCTCCACAGCGCCGAATCCATTTCAAAATACAGCGTTTCTTCCTCGATAAACTTGAACGTGGGCGACGTTTCGGTGTAATAAAGATTTTTCGCCGCCTGCCCCTCTTTTACAAACTGAATATATTTGCTCGTGCTGTTGTAGTACACGAATCCGTCCTGATAAGCCGAGGCTCCCGAAAGCACGTTTCTGTAAAGCAGCGTCGCGTCGGCAAGCCTTTTGTCCGTCACGCTCTGCGAAATGCGGTACATACCGTCCCTGCCGTGCGCGTCGGAGGATATGTTGAAATATACAAAGCCGTTGGCTGCCGAAGCAATGCTTACGTCGAAGTCGTAGGAAACGTCCTGACCGTCCGCGTGCTGTCCCGTCATGATTTTGGACGGGGCGGTCTGTCCCGCCTTCAAAACGTAAAGCTCGTTGTAGTCGGCGGTTGTTTCGGTACCCTGATTTTCCTTTTCCGTCACCACGTCCTTTGTGTAGACTATGGACGCGTTTTCGACGTCCAGCGCGCTTGACGTAACCTTTTCGTCCGCCTTCGTTTCTACGCCGCTTTCAAGGTTGAGGGAAACAAGATTGGCGTCGCCGTCCACAAACAGCGCGAAAACGCCGCCGTCCGTCTCGAACATACCTACCGACAGGGAATTGCTGCCGAGAGTGTAAACTCTTTTGGTGTCCGTGCCGTCAAGTTTGACGCTCATTATGTCCAGCATGGTATTGCGCACGCTGCCGTCGCTCGCCAGCGTGTCGGAAGGCGTCGTGTAGTAAAGACGGTCGTTGAAAATATAAATGCCGTTGAGTCTCGCGTCCGTCGTGTTGGAGGAAAAAACCGCCTTGGGGGCAAGCACCTCCGCTCCCAACGCTTGGGCGTATTCGTCCGTTCCGAAGTCGTTTTCCTTGACCGAATCGAGCTTTGACGCGGCGATTCTGCAAACAGAGCCGTACACAACCTCGCCGAAAACGTTTTCCGCTTCATAGGTGGAGGTTGTCCCGTTTATGAAATAAATATATCCCTTGTACGCGACGACGGAGCCGCCGTTGGACACGAGAGGCGAGTTGTCCGCCGCACCCGTGTCGAGCGGTCCCCATTTGTAATCGGGCGAGCACGCCGCAAGCGCCATGACAAGCGCGACAAGAAGTACGAAAATCAAAAGTCTTTTTTTGTTCATTACAAGCTCCTTTTAACCGAGCGCCAAGTATTTTGGTACACGCCTTAAAAGTATATACCGAAAAAGCGGATTTGGCAAGTATTTGATATTATTTTCTCCGTCTTAGCCGCCAAATACCGCAGCAAAACCTTCCATAATTTACCTCGCGCGGGGGAGCTTCAAATATTTGACAATTTTCCCGCATAGGATTAAAATACAAATGCAAGCCGTGTTCACTTATCATTTTGCACGGCGCACAAAAAATCCGATATACGGGAAACTAATTATGAAAAAGATATTTTTATTGATATTGCTAACCGCAATCGTTTTGAGCTGCTGCCTGAGTCTGACTGCCTGCGGTCCCATCGAGCAGCCCGAAATCCCCGACGACGCCGACCTTTCGAGCAAGTCCCTCGCTCCCGACGGGAGAAGCGTCATGCAGTGCACGCCGGAAGAAAACCTCTTTATGGCGACGCACGTCATGGGTTCATTGGGCTTTAAAGCCGTCAACAACGGCACGAGCAAGGCTGTGGGCATAACTCAGAAGGTTTATTCCCAAAGAACCGTTTTGAACGGCGCTGTGTTCTCGCAAACCGCTTCGCTCGGCTTTGTCAAGCTCGGCAAGCAGTTTTACTACGAAAACGGCAGCTACGTGGTCAGAGACGCGTCAAAGGTTAAGGACGTGGACGACGTGGAATGGGAAAGCGGCGCAAAAAGGCTGAGCAAGGCGCGTTTTCAGTCGCTGTACGGACTGCCCTCCGTGTCTCTCACCGCTTTCGTCACCAACGACGACTCGGTAAAGGAAGGCGTCTTTGTCGAGGAAAATGACGGCGTCTACACCTTCCGCTATAAGCTTGACAACGTGGTAAGCGTCTACTATCTGAAATATCAGATGCGCACCTACTCCGGCTCCAAGGGCTTCCCCGTTTTCGACGAAAACGACGGAATAGTCATGACGGTAAAAATGGACGGGGACAGAAAAGTATCATCAATATCCACCGTTTGCAGCTACAAGGTAGATATGCTGGGCGGAGTCAAGTGCGAAGAAAGGCTGGAAGAGGTCTTTTACGACGTGGGAAACGTCCCCTCAATCCCCGAAAGAAGCTTTTTCGAGCCTTACCTCACGGCAAGCATAACCGACACTCCCGACGCGGAAACCGTTTCCGGAGTGCTTATGGACACCTTTATGCCGCTGATTAAGGACAACAGCCTGTGCGCGGACGTGGAAATTTCGGGGGCGCTCAACGTCGACGCAAAGCTCAAAGCAGTCGTCGACACGCAGAATCTGGAAAATCTCACCCTCGACCTGATTGCGCCCGCGCTTGACCTCAGTGTCTCTTACAGAAAGGGCAAGCTTGCGCTGAAAACGGGAGATTTGAACGCCTATCTTAATATAAGCGACCTCACGGGCGGGGAAGAAAGCGCTTCGGACGGACAGGAGGAAAGTCTTTTCGAAAAAGCCTCTCTGATAACAAACGGAAACGACTACACCGTTCTTCTGCCTCTCGGTCCCATTACCGCGGAAATAAACGCGGTCAAAAACAAGGACGGCGGCTTTGACTTTGCCGACGCGGTGCTTGGACCTCTGGTCGTAAAAATCACTCAAACGCAGGACTTCGACGCGCCCTATACCGACGCGGAAAACGGCGTAAATCTTTTGCCGCTTTTAAAACAGTTCGTTTCCGACGACAACACGATAAACATCGACGCGAACGTAGCGGGACTTTTTAACGCAAGCCTCGGCATTTCCGTCGACGGCGGCGGTTTAAACGCCATGGTTTGCGCGGGAGAGCAGAACATTTACGCAAAAATCGACGGCAAAAGTCTTGCGCTGCGTTACGGCGAGCTTAAAATGAAGTTCGGCTTCAAGGACGCGCTCAACGCGCTGTTCAACCGTTTTTATGAGCTGAACTACGTGAAGGAACTGTTCGGAGCCATAGGCGGGCTGACCGACTCGATACAATTGGGTTGGAACGGCGTTTCAAAGCACGGAAGCCTTTACGTAATTTCCCTTAATGTCGGCGAAGCGACGTGCGACGTTCTGCTTGAAGAAAAGGACGGAGCGGTTTCTCTGCACTCGGCTGAAATTCCCGTCGGAGAAAAGAAGATTGTTTTGAGCCTTGCGGAAAAACGCGATTTTTCGCCCGTTGCAGACACGGAAGACTATCCCGACGGAACGGGGCTTTTGGACGTGATTAACGAGCGTCTCGAAATAGACCTCTTTGCAAGCGTCGGCGACTTTGAAGCGCGTCTGCTTTTCGACCTCAAAAGTCCGGAAGCAAAGCTCGCGCTCCGTCCCGTCGGCAACTCCGAACTGAAAATGTCCGTCATGTCCGACGGCGGCGAAAAGGCGCTGTTCGTAGACTGCGGAGATTTCCGCGCCAAATTCGGCGGAAAAGAGCTGCTCGGTCAGGGAACCTTGCTTGTCAGGCTTTTGGAGCGGCACTCCGCACAACTTAAAAACCTGCTGCAAGCCGTTTTCGACGGAACCGATATGACGGTTTCGGCAGACACGGCAAGGAACGAAAACGGCGTTTCGCTCGTGCTGGGTGCGGCGGGGCTGAAAATCGAAATAAACTTCTCGGAAGAAAACGGCAGACTTGTCTTTGAAAGCGCCCGCGCCTGCGGCGGCGGCGCGTCGGCAAGCCTTGCCCCCTTCAAGGGCGACGAGAACGAGTTTTCCTTTATCGAAAACACCAAAAATTTCAAGGACGGCTCGTCGCTGCTTCCGCTTGACGAAGCTTACATTCTCAACGCCGCGGTAAACGCGGGAGGCACCGTCGCGTATGTTTCCGTCAACCTTTGGGACGCGTCGGTAAAAGCCGTTGTGCCCGACCTTTACGAGCACAAGGCTTACGTATCCCTCGACCTCTACTCCTCGGAAATAAAATTCAAGTACGGCGGTCTGCAACTGAAAACGGACGCGGCGGGCATAGGCAAGCTGATTTCCTTTGCAGTTCCGCTCATCGGCGACGAAAACCTCGAAGCCCTGCTCGGCGCGCTCGGCTCAATCGATTTTGACATAAAAGCCGTTTTCGACAGCTTCAAAGCAACAGCCTTTGACGAAAACGGCGCGCGGGGTGTAGATTTCGGCTTGAATTTGGGCGGTATTGACTTGAACGCACGCGTGTCGGAGACGGAAAGCGCCTACGCTCCGGAAAGCGCGGCAATAAGACTGAACGGCACGGAAATAAAGCTCTCTCCGTCAAAACAGCCCGACTTTTCCGAATTGGAGCAGGCGAGCGTTTTCCCCGAAGTCACTTCCCTGCTGGATATGTTTGCGGATTACAAGCTGGCTTTTGAAGCGGACATAAACGGCGTAAAAGCCAAAATCGGTCTGGACGTCTTGAACGGGGAGGTGCATGCCCGAGCCGCAGGCTTGTCCGTACTGTACTTTACCGACGTGCGCGAAACTGCGGCGGGACAGGAAAAATACGGCAAAGCCCTGATAAAATACGGCGCGCTGGAAGCTCAGGCGGACGTTGCAAGGCTGGCGGAGCTTTTGCCGACAATCGTCGAAAGGCTGGGCACGGAGCTGCCCAAGGCGCAAATCGTCTTCAATCCGACAGAACTTGCGGGAGGCTTTTCAACCGCAGAGGACTCCTTAACCTTGGATTTCAATATTTATGCGGACGGCAAGCCAATCAATATAAAGGTTTTGTTCAAAATTACCGAAAAGGGACTGACGCTTGACAACGCTGCCGCACGGTACGAAAACCTGTCGGTAAAGCTTGTCCCCTGCGACTTCGACGGTTTTTGGCAATTCGACAGAGAAGGCGATTACCTCGACCTCAACGCGCTTGCCGACGATTACGCGGAAATCATCCTCGACCTTGTCACGGCGCGCGGATGGCAAATAGACGCAAGCGGCAGCGTGACGGCGCAAACCGCCTCCGTCGGGCAGGAACAGACGGAAACAGAGACTGTCGCGACGCAAACGGATTTTGCGCTGACTCTCTGCGTCGGACTCTCCGAAGAAAGCGCGCAAGGCTTGCCCGACGTATTGCTTTCGCTTGTTTTGACGGACGGCGCGACGCAAACGCAAAAGACGGCGCTCACCGTCGTTTACGGCAACGGCAGTATCGGTCAGGCGCCCGCAGGCACCCTGTTTATAAATTACAACGGACTGAAAGCAAGGGTGGCGACGGATTCGCTCAAAATGCTTTCTCCCCTGCTCGACCGCGCGACCTTGCTTGTCCCGGCGCTCGGAGATATGTTGAAGCAGGCTACGGAAAGTCTGTCGGGCGCAGGCGAAGCGTTTAAAAACATCGACCTGCAAACGCTTCTCGAAAGCATTTGCTACAAAGACGGAGTTTTGTCGTTGGACGTCGCGGAAAACGCGCTGTTTGACGGCCACAAGAAATTTTCTCTGTCACTGTCGCAAACCGACGGCTCGCTGTCCCTTGCGGCCAACGGAGTTTCTCTGACTGCAAGCGACGGCAAAAACATAACGGCTCGCGCCGACGTTGCCGCCCGAAGCCTGAGTGACGGACTGAGCAACGGACAAATCGAGCAGACCGCGGGCGACGTTAAAGCGTACACATCCTTTGACTCCCTGCCCGACCTGCTGGAAGTCGTTCTGAACACTGCGGAAACGCGTCACATCGTGATGACGGGCGTCGCAAAGGTGCAAATCACCGTGCTGAGCAAGGAGGTTCCCCTGACGATAAGGGCGGATATGCACGGGGACGGCAGAATCACAGCCGTAATGTCGCTGAGCATTTCGGGCAAAATAATAGGACTGTTCAAAAATGTTTCTTTGCTCGGCGGCTCGCACGAAGCGTATATGTACATAGACAGCGCAAGCGACTGTATTCTCATGAAGCGCATCGACACCTTGAACAAAACCTTCGGCAAAAAGGAAGTGAAAACCTCCTATTCCAAAATCGCGTATTCGGAGCTTGGAGAAAAAGGACTTGACATACTTTACTTCATGACGGATTTGTCCGACGCCATTTGCGCAGAAATAAGCAAAGCGGTTGCCGACGCGCCCGACAACCCGTTCAGAATAGAAAACGTCTTTGAAAGCTACGTTTACGAACAAAATACATTTAAGCTTAAAATGAATCTGAGCGACTACAATCCTACGCTCGGCGAAGTGAGCTTAACCCTCTGCCACGACGAAAATAAGCTGCTCGCTATGTTAAATGCGTCAATGGAGCTCCAACTTACGGAAAAGCTTAGCGGAACGGTAGAACTAATCGACATGACTGTTTCGACGCAGGAAACCGACCTCGGTACCAAGGCGGAGGTCGAAGCGGAGCAGAACGGCGGCAACTACTGACTCTCCCAAAACCCAACAAAAAAACGGGAAGAACTTTCTTCCCGTTTTTTTAATGTCAATTTATTTCGTTCAGTCCAATCAGATTGCTGTTTTTGCTTTCCATCTTTTGCAGTTTTTCAAAGAGTCCGTCGTACCCCATCCACTCAAAATAAGCGTTGCCCCGTTGAGTAATCAAAAATTGACCTTCCAAGCCGAGGAATTCGAGCGTCATCGAACAAATCGTCCTGTCGTCGGCATCAAGTTCTTTCAGTTCCGATACAAATTGCCGCTCCCGCTCGGTCAACTCCGCCGCGTCCGAATCGAAAGCCGTCGGATAAAACTCCCAAACCCAACGAAACGGAAACTCGGCATGACTTTCGGCGTTTTGCAGATATTCTTCGGCGGACACTCCGTCCTTATTTTGCCCCAGCAAAAACCTGAACGCGGTTGCGCCCGCTTTGTATTCCCACAAAACGGATTCATACGCCTTGTCCGTGTCGTCGGTGCGACGCAAAGTTTCGTTATACGTTTTTTCCACGCCCTCTTTCAAATAAGGCTTTTCGGCGTTTTTCGGCGTTTCGTTCTGCACGTCAAACCAATCGAAAACGACGCTTTTTACAAGCGGACTTTCCGAAACTTCCACAAACATATTCCACTCGGAAAAAACAGGCGAATTGTTCAGGAAATGCCACAGATAGTTTTTGTACAGCGCGCAATTTTCTTCGTCGCTCAGCACAACTCCCGTAAGCCCCAGAAAACGAATTGCCGCGCGGTTGAAGACATCCTTTTTTTCTTCCTGAGGCGCAGCGTCCACCAGCGTCTTTGTTTCTTCGACAAAAGACTGCATTTTTTCGTCCGAAAAAGTTTTGTTCAGAATGTCTGCGTCGAGATTTATCTGAACGCGGTAAATATACTCCGCTTTAAGCAGCTTCTCCTCGTCTACTTTCACACGACGCGCTTCGTCGCGCAGATAAAGCTCCCAATTCTTCTCTTGCGTGCAGGAACCCATTTTGAAAGTAATCTTTTCCGAATAATTAAAATCGCCCTTTGAAAAAAGGTAAATTTCTTTTTTGCTCGTCTGACAACCGCTAAAACAAAATGTAAGCGAAATCAAAAAAATCAGCGCATAAACAAAGGTTATTTTTTTCTTCATTGTTTTCTCCTCCGTATTAACAGACAAATTGTAACACAATCCTGCATTTTTTGCAACTAAATGAAAAAATATCCGAATACGTCCTGCAAAAGCAAAAACGCGTTTTTACAGTTTCTCTTGCATCGACATATTCGGAAAAAACTTTTGTCGAAGGAGTCAAACGCCCCTCCTTTAAAAGCCGCAAGGCGGAATGCCCGCGGCAATGCGGAGCGGACGACTATCTTACAAAAAACGCGGCGTCAAGTCCCGCTTCGGCAAGCTCGTTCAAAAAACGCTCCTTGTCAAAGCGCATGGCGTAGGCGGCGTTTGCCGCCGCAAGTCCCGCTCGGCTGCCAACGTCGAAGCGCATCGCCTTGATTTCTCTCGCGCACACCGCGCGGGCGCGACACAGCAATGCTATGGCGTCCGACAGTCTAAGCTCGCGACCGAAACGCTGCGTTTTGTCCAACGCCTCGAAAACGGTCGGATTGAACACGTATCTGCCTGCGGCGATAAGCTGCGACTGAGGATTGTCGCGCGGCTTTTCCACTATTTCCAAAAGTTCTTTTTCTCCGTCGTCGCGCGGCTTTAAACGCAACACCCCGTAGGCGTCAAGCCCCGAATTTCTTTTAATCGCGCCCACCGTGCTCATTCCCGTCACCGCATAGCTTTCGGACAGCTGAGCGCAGGCGGGAAGCTCCCCGCCTAAAAACAGGTCGTCGCAGTTGAGCAGAAAAAAGGGCTTGTCCCCGACGAAATCGCGCGCGCAAAGCAACGCCTCTCCGCTGCCGCCCGCGTTTTGCTGCACGGCAAACTCGACGTTGAGACGCGCAATCGCGCTTACCGCCGCAAGCTCGTTGAGTCTGTTCTGCACGGCAA
>OLXR01000935.1_pt1 | contig 10556 bp, 8 predicted proteins | sample 1673941 | NCBI WGS metagenome assembly OLXR01 (sample SAMEA103958134, study PRJEB25191) | human gut metagenome
CCTCTGAAAGCAACACGATGTATTACGAACCGCTCCAGATGAGACCGTCCGCAGAATATGACGTGCCTTCCAATTGGTTCAACAACTTCTGCGAATGGTTGTCAAATATTTTCGGAGGCTGAAAAAAGGTGCGTAACACGTATTTCTCAACAAAAAAAAGGCTGTTTGCAATGTTTGTTGCAATAGCCTTTATTTTTTTTGTCATTTTTTTGCGTTTGGGCTATATACAAATAGTTTGGGGTAAAAAGCTTCAGACCAGAGCCTTGGAGCAATGGACGCGCGATTTGCCCGTAACGGCGGACAGAGGGGATATAACCGACACTAACGGTATTGTTTTTGCGTCCAGCGGAACAAGCTACACCGTTTACGTCAGACCTAACAGCGTAAGCAATCATTCTCTTGTTGCGGAGCTGCTTTCGCAGGCCTTGAAGCTGTCTTATCAGGACGTATACGACAAAGTGACGGCAAAAATTTCCGAAAATACAATCAAGCGGAAAATAACCGTCGAGGAAGCCAATTTAATCCGAAGCTACAATCTCGAAGGCGTTTATCTTGCCGCCGACACCTCGCGTGAATACGTTTACGGCGATTTCCTGTCTCAGGTGCTAGGCTTTGTTTCTTCCGACAACACGGGACAAAGCGGTCTCGAAGCGTATTACGACAAATATCTGAGAGGCGTGGACGGCGCCATTCTGACGCCGAGCGACCTTGTCGGAAAAGAGCTTGAAGGCGAAAGCGCGTATTATACGCCGCCCGTATCGGGACTCAACGTGGTGACTACGATAGATTTCAGGATTCAGCGCGTGGTGGAGAATGTTTTAGACCTTGTTATGCAGGGGCACTCTCCCAAAGGCGCGAGGTGCATTGTTGTCAATCCGCAGACGGGCGAGGTGTTGGCGATGTCCTCCAAGCCAAGCGTAGACCTAAACAATCTGCCGCGGGACAATATCGGCGAGCTTATGGCAAGCACGAAAAATATGCTGATAACGGACGTGTACGAGCCGGGTTCTACCTTCAAGGTGCTTACTGCGGCGGCGATGCTTGAGGAGTATGCGAGGAGAAATCCCAAAGCGCATTCGGCGTCTTACGTTTTTCCCAACAACGCAAATTTCCGTATCGTTGACGGCTCCAGAGTCAAGTGCTGGACAACGCACACCTCCTCCAAGCATTGCAATCAGAATCTGGGCGACGCTTTGAACAACAGCTGCAACCCCATATTCACAGACATAGGTTTGTCGTTGGGCAAGGAGACCATGTACAAGTATCTTTCCGCTTTTGGTTACGGAGCGGTTTCGGGGATAGATTTTGCGGGGGAACAGGCAGGTCTGCTTGTTGCGGAGAGCGCCGTAACCAACGGAGATTTGGCGAGAATTTCTTTCGGGCAAACTATTGCGGTGACGCCTCTTCAGCTCGCTATGGCGACGTCAGCGGCTGTAAACGGCGGTCTTTTGATGCAGCCTTACCTTGTAAAGGAAATCAGGACTCAGGAAGGCGAGCTTGTAAAGAAGTTTTATCCTACCGTAAGACAGAGGGCAATCAGCGAAAAAGTTAGCCGCGAGCTTGCGGGGCTGCTGGAAAACGTCGTGACAAACGGCAGCGGAAAACAGGCTTATATCGAAGGCTTTAAGGTAGGGGGCAAAACCGGCACGGCTCAAAAATACGAAAACGGTCATATCGCCGTGGGTAAATACGTTTCCTCCTTCGTGGGATTTTTCCCCGCCGACAATCCGCAGTATCTGGCGCTAATGCTTGTTGACGAGCCTACCGGCGCGCATTACGGCTCCACCGTCGCTGCGCCTTACGCAAAGATGATTTTTCAGCAGATAATCAATTATAAGAATTTAAAGCCCGCTTAACATAATGCGGCGTCGCAAATAATAAAATAATCCATACGAACAGTATGGATTTTTTTATACGGCGAGGTCTCTTAAAATGCAATTATCTGAGCTTTTGAGCGGAATCAATTATATCGACGTCAAGGGAAATACGGATTTGAACATATCTTCCTTGTCATGCGATTCGCGCCGAGTTAAAAAGGACGGCTTGTTTTTTTGTCTGGAAGGCACTCAGACCGACGGGCATATATTCGCGCACAAGGCCGTCGCGGACGGAGCGGTAGCGTTGGTATGCGGCAGAGACGTGAATCTTGCAGACGACAGCGTGTGTCGTATAATTGTTTCCGACACGCGGGCAGTCATGTCGAAAATGGCGAAAACCTTTTTTCACAGCGCATGCGATTTGCTTAATATTATCAGCGTGGTTGGCACAAACGGCAAAACCTCCACCACATATCTTCTTGACGCCATATTAAAGGAAACCGGCGAGAAAACCGCGGTTATCGGTTCAAACGGCGTATGGATAGGCGAGCGCAGAATAAAATCCGCTCTCACCACGCCCGACCCTATTGATTTGCACGAGTTGTTTTACAAAATACATCTCAATAAAATCAGGTATGTGATTATGGAGGTGTCGGCTCACGCGATAGCCCTCAAAAAAATGGAAGGCGTGACAAGCGACATAGCTGTTTTTACCAACCTGAGCCAAGACCATCTCGACTTTTTTAAAAACATGCAGACCTATGCGGCTGTCAAAGAGAGTTTTTTCGACAAAAAATACGTAAGGGTGGGAGTAATCAACGCCGACGACGAGTTGGGAATGAAAATACTTAAAAACGCGGATTTGTCTATGATTTCTTACGGCTGCGAAAATCCCGCGGACGTTTTCGCGAGCGACTTCGAGGGCAGCGAAAAGGGGATAAGCTATACGCTCGGTCTTTGCGGCGAAACCAAGCGCGTAAGCTACTCTCTCAAAGGAAAATTCAATATGTACAATACGCTTGCCGCTTCCGCAGCGGCGCGTCTTTACGGAATAAAAGCCGACGTCATTGCACAAGGTATAAGCAAGGTAAAGTCCATTGACGGAAGAAACGAAACCTTTTTCATGAAAAGCGGCGCGCGCGTGGTGGTGGATTTCGCGCATACTCCCGACGGTGTGGAAAATATTCTTTCTTATCTGTCGTCGACGGGTAAAAAGGGCGGCCGCCTGATAGTTGTTTTCGGCTGCGGCGGCGGCAGGGACAAATTCAAGCGCCCTCTTATGGGCAAAGCGGTGGCAAAATATGCCGATTTGGCAATAGTAACGGACGACAATCCGAGATTTGAGGACAGTTTTTCCATCTTCCGCGACATAGTTGCGGGACTGAAAGAAAATTACGAAATAATACAGAACCGCGAGGACGCTATTTTTCATGCGTTAAATCAGGCGGGAGCGGCGGACACCGTGGCAATTCTCGGCAAGGGCGCGGAAAGATATCAGGAAATCAAAGGGAGAAAATACCCGTTTTACGATATCGAGGTAGTACATAGGTTTTTGGGATGACAAAATGAGTAATTATCTTTTGGCTGCTTTAATAGCTTTTTTGCTGTGCGTTGCGCTTCTGTTTCTGTTGCTGCCGCTTTTGAAAAGAAAAAAAGCGGGACAGGAAATTCTGGAATACGTCAAAGAGCACAGCTACAAAAGCGGCACTCCCACAATGGGCGGAATCGCCATAATACTCGCCATGCTTACAGCCGCGCTGATTTTCGGAAAGGGAAAATTCGTATATATAACTCTTGCCGTTGCATTTGCTTACGGCGTTACCGGCTTTCTCGACGACTCGATAAAAATCCGCTACAAAAGGAATCTGGGGCTCAGACCTTATCAGAAAATTATCCTTCAGCTTTCCATTGCGCTGATTGTGGCGTTTGTGGTATATAAAAACGAACTGATAAGAGGGGACGTTTATATCCCTTTTACAAAAAATACGGTGTCGCTGGGTTGGGGAGTCATTCCGCTCGTGGTTTTTATTTTTATCGCAACCACAAACAGCGTCAATCTTACCGACGGTTTGGACGGGCTTGCTGCGTCGACTACATTGGTTTATATGGCGGGAATTGCCGCAATAATTGCCATTGTGTCTGCCGACGCGGATAAAAACGGTCTGTCGCTTTACGTAAAAGAATATCAGGGGCTTTTGACGGTATGCTTTGCTACTGTCGGAAGTTTGGCGGGCTTTTTGCTTTTCAACTGCTTTCCCGCAAAGATTTTTATGGGAGACGTAGGCTCTCTCGCTCTCGGCGGTGTTGTGGCGTGCGTGTCTATTCTCGGGAGACTCAGTCTGTATATACCGATATTGGGCGTTATGTTCGCTACAAGCGCCGTTTCCGACATAATTCAGGTTGTTCACTACAAGCGAACCAAGCGGAGAGTTTTTCTTATGGCGCCGTTTCATCATCATTTACAGAAAAAAGGTCTGAGTGAAACGAGAATCGGCTTTTTGTATTCTACTATTACAGGAATAGTAGCTTTGATTTGCGTTTTGACGTTGATTTAGGGAGGAAAAATGAAAAAGGTTATAATTTACGGCTTGGGAGTTTCCGGTCAGGCAATGTATGAATTGCTCGGGGACGACACAGACGCGCTGCTTTTGTCTCCGTCCGTACCTTTGAACCGCCCGTTGGTCAAAGCCTGCAAAGAAAAAAACATACCTGTCATGGGAGAGCTGGAACTAGGTTACATACGAAGCAAATGCCGTGTGGTTGCGGTAACGGGAACAAACGGAAAGACGACTACGGTAAGTCTAATCAATCACATACTGCGCAGTGCGGGCAGGTCGTCTTACGCGCTGGGCAACATAGGCGTTCCGTTTTGTTCGATGTGTGAAAAACTCGGCGAGGAGGATATAGCCGTTCTCGAAGCGTCCAGCTTTCAGCTTGAAAGCTGCACTCGGTTTGCGCCGTACATAAGCGCCATTTTAAACATTACTCCCGACCATCTCGACAGGCACGGGGATTTTTTGAGCTATGCCGCCGCGAAAAAAAATATTTTCGCTTTTCAGAACGAGGGATTCTGTGTGCTGAACGCCGACGATCCCGTAATCCGAGCAATAGAATGGCGGGGCAAAGCGCAAAAGCTTTTTTTCAGTACGGAAAGAAAACCTGAGGGATGTTATCTGGACAACGGGAAAATCATTCTTAAAAAAGGCGGGACGAAAGACACGGTATGCGACGCGTCTGCGTTAAAAATCAAGGGCGTTCATAATATTCAGAATGCCATGTGCGCGCTGATTGTTTGCCGCGAGCTGGGGCTTGACGTCGACGATCTGAGAAGGGGACTTTTGAGCTTTGAAGGAGTGGAACACAGACTTGAATCTGCGGGTAGCGTGAAAGGGGTGAAATTCGTTAACGATTCCAAGTCCACAAACGTAGATTCGACAATCAAAGCCGTAAACGCTTTTGGCGAGAAAATATATTTGATTTTGGGCGGCAGGGATAAAAATTTGGATTTTTGCGAATTGTTTGCCAAGATGCCGCCGAGGGTAAAAAAAATTGCACTTATCGGAGAGGCTGCCGAAACAATCGCTTCATTTGCGCAAAGAAAGGGTTTTAAAAGATATTGTTTCTGCGACGGGCTGGAAAATGCGGTGAGAACTCTGTATGCCGAAGCTTCCGCGGGAGACGTGATTCTGCTTTCTCCCGCCTGCGCAAGCTTTGATTCGTACAGAAATTTTGCCGAGCGCGGCGAACATTTTAAAAAAATAGTGGAAAAATTGAAAAATGAAACTTATTAACACGCGCGGAAAACCCGATTACATACTTTTGGGCGCAGTCATACTGCTAGCTCTCATAGGACTGCTGTTTATTTACAGCGCCAGCTATTACATGGCGGAAAGGGATTTTTCCAACAAATTTTATTATTTCACCAAACAGGCGGTAGGCTTTGTCGTAGGCGTGGCAGCTATGCTTTTGGCGTCAAGGCTCAATCTCGATATATTAAAAAAGTTTTCGCTTCCTTTGCTGGCGGTTTCTTTGGTCTTGCTCGGGTTGGTGTTTGTTCCCGGGCTTGGCATAGAAAATTACGGTGCAAAAAGATGGGTGGGCTTCGGCGGATTTTCCTTTCAGCCCTCCGAAATAGCAAAATTCGCTTTCGTATTTTTTGCCGCCACTTATATGTCGCGCGAAAAAACCGATATGACGCGCATATCGCACACGCTTCCCGTTTTGGGGAGCGGCGTTGCAGTTTGTCTGCTGATTATTCTCGAGCCCAATATGTCTATAACCATGTGCGTCGGGCTTGTGATGCTTATAATGCTTTTTATCAGCGGCATGAAGCCCAAATGGTTTGTATTTCTGCTTGTTGCGGCAGCCGTCGCCGTGCCTGTAATGATACTAGTCGAGCCGTACAGGCTTAAAAGACTTCTTGCTTTTATCGACCCTTGGGCTTCGCCCAAGGACGAAGGCTATCAACTGATACAGTCGTTGTATGCGTTGGGGAGCGGCGGGTGGTTTGGAGTCGGATTGTTCAACAGCCGTCAGAAATACTCGTTTTTGCCGTTTGCGGAAAGCGATTTCGTGTTTTCCGTCATAGGCGAGGAAACGGGGCTTGTAGGCTGCCTGTTCCTCATGCTGCTGTTTTTGCTTGTGATTTACAGAGGAGTAAAAATCAGTCTCAACGCCGCGGACAAATTCGGCTCTCTGCTGTGCGGAGGAATCGTTTCGATAATTGCCGTACAGTCGGCGATAAATTTAGCCGTGGTAACGGGCAGCATACCTCCCACGGGATTGCCGCTGCCCTTTATCAGCTACGGCGGCACGTCGCTCGTTATGTTCATGTTTGCCGCAGGTCTGCTTCTCAATGTTTCGAGAAGCGAGGAGACGCCGTCCGTCTCACATTTATAAACGGTTTGCCATAAGATAATATTATTGAAGGCGGCACGTTTTTTTGTTGACGAAATTCAAGTCGTGTTTCGGAACGGGCTGTCTGCAACAAAGATTTGACTATGGAGAACTCAAAATGGACAGACTGTTGATAAACGGAGGTCATAGGTTGGAGGGGGAGTTGGCGGTTCATTCCGCAAAAAACTGCGTGCTTGCCTTGCTTGCGGCGTGTGTTTTGGCTACGCGTCCCGTAACGCTGTTCAATTGCCCCAAAATCACCGACATAATAAATATGACCAAAATCATAGAGGCGCTCGGAGGAAAAATCTTTTGGGAAAAAGACGATTTGACCGTTGACTGTTCGGTTCTTACCGGCAATGAAATACCTTCGAGCTATGCTAAGGAAATAAGAAGCTCGCTTTTTCTTATGGGGCCGATTATCGGACGGCTCAAACACGCAAAAGCCGTTTTTCCCGGCGGCTGCGATATAGGAATCCGTCCGATCGATTTGCATCTCAAGGGTTTGAGAGCGTTGAACATAGATATAGAGGAAACGGGCGGTTTTTTGTATTGCAACGGAGAAAATGCGAGAGGAAACGATATTCATCTTGATTTTCCAAGCGTGGGAGCAACGGAAAATATAATGATGGCGGCAGTGCTTGCCAAAGGAAAAACAACGATAACAAATGCCGCAAAGGAGCCGGAAATTGCCGCGCTGCAAAAATTTCTAAACAAAATGGGCGCGAAAATAGCGGGCGCGGGCAGCTCTACAATCGTCATCGAAGGCGTGAAAAAGCTTGACGGATGCGAATTTGAGCCTATACCCGACAGAATCGTTGCGGGCACTTACATAATTGCCGCTGCAATAACGGGCGGCAAGCTCCTTGTGTCCAACTGCGTGCCCGACGATATCACTGCGCTTTTAAGCAAGCTTGAAAACTGTGTTTCGCGGTTGAACGTCGGAGAAAACAGCGTTTATATCGAGTGCCTTAAACGCCCCGACGCCATTTCGCTTATAGAGACCTCTCCGTACCCCGGTTTTCCTACCGATTTGCAGGCGCAGATACTTGCTTTGGAAACGGTTTCTTCGGGCACAAGCGTAATAGTGGAAAATATTTTTGAGACGCGCTACAAGCATGTGTCGGAGCTTACGAAAATGGGTGCCGACATAACCGTGCGCGACAGACTTGCGTTGGTCAGGGGAGTGAACAGATTGAAGTCCGCAGAGGTAAACGCCTGCGACCTCAGAGGCGGCGCCGCGCTTGTGCTGGCGGGGCTTAACGCCGAAGGCGTGACTGTCGTGAACAATGCGAAGCATATTGACAGAGGATATTTTATGCTTGACAAAGCTCTCAATTCTGTCGGCGCGGATATACGCAGAATATGAACGTAAAAGGTCCGCCTGAACGGCGGGCTTTTTCATTTGGATTATTTTAAAAAACTAGACTTTGATTGCGTATTATTTCTGACATAATATTTTAAATCATCCATATTTCTTACTTTTCGTGTTAAAATATGTCAAAATACTGCTTCAACATCTTTAAATGTACGCGCGTTTTTATTGACTTATCCGTCGTCCGTATGTATAATATAAAAGTTAAATGCGGATTTTTGTCCGGAGGAATCTGATGAAGCAAAACGCGAAAAAGAAGCTGCTGATTATTTTTTCGGTTTTCCTGGCGATAGTCATACTTATCGTTTTGGGAAGCACTGTTTTTACGCTTCAAAAAGCAAGTCTTGTGTTTCTGCATTACGACGAAAACACGGGCGAGACGGTTTATGTAGACGCGCCGGAAAGATATTCGGATTTGACGGGAGAAAAGCTGATTGAGGATTTCAAGGGAAAGAGCATTTTCTTTCTTTCGGGCAAAAAGCTGATTTCACAGACTGAGTCGAATTATCCTTACATAAAGGTGCAGGGCGTCAACCGTCTGTTTCCCAATTTTCTGGAAATTTTCGTAACCGTGCGGGAGCCAGTTTCCGTCATTTCCCACAACGGGATTTATTATCTTCTTGACAGCGAAAATTATGTGCTGGAAGCTTTCAATCAGCCTGTGACCGAATTTCCCGCGCTGAATTTTTCCTCCTATTTAAACGGCGCTCCCTCTGTCGGCAGACGGCTTGAATTCAAGCCCGAAGCGAACTGGCTCAACGAGGTAAGCGAGGTGGTTTTCAGGACGCTGTGGCAGGGAGGATTCGATTTTGTGGAGCTACCCGATTTGCTTGATTCGGTTTCCGTTCAGGCAATGCCGGACTACTATTGCTTGAGTCTTGCATTCAATACGGGAGCGGTGCTTAAAATCAACGACCCCGTTTCCGACCTTCAACGCAAAATTCACGCCGGTTGGAGCGTTTACGCATCCGACGAGAAGGACAACACGCATTTCGGGACGACAATAGAGGTATCGGAAAAGGACGGAAAAATCACGACGGTAGTAAACGCCGACTGAATCAGAGGATTAAAAATGAATTTTTTCAACTTCAGAAAAAACGCCGAAGTCGCTGTCATCGATTTCGGTTCGAGCAAGATTGTCGTCTTCGTAGGCAAGAAAACGCCCGACGGCTTTTTGATTGTTGCGCGCGGCGAAAGCAAATACGCCGGATTTTACGACGGAGAGTGGCTTGAGCCGGAAAGGCTGTCGGACGCCGTGTCTTATGCCCTTCGTCAGGCGGAACAAAGCTATGGTCGTCAGATAAGGGAAGTATTCGTCGGTGTACCCGGAGAGTTTACTTCCGTGACAGTGGGCGAAGCGACAAATCTCTATCGTTTCAAGAAACGCATAACGAAAGACGACGTAAATGAAATTTACAAAAAGACGGACATATTTGACGGCGACAAAAAGTTTTTGCCGATAGGCAGGTCGGATATTTATTTCACTCTGGACGACAAAGAGGACGTAGCCGACCCGATAGGTAGGACGGCGAACAAAATGGACGGTCTGATATCCTATTGTTTTGCTTCCCGCGCTTTCACGGACGTTGTCGGGGCAATTCTGAAAAAATGCGCTCTTTCGGGCTGGGAATTCGTTTCCTCCTGTCTTGCCCAATCGCTGCTGTTAATCGAGCAATCCGTCAGAGACGGCTACGCTCTTTTGCTGGACGTAGGCTACATCACTTCAAACGTCATGCTTGTATGCGGGGAGGGCTTGGTTTATCTTAAATCCTTTTCCATGGGATGCGGAAACATTTCGGCGGATTTGCAGCAGGTGATGGAAATTTCCTTTGCGCAGGCGGAAGAACTCAAAAGCAAGGTGAATTTAAAGCTGGAATTTGATTCGTCGGACAATTACGTGTTGTCGGGAGGGCTTTCGCTCAAAGCGGAAAAAGCAAACGAGGTGGTTCGCGCAAGAATCGAAGAAATAGCCGACTATTTTGCAAAAGCTCTGGAATTGTGTCCTTACGAAATAAAGCGCAATACTCCGATATACGTTACGGGAGGCGGTTTGTCTTCCGTCATAGGCGGAACGGAATATTTTTCTCAATATCTCGACGTCAACGTTAAAAACGCGCTTCCGGACATTCCGCAGGCAACCAAAGCCTTCTATACCTCGGCATACGGTTTGCTGGATATCGCGCTTAAACAAAAATAAACATATACTATCAGATTTATCAGGGAGAAAATTATGGATTATATATATAACGAAGCGGACAAAGTCGCACAAATCAAGGTGGTCGGAGTAGGCGGCGGCGGGAACAATGCCGTCAACCGTATGATACAGGCAAACATTACGAGCGCGTCGTTTGTTGCGGTCAACACGGACAAGCAGGCGCTTTACCTGTCAAAAGCGTCGGAAAAAATTCAAATCGGCGAAAAGCTTACCAAAGGGCTCGGCGCGGGAGCCAATCCTGAAATCGGCAGAC
>OLXR01000940.1_pt1 | contig 10508 bp, 10 predicted proteins | sample 1673941 | NCBI WGS metagenome assembly OLXR01 (sample SAMEA103958134, study PRJEB25191) | human gut metagenome
ACGCCAGTATCGACCGGCCTTGACTGCGGACAGCCAGCGGAAGATATTCCCCCGGAGGGGAGCAAACTTCTTTAACGTGCGCTGCGGTTCATATTCCGTGACCGGACCTGCGGCGTGATTGCACGTTCAATGCTGCCGCCGATCTTCTGTGACATATCTTGTATCTGTCCGAGTGCCTGCCGTCGATCCTGCGGGTCAAACCCGTCATAGAACGCCGCCAGATTTGATACGTCGGGCGCTTCACACGGAACACCAAAGCGACGACAGATCATATAGCCGACGCTCTGCGCATCCAGCTCATAATCATCCCGCGAATAGTTCTGATTATAGCCTTTGGCATGAAAACGGACGTGGGCGATCTCTGTTGCGATGCCTGCAAACGCTTCCGCATTGCTATACTTCGGATTGACTGCCATTTTCATCTGGTTCGGATCGTAAAGCGCGGGCATGGGGATACTTTCATCTGTTACTAGCGGCACAACGCAGTAATTCAGGAGCGTTTTCAGGGCTTCCGTCATTTCTTTGCTGCCCGGCTGCAAAACGGTGTGCTTCAGGTCGCGCCCGCTTGTCTGCCGCACGTCGTAAACGTCCGTCAGTACATACCCTTTGCCGAAAGAGGAACGGGTGTAAATTTTCACGCCATTCTTTTCCTCGGTTGGAGATACGCTGCGCATCAGGCTTTTCCAGCGGTCTTTGGTGCCGAAAATGGTTGCGCCCTGATCCTGCACCATGACGAGCGAGACATTGCCTGCGCTGTAACTTGGGTTGTCGGCTTGACAGTTCAGATAGCGCAAGTAGGCATCCGGGTCACTGGTGATCTGAACAATACCCGCGTCCTGCATGGCATTTGCATTTTCACGGTCTGACTGACGCTGTGCCTGCCAAAGCTCGCTGCTCTGGTTCTTCTCATTCACTAATTCTGCTAAGTTTGCGATGATGTTCACACTCCTTACTATCTAATATGTTCCAGCTCTCGCTGGGGTTCTGCTTTCGTTCGCTCTGCGGCAGCGCGCAATGCCGCCAGCCTGCCGCGAACCGGCTGTTTTTCCTCATTACTGGTCAAAGTCGGCCCCTGCGTCAAGCCACTCCTTTGCTTTTGCAAGGATGGTTCTGGTTGGGCAGGGGTCTGCACTTTTTTTGGCTGCGCGTCCTCCGGCTGTTTAGGTTGATACCCCATCTGCTCTAGGATATAATTTGCCTGCGAGAGATGGTCAATGTTGGTCAGGATTTCAAGATATGGCGCGTCGCCTTTCTTGTCCAAAATGGTTGAAAATAACAAGCCGACTTTCTTGGCCCTGCGCTTGAACTCGTCAAAATCCTCTGTGCGCAAAGGTAGAACCTCAATGGGCCGCTGTTCGCTCAAAAGGCGGTTCATATTGACCTTGCCGTATAGCTTTTTCTGATCTTTTGCCAGTGCATACAACAGCGCCGCGAGATTCTTTGCGCCCCGTGCCAGCAGCTTAATTGCTTCTTCCGAGATTTGAACGCCTTCCTTCATTACAAGGTCAGCAGCTTCGCCGCTTACCTCCATAGGCTGTGCCTCCTTTCTTTTGCCTTGTTTGGCAAATGATTCTCTGTTGATGGTGAAGTGCTTTCCTGCACCTGCCGCAGCATCCGCGGCGCATATTCCACGATTTTTCCGCATAATCGCAGTTCCCGACGCAAGGGCCTGAGCTGCGCGGTCAACGCATCAATGTCCGCGTTAAGCGGCTCAGACGGCTGCTCCCGGCGTAGCGCATATAATTCTTTGCGCCGGTCTACGATTATCTGCATCTCATTTGACAACGCATCAGACAGCATTTCTAACTCTGGCTTTGTATCTATGTGATACTTCTGCAAAAGGAAGAATTGGTGCCGGTATTGCTTTGCACGGCGTATCTCTGCCCGCGTTTCAAACGGAACTTTTTGCGGGCGTTTCTTTCGCGGTGACAGCAGATACAGATAGTATAGGTATAGCGCCCGGAAACTGCCGCGTTTGACGGGTGGATAGCGGCGCGGCTGCTTGCGGATGGTATAGCGTTTGGATTCACTTTGTTCCGGCGGAATGGCAGCGGTTACGCCGCGCTGCATGCGCAATCGCCGCATAAGGTCGGCTTCTGTGTATCCATCTCCAAGGCTGTCCAGACGAACAAACCGCTGCCCGCCCGGTGGACGGACGGCGGTATGCTTGACATTCGGGCCGCGCTTGACAGAATAGCCCTGCCGACGTAAGGTTTCCAGAAACATATCATAGGTCAGGCTTCCGGCCAGCGCTGCGTCAATATCACGGCGGATAAGGTCACGGATTGTACCGCTGCCGCGCTTTTCTGCGTTCCATGCAGCGTAGGAAGCGCCTTTCCCATCCGGTTCAATCACGGAGTATCCGCGCTCCCGGCTGACCGCATTGGAAATGCCGCGCAGATCGTGGAAATAGCTTTTGAAATCACTCCGGTACTTTTTGCCGTCCATGAATGAAACGGAATTGAAAACAATGTGACAATGCAGATGGTCACGGTCGGTGTGCGTACAGACAACGGCTTCGTATTTGTCTCCTAACAGTCGCCGTGCGAACTCTACGCCCGCTTCGTGTGCCTGTTCCGGCGTGACCTCGCCGGGAGCGTAGGAGTGAATGATATGATAACCGAGAATCCCGCCGTGCTTATCCCAGCGCCGTTTGGTTTCCTGCATTTGCAAAAAAGACTTATCCAGCATACAGTTGATTGCCGTCTGGAAGCCCGCTTTGACAGGATCACAGATATAATCCACGGCGTTTCCCAAATCCGTTTTGCCGTCATTTTGAACGTAATCCAGGCAGCGATCCAGCCGGGAATGAATGACGATAATCTTATCGTATGCCATTATATCGACTCCCGCACCAGTTCCCACGCTTCTCGCGCAAAGCGTGCGGCATCATGGATTTGTGCCTGTGTGACATAGCCCTTGCCGTTCGCCCAGTGCGCAAGCTGGTTGATGTTCGTGCCGATGCCAGACAGCACACGCAAAAGCTCCGCATAGCAGTCCGGCGGGCGCGGTTTGACGGTTTCGCCCAGAATACACTTGCGGATCATGGCGCTGGCAGACAGACCGCTGCTCTGGCAGAGCTGCATGAGCTGCCGATATTCCGCGTCGTTCAGCCATACGCCAGTGAAATGTGATCGACTGCGCAAAAAATCCCTCCTGTCCAGTTGAAATGCGTCTCACCATGAGACGTATTTCCGGCGCATCGTCATATAGAAATGCGTCTCACCGTGAGACGCAAAACGCGGGGGTCTTAGGGGTTCGCCCCTAACAAGGGTCGTTTAACAAACGACATACTTGCTAAATCAGCACCGCAAGCGGTGCTGATTCCGTTACCGCTGCATGGTAACAGATTTTGTCCGTCGAGGGCGCTTATCCTGCTTTTCCATCTGGTGCTCCAGCGATAAAAGGCGCTGCAATTCCGCTTCACATTCCGGTACATATCGAATGTCGTGTGTGTTTTCCTCCAGCCGCAATACGCGGTGAATGAATGTTTCATGGCTGCTTTCGCAAAAATACTCGTCCTTATCGCGGTATTGCACCTTTGCAATGGGCAGCGCAGATTTGACCACACGCTGTACCTGTTTGGCATAGTCCAGATGAATGACCTTCCCCGCCAGCTTGCCGTCTCGAACGCCATCTACCACAACGCGGTACGCTTTGATGCCGTTCGGCTGGTCTGCGTAAAACGTCCACGTTTTGTAAGCGCGGCTGTCCTGCAAATACGTCTCGCGCTCCGGCACACACCATGTTCCACACGGACGGCTCATCCAGAGAAAAGAACGATGCTCCAAACTGGATTCCTGCGCACTGTTCCAGAGAATTTCTTTGTCAACGTCAAAATCTTCTTTGTAGGCAAGGGTGTTCCGCTGGACAATCTTTTCTAAAAAATTGAGGATGTCCGGTTGGTAGTCTTTTTCGTTTTCCATGCTTCGCGTTCTCTCCTTTGTGGTATATGGGATATGCAAATAATCCAGCACGTCGCCGCAGCCGAGTTTGTGGATGCAGAAATCGTATTGCTTTGGATGCGTGACCTCCATGCGCTGAAACCGGTTCGGCTCTTTTTCGAGATGTGCGCCAAACATACAAAACATACAACCGCTGCGCTTTACGCCGGTCGTTGTCAGCTTTCCGGCTTCCTCGAAAATCTCACCGTAGACAGACGCATACGAGAGACCCGTCATTTTGAGGTAGGCCAAAACATCCTGCTCTGTCCAGAATGACATCGGCTGGGAAGTTGGGTCGCGTTTGAGATACGCATTGCAGCCGGTTTTCAAATAGCTGCTCTGGCGGCGAACGCTTTCACTTGCCATCGTTCCAAGGATCATATATAGATGATGTTCTCTGGCGTACTTATGTAAGGGGTGCTCTTTCATTACAGCGCAACACCTGTCTGATATGAGAAATGGCGCATCCAGAAGGAAACGCCATTTTTCATATCGCTCGTTGTATTTTGAAGGTGTGCCGTCTGCGTTCAGGCCATTCAGGTGTCGGATCGCCCACGGACTGCCTTGCCGCGCGTAATAGATGCGTCTGGCAACATCTTTAGAGATGATAGGATAGCCATACGTCGTCAAAACCTTTGAAAACGGAATTTCCGGCCGCAGCCACGTCACATTCGGAACGGTCTTTACAAACTCACGGATTTCTGGGTACTCTAAGCCGGTGTCTACAAACACAGCCGGAACGTCCGGAAATGCCCTCCGCACCAAATCCAGAAGCACGGTAGAATCCTTTCCACCCGAAAAGGAAACGGCAATCTTGCCGCCATAGTGGTGATACCATTCCAGAATTTTAGCTTGTGTCACACGAATTTTGCGTTCCAGCGGCCACGCCTGCATGATGCTTAAATCCTGCCGGGTGTAAACGGGCATACGTCATGCACCTCCCGCTATCGCTCCAGCGTGGCAGACATGGTACGCTGCCTGGAAACTGCTAACGACGGACATTGCTTTTCGATGGCGTCAATCAAACCGGCGGCGCAGGAACGGATGGTATCAAGTGACGCTTTCAGCTCATCCAGTTCCTTGCCCTAGCTCCACCCGGCAACGTAGCCGAACGAATAATCAGACGTGTCAATGCCAAAATGCTGACAGACCACATACGCCACACTTTCGGCTTCGACCTCGCGCGTGTGCTGGTCTTTGGACGGCGGTTCGTTTTTCTTGCGCCGGTGGAGTGTGGCATGACTGATTTCATGCAGCATGGTTTTGAGCGTCTGCTTCTGGCTCATGCCGGGGCGTACCAAAATTTCTTCCGTGACGTGGTTGAAACAGCCTTTTGCTGCTCCATGCGGTGCTTCATACAAAATGGGAACCGGCGAAACGCTTGTGATCGCGTTCGCCAGTTCCTCAAAATGTGCAATATCGCCATTCAATTCGGATACGCCGATGCTGGGAAGTTCTTTGCCCTCGGTCTGTGAAATGTCAAAGACGGTGACAATACGGAATCGCATGAGCTGCACCAGTGTCCGCTCCCGGAGCGGTTTGCCCGCCGCATCAAGCACAGGCTTGCCGTCTTTGTCCAACTTATCCTGCTCAATGAACCGTCGATACGGGCACGGAGCGAGAATTTTCAGGCCGCTTTCATGTGCCTTTACATTGCGCCCAAACTCTTTCTTCCATGTGTGAAACCCGGCCACATGAGATGCAGCCGGGTTTTGCATGAGAATCAGCATAACGTTGCCGAAACTGTATGTGTGAAATTTTGACATGGCAGACAGATATTCCGCGTAGCGCCCACTGGTAAAAATCTCGCTGACACCCTGTTCCAGTTTTTCGGTCAGTTCTTTGAGACGTTCGTCCGGTGTTGCACCGGTCAGTTCAAACCCCATTTCAACGCTCCTGCGACGGTGGTTTGCGCTGCTTTTCGGGCGTCGCGTTTTTCTGCTTTGGCTCGACCTTCAATGTGACTGGTTCATTTCCGCAAAAGCCTACCAGAATCTCAGCCTTATGGAATTTCTTCTTGAAGCGTTCCATCTGGTCGGGAGGGAGCGAACAAAAGCTGTCCTCCGTCAAACCGCACACGAAAAAAGGACCCACCAGACCACCATAGCCGCCCTCGACGCTACGGTTGAAATCCATACCCAAAAGAAGTCCTTCATCGTTTGCAACAATGCCGACCGGTTCCTCGTATGGATAAATAGCAGTAATCAGGCCGCCGACGATCTCCTGCATGGCATGAAGCTCATGCGGAATCGTCTTTTCGTATGGCGCATAGCCCGGCTCGACGACAAGCACGGTCATTTGCTCTGTGACTTTTTTTTCATCCATACAGTTATTCTCCGCGCCATTCCAGCACGAATACGACGGACAGGACCTCCTGCTCGGTGATTGCTTTGGAAACGGCGCTGACAACAGCATCATAAGAGAGCGTCATCCGGCTGTTCTCCGCAATTTCCCACGGAGCGGACAGTGCAAATGTTTCCGCATTGCCGTTTTTTGTAGTCTGTGCGCCGTTAATCTTAAAGCCGAGAAGCTGGGCATCAACCTTTTCGTGTGCCATATCGGTCGTGTAGGGAACGAGCTGCCAACCGTTTTTGGTGGAAATCGAAACGCTGGATACAACGACCTCGCCAGTAGAGCCGTTGATAATCTCTGCTGTGCCGGCATGAACCTCGCCGCTTTCGTCAACGATAAGCGGCAATGTAACCGGCACGGTCACGGAAAACACCTCGGTAATCTCCCAATGGGCGTAATAAGTTGTTTCACCGTCCGTCGTATAGATGGTGTTGGAATCAACCTCTGTACCGCCGTCTTTCTCCGTAAACCAGCCTAAAAATTCTGCATTTTTGCGCGTCGGCTCGGTCGGCAGCACCAGCTTTTCACCGTAGATCTGTTCGGTCGTTTCCGAACGTCCGTCACCCAGATTCCATGTTACAACGTATTTGTTCGCTTCAAATTGCGCATAGAACGTCTGGCTGGCGGTGATTGCCGTGACCGTAGTATAGAGCTTGCCGCCTGTTTTTTCGGTATACCAGTTCTTGAATGTGTGTCCGGTTTTCACAGGAGAAGCGCTGGGCGCGGCCGGCACGGAATTCGGCTTTACAGTTTCACTGAACGATGCTTTTCCATTGATCGTGCCGCCGTTGCTGCCTGCGTCCCAAGTGACCGTCAGGCTGACGGTCGCACCGCAATCGTCGCATTTGCCGTCGCCGTTCACGTCGACGTGGTTCGCATATTCCTCGCTGGAATCACCACAAGCGGAGCAGGTTTTCGTGCGCTTGTGCTGCGTATCATCGGCTTTCGCCCACGAACCATAGGAATAGCTGTGATCTGCATAATCATAGGTAGATGCGCTGCAGGACGTGCAGGTTTTTGCACGTCGGTGCTGCGTATCACTGTACTTGCTCCATGCGCCAGTGGAATAGCTATGATTTCCGTATTCCGTTGTGGAGTACCCACAAGTGCGGCAGGATGCTGTTCGGCTGTGCTGACTGGAGGAAGAATTGCTCCAGGAGCCATAACTCATGCTGTGCGAAGCGTAGTCATAGTCTGTCGCGCCGCAGTTCCGACAGGAACCAGTGCGCCGGTGCTGACTGGACGAATACTGCTCCCAGCTTCCATAACTGTAACTATGGCCACTGGAGTAGATCGTTTCACTCTTGGACTGCCCGCAAGCACAGCTATAACTGCGATACCCGTTGCTGGTACAGGTGGCCGCCTGCTGGCTCTGCAACACCCATGTATGGCTGCCGCAATCCGGGCAGGTGCCCGACCCATAAGCACCGGATCCGTGGCTCTTGGTAGTGTATGTGCCTAAATATTGAACGTAATGGCAGCTATTGCATTCATTATAGTTGGCATGACCACGCGAGGAGTGTGCGACTTCGACGTATGTTCCTTGGAATGAATACTTCCCACACGACGGGCAGTTGCCGATAATCGAGCCAGTTGAGGTGACGGAAATGCCCGGCGCACTCATGATGCCAACGGCTGCGGGGGTATCGGAATATATGCCGTACAAATCGTAGAAGTATTTGTTGTTCCGATTGGAGCCGGCCCAATCATAATCGTAGAACGGCACCGACGATTTGGGATACCCGATGATATAGCCGATATAGAGTGTATCGCCGCTGTCGTTTTCCCGCCAGAAGGCTTCTTCGCCGATGGATTCCAGAATGTCCTCTCCGTAATAGATCGTGAGCGTGGATAGCTTCGGGCAGTTGTAAAAGGCGTGTTTGCCAATCGTCGGCGTGGTGCTGGGGATTTCGGCTGTGGTCAGATGGACACAGTCTTCAAACCAGTACGCAAGGTCAGCGATATGCAATGCGTCCATATCATCAAACCAGACCTGCGTGATCTGATCCCGGACAGCCGCCCACGGCTGATCGTCTGCGCTTTGGAACACCGGCGCTTCGCCGCTGCCGGAGATGGTCAGCCAGCCCTTTTCATCCAGCGACCAGCGAATGCCGCTGTTCTGGATCGTGCCGGAGGTGGCGGCTTCGCTGGAAACCACGGGTTCTTCGTCAGGCGCGCTGTCATAGATCGTGCGTTCGTCCGCGTCGGCGGCAAATGCCGCGACGGACAGCGAAAACAGCATACAAAGAGCCAGCACAAATGCGGTGAATTTTTTGAAATTCTTCATTATGCAGCCTCCTTTTCGTTTACAGCGGTGATCGTGAAGATCACAGTCGCTGCGTTGATGTTCGTGACCGCTTCACTCGCGGAAACCTTTGCCTTGTAGCGGATGGCAAGATTTTTCTCGGCGCCAATCACCGGGAACGCACCATCCACAAGCGTTAGACTGCCTGCACCTTTGGTTACACAGCCGTTGATGCTGAGCGCAATGCTGTTTTTGCTGGCACTGAAATCGTCGTAATTGCCGATTTCAAATGTGCCCGCCAGCACGTCAACCTTTGTGACTTTAATTGCACCGTTCTTTCCAGTATTTGTGATAGCGGCGTTATTTGCACAAACGACGTAGCCATCTACCAACGAGACAGGCAACGCGGCAGGAACCGTGCAGGAGATAGGTGAAACCGTGTTCACAACGGTCAGCGTGACCGGCACACGGGCCTCGGTTGTTTCCGCTGCCGACGCACCCGTAGCCAGTGATAGGATCATTGTCAGTGCCAACAGTAAAGTGATAAGTTTCTTTTTGCTCATCACTGCACCTCCTTGGGCCAGAGGTACGCCGTATGCAAGGTCAACTCCGTGTTCAGCGTGCCGATCTGTTTGCCGTCGCGGTAAGCCGAAATTGTGACCGTGCAATCCACATTGCCGAACTCCGGCGTTTCCAGCAGTGTGAGGGTTGAAATGCTTTTGCCTGCGGCCAATTCAAATGCGTCTGCAATCAGAGCGTTATCTTTGTTCCGGCGAATTTCTACCTTATAGGTATCGTTCTTGCTATTGTTGATGAACTCGGCTTTCACGCTGGATTCTCCGACCAGAGCATATAGATGAGCAGGAGCAGTAATATCAATCTGATTGTCCGCAACGATGGCATTGAGCTGCTTTTGGGCTTCGCGCAGTCCGCTGACATCGTAAAAGATGATTTCGGTTTCTTTGTTCTGCTTCGCGCGCTCGGTAATTCTGGCTTTGATGGTGTCGATGACGGCTAGCGTACTGTCGCGGTCAAAAATGATTTTTACTGCATCATCGACTCTGGCTGCAATCACTTCCGGTGTACTTGTGCCGTTGTTACAGTACACGGCCTGAACGCCGCCGCCCCAGACGAGCAATCTGCCCTTGATAGTCACGTTATCCAGCGTGATTTTACCATCCGCTGCGCCGCAGCCGATAATCAAATCGCCGTCCACGGTCAGATTTTTCAGTTCCACGTCGTCGGTACGAATGAGAACGCTGCCTTTAATGTCCTTGTCGTAAGTGCCCTTGGACACAATGTAAGTGCCAATGATGTTGTAAAAAATCTGCGCAAATTCTGATCTGGTGATGTTGTCCAGCGGCGCGAGAATTTTTCCTCTGCCGTGGATATAGCCAGCACCTACCATCGAGCGCACATAAGGCAGCGCCCATGCGGAGATTTTGTCACGGTCAGAGAACGCAGACAGATCCGTTTTTGCGTATGCGTCATAGTCCAACTCTAACGCTCTTGCTACAACTGTCATTGCCTCCTGCCTGCTGATCGGTGCGTCCGGGGCCATAGACGAGCTGGAACGTCCGTTATACGTCCCCATTTGCACGGCGAGCGCAACGTCCTTGTAATACCACTTGTTCTTGGAAACGTCCTTATACTGCGAAATATCCGCCGCCTTGTAGCACCCGAACGAGCGGTTGATGATTGCTGCCATCTCCGCACGGGTCATGTCTCCATTGGGGTCGATGACGGTAGCGCTCTTGCCGTAAAGCAGACCGTTATCCACGGCGGCGCTCACGGCTTCGGCATACCACGCGCTACGGTCATAGTCCTTGAAATCTGTTGCTTTGCGGGTAGTCGTTCCTGCCGCCGACGCGCTGACTGCCAGCGATAAGCAGGATACCGCCGCGAGGAATAATGCGAGGATTCGTTTTTTCTTCACGTTGAATACCTCCTGTTAGAATTTAAGGGGA
>OLXR01000942.1_pt1 | contig 10474 bp, 9 predicted proteins | sample 1673941 | NCBI WGS metagenome assembly OLXR01 (sample SAMEA103958134, study PRJEB25191) | human gut metagenome
GGCAAGTGCCGCATGGCGTCCAGATCATTGTGCCCGTCGCCGAAAATGGCGACATGGGAAGACGGAATGCCGAACCGGGAGGCAACAAAGGAAAGGGATGTTCCCTTATTGTAATCACGGTGGCTGAGACGCAGGTAGGGACCTGCCCTTTGCGTGACAATTTCCTCATACGGACCAACCGTATCCTGAATGACGCAGGAAACTTCATCCAGGCCGCAGGCATCATCCACCACCAGGGAAAAAGCGTCATTGCCCTGCCTGCGGAGTCCCAGCCCGGAAAACCGGCTTTCCAGCTGGCCCATCAATGATTCCAGCATGCCGCCGTAACGGGTGAACAAGCTGTCATGGGCAACAGCGCAGTCATCGTTCCACGCGGCACCGGGCATCAGCCTGCCCTCCGCATCCGCCAGATGAATATTCCGTTCCATCGTCACCGTAAAATCCGGGGCAAACGCTTCCGCATCATCCCGGAACATATCCGCCAGACCTTCCCTCAGGTAAACAGGGTCGCGCCCCGTATTAACGCCCCAGAGAACACCATACTGCGACCGGAGCATGCGCATGGTTCTGAAAAAAATGCTCCTTTCTTCCGCAGGGCCTCCAAGAGTGAACAGAGTATCGTCAAAATCAAAGGAGAAAAGATACCGGAGCCGTTCGGGTTTCGGCAGCGCCCGGACCGGAAGGAAACGCATCAATTCCATCTCAATCCGGCACCTCCCTTCACTACGGCGCGGCTCCCCGCACACACGACGGGTTCAGCCAGCGGGATGTCATCCTCTACCGGCTCTGCCGAAGGGATGCGTTCCTCCACAGGCTCTGCCGAAGGAATCGTTTCCGGAATGGGTTCCGCCTCAGGAATTACTTCCTGACGCGGCGCAGGATTTTCCCGGCGTTCCGGGGAGGCAGAAGATGAACGCCCTGCGGGGGGCGCTTTCCTTTCTGCCGCGGAGGAGGGAATTCCGGCGCGGGTGCCCACTCCGGCACGCACCTGGCGGGCGACAGGGGTGTTCATATCCACCGCATACGTAAGGGGCAGGCTCCCGGCGGTCCCCCCTGATGGAAACGACGGGACGGGAAGCGCCGCAAGCGCGTATGTACAACCTGCATTCCCCATTCGGGCGCGTCAGAGCTATGCCGTTATCCTTCAGCCACTGGCGGACGGCATTAGCACGCATCAGGGAAAGCACGGCATTATATTCCTCGGAACCAAAGCTGTCCGTATGACCTTCCACAATGAAAATCGTATCCGGATTTTTCATCATCAGCCCCGCAAGCTGAAGCATGCTCAGCCTGGCGGAATTTTTCATCACCGCCTTGTTGTATTCAAAAAGAAGATCCGCTCCCAGCCTGCTGTACCCGCTGTCCTTGCCCAAGGAGGACTGGGCCATGAGCTGGGAAAGAGATTTGCTCCCATCCGGCAAATGGGAATCATCCTGACCGCCCGCCCCTTTGAGCTTATTGTTATACCATTCATCCGGATTCACCATATCTGGTTCAGCCGTCTTGATTGTAACCGGACTGGCGGAAGATTTCAGCATCTCAGGCGGAGAGGGTTCGGGCAACCCCTTCGCGACGGCATTCATGTCCACCTGCGGCATTTTCGGGGAAAGGGATTCCGGGGGGGAAGGACTTACCGGATCTGCGGAAAAGCTGGTTTCCCCCGGAGCAATCACTACCTGCTCCGGAAGCATATCCTCTAAATCCGGCAATTCCGGGGGAATCTCTTCAAGTTGCTCAATATCCGGTTTTTCAACGGCTTCCGCTACATCCGGAGCAGGACGGTCGTCCGCCTTCAGAACTATTTTTTCAGGCAGAGGCTTTCTGTCCTCCTGGACGGCGGAGGCTTTGTGCACATGAATGCCCAGATCAAACCAGCTCAGAACGATAAACCCCAGGTAATGCACCAGCACGGCGGCAAGGAGAGCCCCTGCCGCCACAGCTGCCAGATGGCGAGGCGCGGGCAGAATAAAACGGCTGCGCCTGCGGCGGTTTTCGCGGAGTTCTCGGTTGTTGTCCTGATTCGCACTCACGGGATCATCAGCAAAAGGAAAGGAACAATTCATGAACCGGAAGGAGCGGTACCCGTAACGGGCGCACTGTAAGACTCATGAGGCAACACCCTGGGCATGGGCATACGCGTATTCTCATGAATCCATTCCGCAATGCCAGCCTGCAGCTCGTCATCCCCCGCATAGACGTTGACCTTATAAATTTTTTCAAATTTTTCCCCCTTCTTTCCTTCAATGGAATGCAGGAAAGTCCGTTCCCGGGTGCCATACGGTTCCCCTTCCCGGATGGATTCATAAAGCTGTTTTTTCTCATTTTTCAGGGAATCGTAAATGCTCAGGCAATCTTCCAGCGTGGAGAAAAAATATTGGTTCGTACAAACCACCATGACCGGATAATCCAATTTCAGGGCATCATCCACGGGAGCCACGTCAAACGTACTGAACCCCGCACGCCAATCCACCCCGGCATCCAGCAGCCAATAAGCGGCATAGCACAGAGGCTTGCCCCAATCCTGCTCCATCTCCCGGACAGCCACGGTTTTCAGGGAAGGAAAGCAGTCCATGCTGACCATGCAGCGGATGCGGGGATCTTCAGACGCGGCTTTCAACAGCACGGCCGCACCAAATCCCTGCCCCACGGCAGCCACGGGAGGCAATCCGCCCTGCTTCCGGGATACGGCGTCCAAAAGCGCCGTTACATCCGCATATTCCCTTAATCCGTACGTGCAGAATTGACGGGTATTGTTCTTCCCGCGCGGATTCCATATCAGGCTCGTGTAACCGGCTCCTGCCAGCCCTTCCGCCAGAGGGAGGGAACTTTCCACTCCCTCATTCCAAGAGGCGGCTATCACAACCAGCTCCGGTTTTGCCTCCAAATGCGGCATTTTCCCGCGCAATTTCAGAGTATCCCGCACGCGGCTCTGGCGCGGAGACAAAGCCTCCGGACGCCCCGGGCTCACCAGATAACCTTCAATAGCCGTGCCATCGGATGAAACGGCTTCCACGGGTTCCACCAGGGAACCCGCAACGGGAGAAGAGGCGGGTTCCTCCCCTCCCACGGGAATGAGCAGGGGAGTGGAGACGTACCAAGCAAACCACGCCAGAACACCCGCAGCAGCCAGAAAAAACAGAAGAAACAATTGAACAAGACGTTTGAACATGGAAAGGCTGTTGCCGGGAAACAGTTGTCAGGAAGATTTTATCTCATCCAGTTTACGTTGACAACAGCCAACTTCTATCAGGCGGAACATCTCCCGCAGCCACTTCCTCCCTTTAAGGAGCGGAACCGCACTGAGGTTCACGAAGCAAGCACATACATGCGGTTCAGGCAGCCTTTTATCCCTGTCCGGCGGCCAAATAACGCTTTATTTCCCGCTCCCGATCTGGCATTCTTGCCCCACCCTCTTTTTTCATGGCAATCCAGGCCCGACATTTCCGCCAATGGTCCGCATTTCTCCTCCTGCTTGCGCTGGGAGGAGCGGCAGCCTGGTTTCTGATGCCCCGGGAATGGTCCCAGATGCAATGGGAAATTCCCGGTACGCCGTCCGAATATCCCCTTTCCCAGCTCCTGCGGCCCTGGCTCATCCTTCTGGGCTGCTTTCTCCCCGCGCTGGGAATGTTCCTGTACAACCGTTCGAGCATCCTGGACAAGTATGTGGCGCGCACCTGGTTCACGGCCTTCATCATGTGTACGGCCATCCTGACGCTGATTTACATTATCGGAGATTTTGCGGACAATGTGGGAGACCTGATGAACCTGGACGCACCCCTCATGGGCACGTTCCGCTTTTACCTGAGCCAGCTGCCCATGATCCTGAACCTGATTCTGCCTTATACCCTTCTCCTGGGAACACTCTGGGCGCTTACCAAACTTTCCTCATCCTCAGAAATCACCGGCATGCTGCAGTCCGGACGGTCCCTGCTCCGAATCAACACCCCCATCATCATCGGCGCCGTCTTTGCCTCCATCTACTTCGGCATCTTCGGGTTCCACTGGGCACCCAACTCCGCCCTGTACAGGAAACTGATGTTCTCCTCCCTGAGCCAGAACAAAAATAACCATGCTTCCCAGAGCACCATCTACAAAAATGATGCGGAATCCCGCATCTGGTATCTGGGCAATCCTCCCGGAATTGATTCCCCCGGCAATCCTTTCCGGCAGGTGCGGGTGGAACAGTTCAGCGCCCCCGGAAAGATGAAATACGAGCTGTTTGCCGATGAAGCCACCTGGGATCCGGCCTCCAGGACATGGACCTTCCGGCAGGCCATCAAAAGAAATTATTCCCAGGAGGACCCCCGCCAGCTCCATGATGTTCCCGTTTTTGCCGGACAGGAATACCAAACGCTGAAAGAGCATTATCCCGAAACACCCTGGCAACTGATTTCACCCAACGTCCGCGTGGATACACAGGGAACCCCGGCCCTCCAGGAACTCATCAAGTCCGGCACGACAAACGCCAGGTACCTCAGAAGCCTGCAGACGGAATGGCACGTCAGGATCGCCCGCATATTTTCCTGCATTATCCTGACATTTATTGCCATCCCCTCCGCCATCACGTTCCAGAGGCGCTCCGCCATGTCCGGCATCGGCATTGCGTTGTTCCTGGCGGCAGCCATGCTGTTCCTGTATGAGTTTTTCCCCACCCTGGCCTCCGCAGGCTACCTCCCCACCTGGCTGGGAGCATGGATGCCCAACATTATCTACACCATCATCGCCATCCGCCTTTTTCAAACCAAGCTGGCTCACAGAAGCTTCTCGGAATTATTGAGAGGCTTGAAAAAGACTCCCGTCCATGACCATTCCTGATCACTTTGCCGATTCCCGGGAAGCCGTTCTGAAAGCGCGTGAACTGCTCCGGCGGGCACACGCCGTCATTTTTGATTTTGACGGATTGCTGGTGGATACGGAATATGCCATTTATTCCTCCTGGGAACGGGTTTTCGCGTCCTGCGGCCACCCTCTTCCCCTGGATTTGTTCAACCAATGCCTGGGCAGCGGTTACACCCACTGGAATCCCGGAGAACATCTGGAGAAATTGACGGGGCGCACTTTCGACTGGGAAACCGTCAACAGCCGCCGCCAGGAGGAAATCGTCCGGGATCTGGAACACGCCGGCCTCCTGCCCGGCGCCGGAGAACTCATCCGGAACCTGGCGGAAGCCGGAACCCCTATGGGAGTGGCCTCCAGTTCTTCCCACCGCTGGGTGGACGGCTGGCTGAACAGATTGGGCATCATGCCCTATTTTCAAACCGTCGTCTGCCGCGACGACGGCCTCCCCGTCAAACCGGATCCGGCCCTGTTCCTGAAAGCCGCGGAAAACCTGGGTAAATCTCCGTCTGGATGCCTGGTGCTGGAAGACTCCCAGAACGGCACTACAGCCGCACACCGCGCAGGAATGCCAGTCATCTCGGTTCCAAACAGGGTAACGGAGCAGGCGGATTTTTCCCTGGCGACCAGTATCATCCGCTCTCTGACGGAACTTCTTTAGAAATCAGGAATTTCTATTCCATAACGCCTGTTTCCTGACGGAATTCCTTTCATGCCTGATGCAGGGGGCTGCGCCGCCAGGAACGCCTGGCGCGGCTCAGAGCCTCGGCTTTCATGCTCTCCTGCCGGCCTCCTAAAAGCGGCCTCCTGTTTTACCTCATTGCCCTGATTCTTCTGACCTGAGGAGCGGCGCATTCCATCATGCCCGCACTTTTCCTTATATGGAAACCGCTGTTCGTGCCCGCCATCGCTTTTTTCATGGGAACGATGCTGATGTTCATGCATCTTCCCACCGGCGGCATGAGGAAAATGCCCGCGCAGGAGCAGGGCCGCTGGCACGGAGGCAGGCATTTCCCCTGTTCCATGGGATATTGCCTATTTGACAGAACCCCGCCATGAACACGCCAACAAAAAACCGCCGGCTCCCCAACGGGCCGGCGGCTTACCCCCTTTTATTCAGGGAAATTATTTGTTCAGCTCCGCAACGGCGGCTTCCAGGCTGGGCACGTCTTCAATGGAGATGACCGTAGCTTCCTTGCAGATGCGAGCCATCATGCCGGCCAGTGTCTTGCCCGGCCCCAGTTCAATGAAAAGGCGGTGGCCCTGGTCCACCAGCTTCTGCATGGAAGCCGTCCAGCGCACGGATCCGCATACCTGGTGTTCCAGCATGCTGCGGATGTCGTCCGGACCTTCCACTACCCGGGCTTCATAATTGCAATAAACAGGCATGGACGGCGTACCGAAGGAAATATTCTTGAGTTCTTCCGCCAGCTTTACCATAGCGCTGTGCATCAGACGGGAATGGTAGGCGCCCGCCACATTGAGCTTCTTGGCAATCTTGCAGCCGGCGGCCTTCGCCCCTGCTACAGCCTTGGCCACACCTTCCTCCGTACCGGAAACGACTGTCTGGCCGGGGCAATTGAAATTGGCAACATCCACGTCACATTCCTGCGCCAGCTTAATGACGTTTTCATCCGTGCCGCCGATCATGGCGGCCATAGTGCCTTTCGTGGCGTTGCATGCTTCCTCCATAAACGCGCCGCGCTTCTGGACAAGGCGGAGGCCTTCTTCAAAAGAATAGGTCCCGGCAGCGGCATGAGCCGTGAATTCCCCCAGGGAAAGGCCGGCGGCAGCCACAGGATTCAGGGAGGGAACGAGCTCCTTCAAGACGGCCAGGCAGGCAAGGCCATGTACGTAGAGGGCGGGCTGACAGTTGCAGGTACGCGTCAGTTCTTCGCCGGGGCCTTCAAACATGACGGCAGAAAGGGATTCTCCAAGCGCCTTGTCCGCCTGTTCAATCAGGGCTTTGGCGACGGGATACTGGTCATACAAATCTTTGCCCATGCCTACTTTTTGGGCACCTTGTCCGGAAAACAATAATACTGCGTCCATAGTTAAAGCTGGATTATAACGTTCCGGCAGGAAAGAAGCAAGAGCGATATTATCGCCATAACTTCCTTATTGCCAATAAAAAATCCGCTCCGGCCTCACAAAAGGCCGGAGCGGGGTATTAACAGGATGTTCCAGAGGTGCGTCTTAGGCGGTGGCTTCCGTGGTGGCGGGAGCTTCTTCCTTTTCGGCAGCCTCACGGGGCAGATCGATAATTTCGATCATGGCCACAAGGGCGGAATCAGTCAGACGTTGGCCCAGCTTGACGATGCGGGTATAGCCGCCCTTGCGTTCCGCGCAAAGAGGAGCGATTTCATCAAACAGCCGCTTAACGGCGGTCGTATTATGAATGGTGGCGGTAGCCAGGCGGCGGGAATGCACGTCACCGCGCTTGGCAAGCGTAATCAGCTTTTCCACATAGGGGCGCAGGGCCTTGGCCTTGGCCAGGGTGGTGGTGATGCGTCCATTGAGGATGAGGCTGCATGCCTGGTTGGCGAGCAGAGCCCTGCGGTGAGAAGCGTTGCGCTGAAGCTTGGAGGTTTTTACACCGTGTCTCATGATGATATTTTTCTATGTGTGTTGGTTTTGTGAGATTTAGTCGTCGTCGTCTTCGATGTTGGCGGCAATCAGGTCTGCCAGGCCCACGGGGCTTTCCTCTTCCAGACCCAGGCGCGGCTTGGCCTGCGGCACGGGACCGGTAAGCAGGGATGGATCCACCTGAACGCCCAGGGAAAGACCCAGTTCCAGCAATTTGTCCTTGATTTCGTTGAGGGATTTTTTGCCGAAATTGCGGTACTTGAGCATTTCGCTTTCGCTCTTCATGGCAAGCTGGCCAACGGTCGTGATATTGGCATTGTTGAGGCAGTTGGCGGCACGCACGGAAAGCTCGATTTCGTTGACGCTCATGTTGAGCAACTTGCGCAGGCGGGCCGTTTCCTCGTCCTGGACGGCGGAAGGAGCTTCCTCAAAGTTGACCTGCTTGTCGTCATAGTTGACGAATACGTCCAGGTGATGGCGCAGAATGGCGGAAGCCTGGAGCATGGCGTCTGCGGGGGCGATGCGGCCGTCCGTCCAGACTTCAAGGATCAGCTTGTCGTAGTCAGTCATCTGCCCCACACGGGTATTCTGCACAGAATACTTCACGCGGGTAACCGGAGAGAAAATGGAGTCGATCGGAATCACGCCGATGGGCATATCCGGCACCTTGTTTTCATCGCCGGTGGCAAAACCGCGGCCCACGCGAACCTGGAATTCGCATTCGAACATGGTGTCCTGGTCCAGAGTGCAAATGATTTGATCGGGATTGACCACCTGGTAAACGGTGTCGTCGGCAATATCGGCAGCAGTCACAACGCCCTGCTTATGCACGCGCAGAGAGAGCAGGCGCGGTTCCTTGCCGTTATGCTTGAATTTGACCTTTTTCAGGTTCAGCACGATTTCCGTCACATCTTCCACCACACCGGGCAGGGAGGAAAATTCATGCTGCGCACCGGCGATGCGGACGGAGGTAATGGCGGCGCCTTCAAGAGAACCCAGAAGAACGCGGCGCAGGGAGTTGCCAAGCGTATGGCCGTAACCGTTTTCAAACGGTTCCGCCACAAAGGTCAAATGATTCGCATCATTCGGATCTTCAATTTTTTCCAGACGGCTGGGAACCTCAAAACGGGCCAGCGTGGTAACGGCGGTTTCTTCTGCAGTAGTGGTTTCGTTTTCCGACATAATCGTATGTAATGTACCGGGTTTCCCCTCAACACGGACATGGCGGCCAATGCGCCTGAAGGACCAACGGCATGTTGTGGGAACGCCCGTGCGGGGAGCAATGTAACGATCTGTTTTCAACAATCAACTCTTTTCATGCCCGCCGGTAAATTTTCTGTGACTTAATGTACGTCATCTGGCATAGTAGGGCAAACCTATCATACCAACTCATGAAGCATCCTGATTTTTTGGACAACAGGGATTTTACAGGTGAAGACAAGAAACGCCCCTCCACCATGTCCATGGATTCCAGCTACCAGACTCTGGAAGGCGCCGTTAAAAAGCTTTCCGAAATAGCCTCCACCAGGCACGATCCCCGCTACCTCCAAGAGTATATCAAAACGGGAATCAACATGGCCCAGTCCGCCGCCTCGGACCATGATTTTACCGTCCTGATCCGCTCCGGGCGGGAGATGTACCGCGCCAACTGCGTTTTCGCCCCGTACCGCCACATCCGCAAGATTTCCGTCTTCGGCTCCGCCCGCATCAGGAATGACGAACCGGCGTATGAAACGGCGAGGGAATTCGCCAGGGAAGCCAGCGAACACGGCTACATGGTCATTACCGGAGGCGGGCCGGGCATCATGCAGGCAGCCAATGAAGGGGCGGGAGAGCAACGCTCCTTCGGCCTGAACATCACCCTGCCGTATGAACAGACCTCCAACCATGTGGTGGCCCACAGTGACTCATCAATTTTTATTACTTTTTCGTCAGAAAACTGAACTTCGTGGCGGAAAGCGACGCCATGGTGGCATTCCCCGGAGGCTTCGGAACCATGGATGAAGTGTTTGAAACACTCACTCTGATCCAGACGGGAAAAGCGACCATTTACCCGATCGTCCTTCTGGATTCCCCCGGCAAAACCTTCTGGCTGAACTGGCTGGCCTTCATTCGCGTGGAACTGGTGGATTCCGGACTGATTTCCGCAGACGATCTTCATCTCATCCATGTCACTAAAAATCCGGCGGAAGCCATGGAACACATCGACCGTTTTTACCGGATTTTCCACTCCTACCGTTTTGTCGGAGATTCCATCGTCATCCGGCTGAATGCGCAGCTTCCCGCCCAGTGGGTGGAACATCTGGAACGGGACTTTTCAGACCTGATTCTGCCTGGGGGGAAAATGATCCAGAGCGGCCCCCTGCCGGATGAAGCGGACGAACCACACCTGGACCGCCTGCCCCGGCTCGTCTTCCCCATCAAACGCGGCAACTACGGCAGGCTGAGGTTGCTGATTGACCGCATCAACCAGACGCCCAGCCGAACCTATTCCCCGCCCACCCATGCCTGACGCCTTTCCCGCATGGGTGATTCCCGTGGTTTTCGGCCTGATGGGGGCCTGCATAGGCTCCTTCCTGAACGTGGTTATCTACCGCATGCCGCGGGGCGTCTCCGTCAACGATCCGGCGCGTTCCTTCTGCCCGGAATGCGGAAAACCCATTCCCTGGTTCCTGAATATTCCGGTTCTGAGCTGGCTGGCTCTCCGGGGTAAATCCGCCTGCTGCGGAACGCGCATCAGCTTCCGATATTGCTTTGTGGAGCTGCTCACGGCCCTGCTCTTCGCGGCCATTGGCTGGAAATACGCGGACGCTTCCACAGGAGCAGCCGTCCTGCTCTGCCTGTGGACTGCCATGGCCATTGTCATCATGTTCATTGACGCGGAACATCTGATTGTCTTCCGCTCTCAGGCATTTATCGGCGCCTTGGCCGGAACGGGGGCCTGCGCCCTTTACCCTTTCCTCCTGCCGGACAGCCATGTCATGACCTGGACGGACGCCTTCACGGCATCCGTGCTGGGAGGAGCGGCAGGGTATGCGGTCATCAGGCTGGT
>OLXR01000944.1_pt1 | contig 10462 bp, 9 predicted proteins | sample 1673941 | NCBI WGS metagenome assembly OLXR01 (sample SAMEA103958134, study PRJEB25191) | human gut metagenome
TTTATGTTCATCATGGGTATCTCCACCTATATTTCGATGCGTAAATATAAGTTTGAATATTCCCATGCCACGCTGGTGAAGATTGTGCGCCGCCCATCGTGATTTTCCTTATCGGTATGGCTATCGCATGGTTCAGCCGTTTGTGCTACGGCCTCTACCGCGCCGACTCCGCCTTGCCTCTCGGCCAGCGCATCCTCGATGCCGCCAACAGTTTCTCCACCTTGCGTATACTTGGCGTTATGCCGCGTCTGGCACTCTGCTACTGTGCCTGCGCCATTGTCGCCATAGCCGTGAAGCACAAGTTTATTCCGTGGATTATTGCCGGAATATTGGTGGTTTACGGAGCGTTGCTGCTCATGTTCAACGGACTTGATTTCTCGCTTGACAACATTGTCTATGTGATTGACCACGCCGTCATCGGCGACGCGCATCTCTACCGCGACACCGCCACAACGGTTTCCGACACCGTGAAGATGGGCTCGTCGGTCTCTCTCGAAATCTATGAGACCCGCACACTTCCGATAGATCCGGAGGGTCTGCTCAGCACCCTTCCGTCGATAGCCCACGTGCTTATCGGCTTCTGCTGCGGATTTGTCATCGTAGAGGTGAAGGACAACCGCGAGCGTATGGAGAAATTCTTCCTTATCGGCACAATCCTTATGTTTGCCGGCTTCCTGTTCAGCTATGGAATGCCAATAAGCAAAAAACTCTGGACACCGACGTTTGCCATCGTCACTTGCGGTCTGGCTGCAAGTTTGCTGGCACTTTTGATATGGATAATCGACGTGAAGGGTTACAAGCACTGGACACAGTTTTTTGAGGCTTTCGGCGTCAACCCGTTGTTTATGTATGTGCTCGGCGGCGTGCTCGGCATTTTGTTCAACACCGTTCCGGTGTTCGGGCTGTCGATCCACAAATGGATCTACGACGAGGCGCTCGTGCCGCTTGTCACCGACCGCACGTTCGCGTCGTTGCTCTACGCGTTGATATTCATCGGAATCAACTGGTCGGTAGGATACGTTTTGTATAAAAAGAAAATATATATAAAAATTTAGATATGGTTTTAATTGCAGACTGTGGGTCAACCAAGATTGATTGGTGTGTCCTCAATGGAGACAAACTTGAGAAACGCTTTTTTTCGACTGGAGTCAATGCATTGCTTATGCCTGAGGAGAAAATCCGCGAGACATTTGAAAAAGAATTGGCACCGGAGGTTAAGGATTTTTCAATTGACGAAGTATATTATTATGGCGCTGGTTGCCTCTCGGATGAGATTTGCTCAAACGTAAGCCGCTCGATTGCCGCTTGTGTGCCGGGAGCAAAGACAATTTCCGTCAACAGCGACCTTCTTGCAGCCGCCCGCGCGCTTTGCGGCACCGAGCCAGGCATCGCCTGCATCCTCGGCACCGGTTCAAACTCTTGCTACTACGACGGCAAGGAAATCAAGGGCAACGTGTCGCCGCTCGGCTATATCCTCGGCGATGAGGGCAGCGGCGCTGTGCTTGGCAAGCTGCTTGTAGGCGATGTGCTTAAAAACCAGTTGCCTAAGGCATTGTGCGAGAAATTCCTCAAGGAGTACAACCTCGACCGTATGGCAATCATCCAAAAAGTGTATAAAGAGCCGGCAGCCAACCGCTTCCTCGCTTCTTTGTCGCCGTTCTTGATTCAAAACATCGAGGAGCCGGCAATACACCGCCTGGTGCTCAATGCGTTCAAGGCGTTCTTTGTGCGCAACATCGAAAACTATGAAGGCTACAAGCAACTGCCTGTAAGCTTCGTTGGTTCGGTGGCTCACTACTATCGCGACGTGCTTGGCGAGGCAGCCAAAGCGCTCGACATCACTATCGGAAACATTATCAAGAGCCCTATGGAAGGCTTGTTGAAATATCATTCAAAATAAATTACAACAACTATTATGGCATTTGTGAAAATCAGCGAACAATCATCGCTCTACAATGACTTGGAAAAGAAGTCGGTACACGAAATACTTGAGGACATCAACACCGAAGACCACAAGGTTGCCGATGCCGTCAAACTGGCAATTCCTCAGATTGAGAAACTCGTGACGGGCATTGTGAAACGCATGAAGAAGGGTGGCCGTATCTTCTATATCGGTGCCGGAACTTCCGGACGTCTCGGCGTGCTCGACGCTTCTGAGATTCCGCCTACATTCGGTATGGACCCGGGATGGGTTATCGGCCTTATCGCCGGTGGCGACATTGCGCTCCGCAACCCGGTGGAGAACGCTGAAGACGACACTGCTCAGGGCTGGAAAGACCTTGAAAAGTATAACATCAACGAGAAGGATACGGTTATCGGTATCGCTGCTTCGGGAACCACTCCTTACGTTATCGGCGCATTGAAGGAGGCTCGCCAGCGCGGCCTGCTCACTGCGGCTATCACTTCAAACCCTGACGCACCGGTGTCGGAGGCTGCCGAAATTCCTATCGAGATGATCGTAGGTCCGGAATACGTGACAGGCAGCTCGCGTATGAAATCAGGCACAGGACAAAAGATGATCTGCAACATGATCACTACGTCGGTGATGATTCAGATGGGTCGCGTGAAGGGCAACAAGATGGTGAACATGCAGCTCACCAACGCGAAACTCGTGGACCGCGGCACTCGCATGGTGTCGGAAGAACTCGGCTTGCCTTACGACGAGGCTAAGCGTCTGCTTCTCTTCCACGGCTCTGTGAAACTTGCTGTCGACGCTTACCGCAGCGAACACTAATAATTGCTTTGTGACACAATGAAAAAGTCGATAATGGCGTCGCTGCTTCTGGCGGCGACGCTTTTTTCAAGTGATATGGCGGCTCAGGAAAAATATGTCTACAATGAATTCTATTTCCAGCGCTCCTCGCTTTTCAGCGAGTTGCCGGTGGGGAAGAAAGACATCGTTTTTCTCGGCGACAGCCAGACCAACGGTTGCGAATGGCACGAACTGCTCGGGATGAAGAACGTGAAAAACCGTGGCATCTCGTCGGACGTGATTCAGGGTTTCATCGACCGTGTCGACCCGATTGTTGAGGGGCAGCCGGCGAAGGTGTTTATTCTCGGCGGCGTAAACGACATCTCTCACGACCTTACTCCCGACAGCCTTTGCACGTCGATGGAGAAGCTGATTGTGAAAATTAAGCAAGGGTCGCCACGCACCAAAATCTACTTGCAGAGTCTGTTGCCTATCGACAACAGTTTCGGCCGCTACCGCAAGATGGTGGGCAAGGAGCAGGTGATTGTGGAGACCAACCGCCTGTATAAGGAGATGGCTGAGCGCCATGGCGTGACGTGGATCGACCTGTACTCAAAGATGGTAGACCCTGCCACGGGCAGCATGCGCAAGGGGCTCACCAATGACGGTCTGCATCTGCTTGGCGCCGGATATCTTGTGTGGCGCGACGCGGTGCTGCCTTATGTGAAGAAGTAGGGCGGCGGTCTTGCCGGAAAAAATATGCGGGGGGGATGCAGGCATCGGAGTCTGCATCCCCCCGCTGCGCATCGTGCGAATGAGGCGTATTGTTGGCGTTGCACTCGCGGTAGGTTATGAAACAACGGCGGATGGAACTCAGTTCCATCCGCCGTTGTTGTGGTATGCTCGGCATGAGCTTATTCTAATGGGTGCAAGTCCCTAACAAGCCCTAATAGCGGGAATTGTATAGCCAATAGCAAGGGTGTCCACTGCGAGGTGGAATCTGAAAGAAGCTGGCGGCAAACATCTGACCTAACGTACAGAAACTTCATATAAGGCATTTGACCATGGATGAGATTGCCACACAAATCAAAGTCCTATAGCTATTCGGAATGGTTGGTGTAAATGAAGTGGGTATAAGATGGAAAGAATAAGCCCTTATCCGAGGAGGTCTCACGGACATGGCGATTAGTTGCCTTTACGAAAGTCATGGAGTAAAGCTTGCTGTGAGAAGTCAGCAGATGCCATAGTAGTGGAGTTCTCGATAACGCTCCATGAATGGCAGAACCTATAAATTAAACGATAGTAATTGAAACGTACCTTATGAAGGAAAGAATGCAGAAAACATTGGCAGAAGTCAAGGGCTGCCCACAGAAAGATAGGACGGAATCCGAAGGATATGTGGGAGCGCAGACCTTCATGTGGATATGTGAAGACAACATCGTGGAAGTACCATTCGACAAGGAACACTTATTGGAGCGCATCATCAGTCCTGATAACCTACTCAAAGCCTACAAGGCTGTGCAGCGTAACAAGGGCTGTAGCGGTATCGACAAGATGTCATGTGAGCAAATGCTCCCTTGGCTCTTGGCTAATAAGGATGCCCTAATCCGTTCCTTGCTTGACGGTTCATACCGTCCGAACCCAGTAAAAAGGGTAGAGATACCCAAAGACAATGGAAAGATGCGCCTGTTGGGCATCCCCACGGTTATAGACCGTCTGGTTCAACAAGCCATCAACCAGACCCTAACTCCCATCTATGAGCGTCAATTCTCTCCAGGAAGCTACGGCTTCCGTCCGAGAAGAGGCTGCCATGATGCCCTAAGAGGTGCTCAGAAAATAATCGATGATGGCTACATTTATGTGGTTGACCTCGACTTGGAGCGTTTCTTCGACACAGTGAGCCATAGTAAACTCATAGAAATCCTCAGCCGCACGATAAAGGACGGTAGGGTGATAAGCCTTATTCACAAATATCTCCGCAGTGGTGTGATGAACAAATGTATGTTCGAGGCGAGTGAGGAAGGCACTCCCCAAGGAGGACCGTTAAGTCCGCTTTTGAGCAACATCATGCTCAACGAGTTGGACAAGGAACTCACAAGCCGAGGTCTCCCTTTTGTCCGCTATGCCGATGACTCGATGATATTTTGTAAGTCCAAGCGTGCAGCCAAACGCGTGAAGGAATCTGTAACCCGATTCATCGAAGGAAAACTTCATCTGAAGGTGAACAGGGACAAGACAGTTGTGTCCTATGTGCAAGGTGTGAAATACCTTGGTTACTCCTTTTATGTAATGAAAGGCAAATGCCAACTCACGGTACACCCAAAAGCCAAATCCAAGATGAAAGCCAAACTCAAGGAGTTGACTTCCCGAAGCAATGGTTGGGGATATGCCAAGAGGAAGCAAAAACTTGAAGAGTACATAAGGGGATGGGTAGGTTACTATCACCTTGCCAACATGAAACGTTTCCTCATGGAAACTGACGAGTGGCTAAGGCGACGGCTACGTATGTGTATATGGAAGTCGTGGAAGAGGGTGAAAACGAGAATTGCCAACTTGATAAAGTGTGGTATAGATAAATACCAAGCTTACATGTGGGGCAATAGTCGTTTGGGGGATTGGCGCATAGCTGGCAGTTACATACTATGTCGTGCGATAACAAACGAAAAGTTGAGCATGGCAGGCTATGCTACACTGATGGGTTCATACATCGAATGGCACCCAAAATAGGAACCGCCGTATGCGGAACCGCATGTACGGTGGTGTGAGAGGTCGGAAAACGAAAGTAGGAGAAAAACTACTTTGTTTTCCTCCTACTCGATTCTGCGTGTGCAGTTTCCTTCCTATATTGGACAAAGATTGACCGATGCTCCGCTATTTGCCTTTGAATGCGTTTTTCACTGTCAAAGCCGTGACAGCCACATCGACAGAATAAGCAGCAAGTCCGCGCTTCAAGTCTTCTTCAAGAGATTGGTCTTCGGCAGGCATCATGGAGATAACCATCACCGTGCCATCATCCTCCGACACTACAATGCGGCTTGTTTGGCACGACAGGCTAAGGAACTGCTCGGCGACAATTTTTTTCGCTTTCTCAGGCTTCACGCCAAAGTCGCATGCCGAGAACGACGTGCCGACCATAATGAACTGGTTGCTGCCTAGAGAATATCCCTGTGGCGATATTCTGATGTTTGTGTCGCCGAGAGTGTATTCCACCACATCGTTGCTCACTTCCTTTGCCGACAGGAACCCCATGTCGTTCAATTGTTTCACCACCCGGTTTCCGAAATCTTTGAAGCCAGGAGCTGCAAAGTTTTGGAAAAAAGAATCTGTGACATAGTCGGTGCATTTCTCCGCAAGGTCAATCGCCATAGATGAAAAAGTTCCCAATTGTGTGATCTGCATAGCCACATAAGGAGCGCTGTAGGCATAAATCGAAGAAGCGACGCAAATGGCATCGTTTTTATAATAGACCTGTCCGACCCCCGGCAACGCCCAGTTTATGGCATCGGCACACTTAGTCATCTTCTTGGCATTGGTTTTTGCCGGCGTTGTCGACTCAAAGTAGCATACGGCCGGCGGCATGTCGGGAATCGCCTGCTCGCTTTCAATCATCATAATGTATGCCTTGCGTTCGGAGCCGGAAGATGAAGTGTAGGTAATCTCGAGGTCTCCGTCGCTGTCGATGCACCACTGTTTGCTGGTGTCGATAGTCTTGTAGTAATTTATAATCTCGTTTCTCAATTCCAGCCACGTCGGAAAGGCGAAGGCGTTGGATGTCAGAGCCGAAAGCACGAAAGCCACAGCTGCTGTGAATAATTTCTTTCTCATAGTCGGTTAGTGATAGAATTAAAAACAGAGTCAAAAGTACAAATATTAAATAAAACCGCAATGTAAAATTTCTTTTTTTCTTTTTTGATGGTGAAAAATTTCTTTTATTGGGAAACAATGGGTAACTTAGCGCAGATATATAGCGGGTTACGGTGGAAAGCCGGAGCCTGACTGTTGAACAATAAAACGCGTCTATGCCGGAAATAATGCTCACAGACTGGTTTTATTGGCTGTGTATAGCGATTTATTCAGCCACGATAATCTCCATCATCTACATTATACTGAAGGAGAACCGCAACCCTGTGCGCTCACTTGCGTGGATTACGGTGCTGTTCTTTCTGCCGGTGGCAGGCTTGTTGCTGTATCTGTTTTTTGGGCGTAGTATAAAAAATAAAGCGTTGATATCCAAACGCTTGAAAAAGCGTTTCGCCCATTCCCGTCCCATCAAGCAAGCCGATATAGGCAAACTGCCACTCACGGCGGAAAGCCGTCAGCAAATCCGCTTGGGGCATAAGCTGTCGGGTGCGATTTATTTTCCTGACAACGATGTGGAATGCTTTGTCGGCGGCGCCGAACTGTTTGAGGCGTTCAAGCGCGATTTGATGGCTGCGCAGTGTGCCATCGACATGCAGTTCTACATTTTCAACGACGACAAACTCGGCACCGAGATAAGCGATATTCTCATTGACCGCAGCTGTAACGGTGTGAAGGTAAGGATTATTTATGACCATGTAGGCTGTTTCGGCGTAAAGAAGAAATTTTTCATGCGGATGGCAGATGCCGGAATCGACATCCATCCGTTCTTCAAGGTGACCTTTCCGGAATTCGCCACACGTGTGAACTGGCGCAACCACCGCAAAATAACCGTAATCGACAACCGTATAGGATATATAGGCGGAATGAACGTTGCCGACCGCTATGTCGTCGGCGACAAAAATGGAATGTGGCGCGACACGCATCTGCGCATCACCGGACCGTCGGTGCTCGGACTGCTGCATTCGTTCCATTCCGACTGGGCATTTATGGAATTGCCCCAATTTGACGACGGCGAGAACTTCTCCGAGTTCCAGAGCCGCAACAACGGCAGTGTGGGCGTGCAGATATTGTCGAGCGGCCCTGTGGGGCAGTGGCACAACATCTCGCTGATGTTCAACAAGGCAATCGCCAACGCCAAGAAATGCATATATCTTGAAACTCCATATTTCCTGCCCACCGAGAGCTTGCTCAGAGCCCTTCAGACGGCAGCCCTGTCGAAGATTGACGTGCGGGTGCTGATTCCTCGCCAGCCCGACTCCATGATGCTCAAGCTCGCGTCGGGCTCCTACATCGGCGACTGCCTTAGAGCAGGGATAAAAGTGTACTTCTACGAGCCGGGAATGCTCCATTCCAAGACCATAGTCATCGACGACGAATTTTTCACCACCGGCTCCACCAACTTCGACTTCCGCAGCATGGAATATAATTTTGAGTGCAACGCATTTATCTACAGCAAGACGATAAACGAGAAAATGAAAACCGCCTTTTTCGCCGACCTTGCGCAGTCGACCCGCATCACGTCATCGACTTGGCGACGACGGCCGTTCGTTCAAAAGTTCAAAGAATCAGTGGTGCGGTTGATGAGTCCCGTGCTGTGACGATATATTTTTAATAAATTAACAATATCTACACATTGTTTTGAACCACCATTACGCAAACTTCGTTAACTTTGCAAGTAGAAAAGCAGGCATCTGCAAATTCAGGTTGGCGCATGTGGCGGCAATGAGGAAGACAGAAATAAAACTATATTTATAAAATACTATTTTTCAGACTTTTAAAAATTAAAAACTATGAAGTTTCTTACAGATGAAAAATTGACAATCGTCGGTGCAGGCGGTATGATTGGTTCAAACATGGTTCAGAGTGTATTGATGCTTGGTCTGACTCCAAACATTTGTCTTTACGATATCTATGAGCCAGGTGTACACGGAGTGTTTGATGAAATCCAGCAGTGCGCATTCCCTGGAGCTAACGTAACTTACACAGTAAATCCAGAAGAGGCTTTCTCTGGTGCTAAGTATATCATTTCTTCTGGTGGTGCTCCTCGTAAGGAAGGCATGACACGTGAAGACCTTCTCAAGGGCAACTGCAAGATTGCCGCTGAGTTTGGCGACAACATCAAAAAATATTGCCCGGATGTTAAGCATGTCGTAGTTATCTTTAACCCGGCAGACGTAACAGCCCTCACAGCTCTTATCCACTCTGGTTTGAAACCAGAGCAGTTGACATCGCTCGCAGCTCTCGACTCAACTCGTTTGCAGCAGGCTTTGGCACTTGAGTTCGGTGTTCAGCAGGATAAGGTGACTGGCGCACACACTTACGGTGGTCACGGCGAGCAAATGGCAGTATTCGCTTCTCAGGTTAAGGTTGACGGCAAGCCATTGTCGGAAATGGGCCTTTCAGCAGAGCGTTGGGAAGAGATCAAGCACCACACAGTGCAAGGCGGTTCAAACATCATCAAACTTCGTGGCCGCAGCTCATTCCAGAGCCCAGCCTACAACGCTGTCAAGATGATCGAGGCTGCTATGGGCGGTGAGAAGTTTACTTTGCCAGCCGGCTGCTACGTAAACAACGACAAGTTTGGCTTCAAGAACGTAATGATGGCTATGCCTACTACTATTGACAAGACTGGCGTTCACTTCACTGAACCAGCAGGAACGGAAGAAGAAATGGCAGCTCTCAACAAGTCGTACGAGCACCTTTGCAAGATGCGCGACGAAATCGTTGAGCTCGGCATCGTTCCTCCAGTAGCTGAGTGGAACAAACTCAACAGCAACCTCTAATAGACAACAGTCTTAGTAGAATATATGGCGCGGACACCTTTTTGGTGTCCGCGTTTTTTTTTAGTGTGCTTGGATTTGCCTGGGATTGAAATAAAATCATTACTTTTGCGTTGATAAACTATTGTATTTCCTTATGACACGCAAATTTATTGTTTCAGGTATATTTGCAGCCGTGGCGGCTGCAATGTCAGCCGTTCCGGCATCCGACAGCCCTATGCTGCGCACGTTGCCCGACGGCACGAGCATAGAGATTATGCTGCACGGCGATGAAAACTTCCACTATGCCACATTGCTTGACGGCTCCATCGTCAAGGAAGGCGACGACGGCTATTTCTACTATGCCGAAGTCACAGCCGACGGCATTGTCGCAGCGCCGTATAAGGTCGGCGACAACGTCCCGAAGCAGCGCGTTGTGAAATCCACAGGCGTTAAGAACCGATTGCAGGCGTTGCGCTCGCAAGCCCTTCAGCGCAGAGCCGTTAAGCCACACGCCGCACAGCGGTCGGCATCCGACATCAACAGTCAGCATGGGCTTGTGATACTTGTGGACTATCCCGACATGCCGATGGTGCAAACCAACAAGGATTATTCGGAGATGCTCAACTCTGAAGGCTACTCAAAAAATTATGCCACCGGCAGCGCCCTTGACTATTTCCGGAATTCATCGTATGGAAAATATTCTCCGGTGTTTGATGTGCTCGGCCCCTACACGCTGTCGAACAAATACCGCTATTATGGCAAGAACGATGCATCGGGCAACGACACCAATGTGCCGGAGATGATAGTAGAGGCGTGCCGCATGGCGTCTGCCGACGTTGATTTGTCGACCTACGACTATGACAACGACGGATATATAGACAACGTATATGTTTTTTATGCCGGTGCGGGAGAAGCCAACGGCGGGTCGGACGACACTGTATGGCCTCATCGCTGGGTGGTGTATGGTGAAAACTACGACGGAGATCCCGATGTGGGCGGTGTGAAGGTGTATGACTACGCCTGCAGCAACGAAATCCGAGAAAGTCTTAAAAACAAGATCGGGACGAATCTGGAAGGTATCGGCACTTTTGTGCATGAGTTCGGACACGTGCTCGGTTTCAGCGACCATTACAGTACCAACGACAAC
>OLXR01000946.1_pt1 | contig 10450 bp, 16 predicted proteins | sample 1673941 | NCBI WGS metagenome assembly OLXR01 (sample SAMEA103958134, study PRJEB25191) | human gut metagenome
TGTCATTCAGCCAGAGGAAAATAAAGATGGATAGCGGTAGAATAGGATTGTAACTTACGCTACTGTATTCTGATCCCGGATCGTTATGGAATGCTAATACATTCAGCAAAGCAAAAGGCAGTCCGATATAAAGTTGGCTAAGCATAGAATAAGCCCAGTTAAGTACCGGGTTTTCCTTTTTCAGATACAACTCGCTAATCATCATGTAAAGCAATAAAAGCACATACGGGATGAATATCTTCGAATCGGCCGCATCAATGCAGAATCCCATGATTGCAAGGAATAGGTAAGCCCCGCCGAGCATATTAATGGTCTTGTTTATCTTCACTCCTTCTGCGCGCATATTTACCAGCTGTCCGAACTCATAAATGGTCAGTGCGCTGATAGCGGTGAACAGAATACCAAAGCTGAATGCATCATAAAGGATGCACCCTACCAAGATGGCAACGAAGAGTACACCCGTAATAGCTCGTTTTATGAAATTGTTAATCAAAATCTATTCGTTTTAATTAGTTGGACCCGTTAGCTTGTTCTTCCCCATTGGATTTACCCTCTACGGTAACTTTGCCCTCCACAGTAACCTTTTTACCTTCTGCGGCAACTTTGGTGTCTATGGGTGCTTGTTCTTCCTTTGCGGTATTTTCAGCTTCCTCTTCTTTGATTTCCTTTTCTTCTTCTTTCAGCTTTTGGGCAAGTTCTCTTTCAGCTCTTGCGGCATCCTGGCTTTCTTTAGCAGCCATGATTTCTTCTGATCGGGAAGCCCAGGGGCGTTTACCAAAGATGCGTTCAACGTCTTCCGCGAAGATTACTTCTTTGTCAATCAGTAATTGCGTCAGTTCGTTGTGTCCTTCTTTATTCTCTGACAGAATTCTCTTGGCGCGGTCATACTGCTCGTTCACCATTCTCTTGACTTCTTCGTCAATTAGTTCGGCTGTCTTTTCGCTGTATGGACGGTTGAAAGAATATTCATCGTTGTTGTAATAACATAAGTTCGGCAGCTTGTCGCTCATACCTAAATAGGCAATCATGCCGTATGCCTGCTTAGTCACCCTTTCCAGGTCGTTCATGGCACCAGTTGAAATGCGGCCGAGGAATAAATCTTCAGCGGCGCGTCCTCCCAAAGTAGCACACATTTCGTCCAGCATCTGCTCCTTGGTAGTGATCTGACGTTCTTCCGGCAGATACCAGGCAGCTCCTAATGCACGTCCGCGGGGAACGATAGTTACCTTAATCAACGGATTGGCATATTCCAATAACCAGGAGATGGAAGCATGTCCTGCCTCGTGGATAGCGATGGAACGACGTTCCGCTTCCGTGGTGATTTTCGTCTTCTTTTCCAGACCACCAACAATACGGTCTACGGCATCGAGGAAATCTTGCTTACCTACGAATTTCTTGCCATGACGGGCAGCGATAAGTGCTGCTTCGTTGCAGACATTGGCACGGCAGACTGCCCTGCTCTGGAACGGTTAATTGGCACGATGGCAAACGTGGACGAGCTGGACTGGCTCGGAAAGCAGTTGGAGAGCTTCAACCGATATGAACTGCTGCAATTTAATGCAGCGGTGGAGCGATTCGGATTATCCGCAGCGGACGAGCTGATCGATCTTTCCTTCTGCGCCAGAGAGGTGACGGTCATTTCAGACTTCACCGACTTGGAGAAGGCCGGCAAACGCCACTATCTGACCGTCCACGGCGCCTGTGATTCAAAAGAACTGGAAAATCTGGATGGAAAGGAGACGGCTTTGGCGCTGATCTCCGGGCAGTCCGGCTATGTAACGAGATACGGTGTTGTGTATGACAACGGCATGAAGCTGGAGCAGGCTTATGACCGCAAGCATCTGCCCCCAATCTGGATGGCCGCAAACAGCATCCTGGAGCTGAAAATCCGAGCCACAGGTGAAGATGATCCAAAGAAACAGGAGTGGGTACAGCTCCCGGCAAGCCGGATCAAGCTGGAACGCGCGATGCTTCGCGCCGGGATTGCCTCTTGCGGCGAAATGCAGATGCTGGTTTCAGACAGCCGATTTCCGGACGAGGTCGACTGCGCATTGGATTTTGAACGCGAATCGCTCTTTGAACTGAACCGGCTATGTCAGATGTGCTCAAATTTCAAGGAACAGGATCTCGAGAAGTTCTGCGCGGTCTGTCAGATGGCGAAACCAACGTGTGCAGCCAATATCCGCCAGCTGGCTGAAAATCTCGATCAATTTGATTTCGCACCAAATATCCACACGCCGGAGGAACTTGGAAAATACATGATCCAGCAGTCCGGTCATTACGAATATGACGAGAACCTTGAAGAATTCTATAACTATGGCGACTACGGTGTCAAGCGAATACTTCAGGATGACGGCGTATTTGTAGACCGCGGCTATGTTTCCTACCGCGGCACACTGACGCTGGACGAGCTGATGCGGGATGACCCGGCAGAAAGCTATCAGCAGGAGCAGGAAGCAAAAATGGAGGGCATGACATGGTGACGTTGTTTTTAAGGCAGGGCGAAAATGGAAAGCAGGTGCTGCTCTCATTTCCTACGACAACTCCCGCAGAAAAAGAGGATGTTGACAGAACGCTGGAAACTTTGAAGTCGATGTCCAAAACAGTCACGATTCAGGGTGCGGCAAGCGAGGTCATGAATTTAGGCCTGTATCTGAGCGGCGTAGATCTTGCCGCAGAGGGCGAGCTGGAACGCATCAATCAGCTTGCCAAGCGGCTGGAGCATATGTCGGAGGTGGACTGTGATAAATTTGCAGGGATGCTGGATGCAAACAGCATCTCCGGCACGAAAGACATTTTGCAGTTGACAGAGCGGCTGGACGATTACGTCATTCTGCCGGGATGCGGCAGTGCACATTCTATTGGGCGGTATCTGGTTGGCTGCGGCGCGTTCCTTGTCCCGGAAAAGCTGATTGGGTACATCAATTATGAAGCCGTCGGGACCGAATTGCAGGATGCGCATGGCGGTGCGGCATGCAGCCGCGGATACGTTGTGCGCAAGGAGGGCTTGCCGAAGGCAGTTCTGGATGATCTGCGCACCTCAAAGCAGACATACGAAATGACGTTATAGAATGGAGGTTTTGTCATGAAAAAAGCAATTGTAATTACACTTGGCGTGGTCATTGGTGTGGCGGGCGTTCTTGGCATCTGCGCGCATCTGGCGGATGCCGCAAGGCTGGCGCTGTATGTGCCGGAGGATGAAGATGACGAAGACATCTACTGACGAGCAAATTGTTGGAAGTGTCAGCTTTATCAACGGCGATGCACGGCAGTTTACAGACAGTAAAGAATATCTGGACTGCATCCGCGAGGAACTGCCGCATGAGGCGACAACTGGTTTCCGATTCCGCACAATCACGCAGGCCCCAGCCGTTCGGAAGGCGGTAGATGATATCGTGTTTGATCTTTATGGTGAAGAAAACCCGTGCAGTGAAGAAGATTATAATTTAGCCCCATCTGAGGAAATGGAGATGGGCGGAATGTAAAAAGGAGGTTCATATGGAATTCAAGGTTATCAAACGAAACGGAAATGCCGTCATCCCGGAGGGGATGTTCAAGCTCTGCGGGATGGAGGATGCAAAGTTAATTTCTATGGTGCAGCTCAATGGCGGTATTCTGCTTATGCCGGAGAGTGTGAGCACCTATCAGCTGCTCATGCTCATCGATGCGTTGAACGAGCAAGCATGCGAGTTTCTGGAGGCAGTCGCCGCAGAGTGCGGCCCGGCAGAGGCAGAACACCGGGACATGACGCTGGACGAGGTGCTCCGAGAGTTTACGGTTGCCGTGCCGGACTGGGCGCGAGAAAAGGCTGGGATCACGGCAGACACCAAACTGGATTGCGAGGCCAGCGAGGATGCTGGCGTGATTGCCGTCTATCCGGCATCGTACAGGCATGATCTGACGGATGTGCCGCGCTCGATCCTGCAATGCCTGCTGGCCTCCGGACACAGCCTGTACGCGCTGAACGATATTCTGACTGCAGAAAGCGAGAACAGTGATGCAGAGTAAAATCCCGGTTTATCCCTACAACGCCAAAACCGCACAGGAGCGCGGCGAACTTGACAAGTGGCGCGAGAGCTTCCGCGAAAATTGTGCGTGCGCGGGCGGAATCGATATCCTCATTCGAGAAAACTTCGACGGGATGCATCTGAAGGACGGCACGGTGGAAAAGATCGTCGAGCTGTACGGCTACAAGCGCGTGGAGCACGTCCTTGCGAATACGGTGCAGGAACGGCGCGGCGATGGACGCTTCTGTCCGTCCAATCGGGAGTGGGCCAACAGTCACTACATTCCGGAAGATGAGATGCATAATTACTGTTTTGCCGCCCGAAGCCACTCTGCCATTCTGGATGGCTTCGTTTCGAACTACAGGAAGCTCGTCATGGATCTTGGAATGTTCGACCTGAAGCAGTGCGAACCGGATTCGAGCGAACTGGATTACACCGGCAAGGTGCTTGTCCTCTCACCCAACACGCTGAAAGAAGAATACTGGTCACCGGAGAATCAGCTCTGGCTGGCGCAGAGCGGCTTTGGGTGCAGCCCGACTGCACGCGGCCGCTCCATTCTTTGCGTCTGCCTTGGCGACGGGGAGCAGACGCGCTGGAACCGGAATGATTTTATTGGCGTTCTGAAAGACGAATATCTGCCGGATTGGGCGAAAGAGAGCCTCAAGCAGTATCAGCGGTCGGAGAATGAAGAAACACAGGAAATGCAGATGGGAGGGATGTAAATTTGGACAGAAAAATGGTAAAATTCATGCAGGAGCAGTATCCGCCCGGTACACGCATCCGGCTCAATTTCATGAATGACCCATATGCACCGATTACCCCCGGTACGGAGGGCGTTGTGGATGTGGTGGATGACGACGGACAGCTTCACATGAAATGGGACAACGGCAGAACGCTGGCGCTGATCCCTGGCGAGGACAGCTTCACAGTGCTGCCGCCCAAGCTGGAAACGCTGAAACTCTATATGCCGTTGACCGCCGATTTTTATGAACCGAACGAATACGGAGATCTCGACGAAAATGGCGTTACATTAGAGGGCGAAGAACTGCGTGGGTATGAATCGCAGATCGCGGCGGCGCTGAAAAAATACCGAATGCCGGAGGAAGCGGAGCGCGGCGTTATGCACTGGTATGACGAAGCAGACAGCGTCAATCGTAAGGTTTATTCGGCTGTTTTCGCTGTGGAAGAACGGAACGGTCAGCTCTGGGGTGTGGCAGAATGCCGCGTGGCGGGCGAATTGACCGGTGCGGAACTGGAGACCCTGAAATCGTACCTTGAGGGGCAGGCTGCTGACGGCTGGGGCGAGGGCTTCGAGCAGCAGGAGATCCGCGTGGATGGCAAAAGCGAGCTGTACGTCCACCTCTGGAACTCGGATGCGTGGAGCATTCAGACCGAACAGGAGCGATTTGAACAGGAACAGACGGGAGGAATGACCCTTGCGCAAAGTATGTGAGGTCTATCTGGTAAGCAGCAGCGCCACAGATGAACGCGGCGTGGAGCTGACGTTCCCTGTCAGCCAGTACGAGATGATGGACGCATTTGAGCAGATTCACACGAAGTCTCCTGGTGATGTCTACTGGCAGGTAGATGAATTCTATTGCTTTGACTACATCGCGCCCCATCTGGACGAGAGTATGTCCATCTTCGAGTTCAATTCTCTGACGGAACAGCTTTCCAAGCTGGATGAGCGTCAGGAAACAGCGCTGGAAGGACTCTTGCAGATGCAGGTCAAGAATCATATGCAGGAAAACAGCGGAATCATTACCGTACCGGAGCTGATGATGCTGGCATCCAACGTAGATCGTTGTCAGGTGCTTGCAGATGTCAATACGGACGAAGCACTCGGAAAATTTTATGTAGAAAACGGCTTTCGGGAGGATCTGGATGCCCTGCCGGACAGCGCCTATGCCCTCCTGGATTACGCAAAAATCGGCAAACAGATGCGCGAGAGCGAAGCAGGTACGTTCACCCCGCACGGCTACGTTGTCCGCACGGAGGAATTGCAGCCGCTGCCAGACTACGAGCCGCAGCGGGACATCAATTACATGATCCGCCTGGCGCTCATGAATCATGAAAATGAGCAGAAAACAGCCGTTCTGGACTTGCCTGCAACAGAACAGCGGATGCAGGAAGTCCAAAAAGAACTCGATGCACCGGAATGGTTCGACGCGCAGTTCACCGGCTGCGATGCCATCGTACCGCGGCTGAACACCATGCTGACCGATGTGGAAGATCTTCCGAGGATCAACGAACTTGCTAAATCTCTTCAAGAATTAAAAGCCAATGGACAGCTTACAAAATTCAAGGCCGTAGTCAGCGCGACGCAGTGTGAATCCCTGGATGACGTCTTTGATCGGCTTGAAAAGTTGCCGCAATACTGTTTCGAGACAAAAATACGTGATAAGGACGCACTGGTGCGGGATGAGCTGGAATTCGTCCTCGGCGGCAGAGATGCAGACCTGATCTACAAGCATCTGAACCGCGAAGCCTACGCAGAAGACGTCCTCAAACAGTACGGCGCGGAGCTCACACCCTACGGTATGGTCAACCGCGAGGATTTTGGCCCGCTGAACGAGCCGATCCCGGAACAGAAGCAGGAGCAGACACAGGAACCGCAGATGGGGATGTAAAAAGCGCCTGCCGAAGCAGACGCTCATCCTATTTCCGTATTTCCATCAGCCGTTCCACCGGAACGCCGAGAACCTCCGACACATCCAGAAGCAGACCGACTGTCGGCTTGCAGACGGCGGTTTCCACGCGCTGCAAATGATTGCGCGAATAGCCCGCCATCTCGGAAAGCTGATCCTGCGTCAGCCCCTGTTCTTTGCGGTACCGCATGATATTCAACCCGATCTGGATGTAATCCTTGTAGTGCTTATCCATGACGCACCTCCCTGCTGCCTCTATTTTACGAGAGATGCCTATAGTATTCGTCGATACATTCTGCGCAAATACGCGGACTATGTTGTATTTTGGAGAAAATCATGGTAAAATACCACACAGAACGAGTATATACCAAACTTGTGTGGTGAAAGAGCATGATGAGCAACGAATTTGAAAAGGCGCTGGACGCTTTTCTGGAGGGAGCCGAGGCGGACGAAGCGCATCAGGCGCTCTATGATATTATCCGCGCTGCGTTCCTTGCCGGATGGCGCTCGGCGGGCGGCGATTTGCCGCAGGAGCAGAAGCTCTTTGAACTGATTCCGGGCGGGAAGCCGCTCAAACCATCTGAATAACGAAATTAACAGAAGGGCCGTTTTCCGGATAGAGGAAAGCCGCCCTTCTTTTTTTGCGCCCTTTTCCGGGAAATCGGCCCGGAAAGGACAAACATGAATGATGAAGAACTGCGCGACTATCTGAAACGCTTCTGCTTTGGGCGCGAGCATCTCATTTGCAGCCGCGACCTCGTGCGACAGAAGAATCTTCGGGAGAGCGACCTCCGCAAGAAGGTCAACCGCCTGCGGCGCAAGGCTGTCCCCATCGCCAGCAGCCGCGAGGGATACTTCTACGCCAGCAATGCCGCAGAGCTGTATTCTACCATCCGGCAGCTCAAGGAAATGCGCGCCGGTCTGGATGCGGCGATCTGCGGCTTGGAGCAGGCAATGGAAACCTTCACCGAACCCTCGGACGGGGGTGGCCGGGATCGCTAGGCCGTTTATCCCTTGGATCGGCAGCAAGGAAAAACTGATTCCGTATATCTGGCAGGTGTTCCCGCCAAGACCAAAACTGTACTTGGAGCCGTTCGGCGGAGGTGGCGCGCTCCTGCTCGGCATGCAGCCGAAGATCAGCCGCATGGACATCTACAACGATTTCAACTGCGACCTTGTAAATCTGTTCCTCTGTGCAAGGGAATGTACCGTTCAGTTGGTGCAGGAGCTGAAATTCCTGCCGCTCCATTCGAGAGCCGAGTTTGATCTCCTGAAAGAATTTATGAAGCACAAAGAGCTTTTGCAGCAGCGCATTGCAGACGAGCGAAATGCCGTGATGGAGTGCTTTTCTGGTGAGGAACGGGAAGAGCTCCTGCAAATCCTGCGGGAGCGAAGCTGCCTGTTCGATGTCCAGCGGGCGGCCGCGTATTACAAGGTCTGCCGCGGCAGCTTCAGCGGCACGACCACCTCCTTTGGCGTGAAACCGAACAATCTGACGAACTTCCTATATCTTTTTGACGACGCCTCCAAGCGCTTGCAGGATGTAGTCATCGAGAACAAGGACTGTCTGGACATCATCCGTGAGCGCGACGGGCCGGACAGCCTGATCTACTGTGACCCGCCGTACTTTGACGCCGAGAGTTTATACGCTGTCGATTTTCCGAAGGAAAAGCACGAAGAACTGCACCACATTCTCTCGCAATGCAAAGGATACATCGTCGTGTCGTACAATGACTGCCCGTTCATCCGCAGTCTGTACGGCGATTTTTATATCCTTGCGTTCCGAAGGAACAATCCCCTCTCGCAGAAGCCCGGCGCGACCTACGGCGAACTCATTATCACGAACTACGACCCGCGCCCGTACATCCAGCCGCAGTTCAGTATGTTTCCTGCCGAGATTGAGAACGGCGACCTCGTACTGGTGCATGAACCGACCTGCGGGTCACTGCGGGAGATCGATCCCAGAAGAAGGAGGTGGGAATATGGACGATCACAATGAAATGTATGAGATCGGGCTGACTGCCCCAATGGAGATGGCGGAGGAGTATCGCCTGGATGAGATGCTTCCAATGATGGGATTGAAAATTGGCAAGCGATGCATCATCCTGATCAGCAGGTCTGTAAGCGCAGCGGAGATCCTGGATACGCTGGAAACGCTGCGCTGCGCAGAAGAAAAGCTGATGGCGGTTTTGGAAGATGCCTGTGGGCGCTGTGATTCCGTCTGCGAGGCACAAGCCCTTCCAACGGACAGCGCCGAAAAAGAAGTGCTGCAGAAGATCCCGGACGTGCTGTTGTATGGCCTTCGCGGGCGCGGTCTGTGCCTGCGGCAACTCGCACGACATCTGGTCAAGGGCGATACCGTCTATGAAGCATGACAAGGAGGAATTTGAAACATGGACTTTTCTAACATGGAAGTTACAATCGACCACATTGCTGACGCGGGCGCGAAGCTCAAAGCCTACGCGACCGTCACCTTTGACGGAATGTTCAAGGTACACGGTGTCCGGCTGGCAGAATCCAAGCAGGGGCTGAACATTTTCATGCCGCAGAAAGCATTCAACAAGAATGGCAAGACACTGTACATGGACGTTTTCCACCCCATCACGTCCGGCGCGCGCACGGCGCTCAAGGAAGCAGTTATCGACGCTTACAGAAAAGCGACGAAATAAAAAAGCAGGAGGTTCCCAATGAAATATCGCGTTCATTGTCTGCGCCCACCCTGAAGGTGGGCGTTTTTTATGTCCAGCAAAGGGAGGTCTAACTCCATGACAACAACCACACCGTACAGGGCGCGTGACCAGCCGCAGAGCTGCTTTGCGCCCCAATTCAGAAAGGAAAACAGCTATGCACAAATTTGAAAAACGGGACGCAAAGTCCAGGACCCTCGTCATCCTCGCCGTTGTCGGCCTTGCGGCTGCAATTACAGTCGGCATTTTCACCGCCGTCCGCATGATCCGCAAGCCTGCTGCATCCAAGAACGATCCCAAGACGGGCATCGTTTACGATGAATCTGCGATTGAAGGTGGCTGGGACAATCTCAGCCCGGAAGAAATTGCGGAGAAGCTGAATGAGAAAGTGGCCGAAGGCATGATCAACATCAGCATGAACACCGCACCGTATTTTGAAAACGGTGCATCCGAAGGCAACATCATGATCGTAAACGAATCGATCAATAACTACCCACAGCAGGTGGAGTTCATCCGCAACGATACCGGCGAACAAATCTACCAGAGCAAAGCGATCCCCGTGGGCAGCAAGATCGAACGTGCTGCCCTTGATGTGGCGCTTCCGGCTGGCACATATGAATGCACAGCCATGTTCCATAATCTTGACCCGATCAGTGGCGAAATCATCGGCACGGCCGGGGCCATTATCAGCATCACAATTCAACATTGATTTCAATTTATAAAGGAGTAATTACAATGAAAAACACTAAGAAAATCGTATCCCTCGTCCTCGCCATCTGCATGCTCGCGTCCCTCGCCATTTCCGCTTCTGCTGCCAACACCGTTGACGCTTCGGGCGGCACCGGCACTTCTTCCGTCACCCTGTCCAGTACCGCTGACGGCTCCATCGGCGGTGATCCCGCGGCCACCAAAATGAGCGTTACCGTGCCCACCGTGCTGCCCATCGCTGTCGGCACTGACGGCACCGTTTCCACCGCGACCGATGCAAAGATCATCAACAACTCGTTCGGTGCGGTAAAAGTTGCAAACATCTCTATTGAGGCCGCGCAGGGCTGGTCGCTGGCTGCGTTCGGCGACAAGGCATCTCTGGCGCACGAAAAGGTCAACA
>OLXR01000966.1_pt1 | contig 10339 bp, 9 predicted proteins | sample 1673941 | NCBI WGS metagenome assembly OLXR01 (sample SAMEA103958134, study PRJEB25191) | human gut metagenome
CCGAGGGGAAGCTTGATCAGCGGGTGAGGAAGAACATGAGGGCGAAGAGGATCGTGATGACCCAGGTGCCAGCATTGATCTCCTTGATCTTGCCGGTGAAGATCTTGATGAAGACATAGGAAATGAGGCCGAATGCGATGCCATAGGAGATGTTGTAGGTCAGCGGCATGAACGCGACGGTCATGAAGCCGGGAACCGCAGCGGCGGGATCGTCCCAGTCGATGGAGCGGACATTCGCCATCATGAGAACGCCGACATAGATCAGAGCCGCAGCGCAGGCGTAGGTCGGGATGAGCTGTGCGACAGGCGCAAGGAACATCGCGATGAAGAACAGAGCAGCAGTCGCCATGGAGGCAAGACCGGTGCGGCCGCCCTCGGCAACGCCGGCAGAGGACTCGACGAACGTGGTGACGGTGGAGGTGCCGCAGACAGCGCCGCAGCAGGTGGCGATGGCGTCAGCCAGCATGGCCTTGTCCATGTTGGGGACGTTGCCGTCCTTGGTCAGCATATTACCGGCAGCGCAGGCGCCGTACAGCGTGCCAAGGGTATCGAACATATCGACCATGCAGAATGCAAGCATGGTGGTGAGGAACATAACGATGAAGTTGCTCATGCCGTGCTCGGCAATGTACGGGCTGAAGTTGAAGCCTTCCGTGAAGACCTTGCCGAACGCCTGCGTGCCGAAGTCCTTGAACGCGCTGAAGAAGTCGGAGGTCAGGTTGGGAGCGACAGCGGTCGCATAGAAATCGGGAACAGTGATGAGGCCGATGACGTAGTAGAGAACTGCGCCGCCAAGCATGCCCCACAGGACAGCGCCCTTGACCTTCTTCTTGGACATAGCGCCGATGGCGAAGACCGCGATGATGGTCAGGAGCATCGGGAAGATGTTGGCCCATGTCGCGGAGCCGGAGAAGACGTTGAAGGAAGAGAGATTGACGAGCGTTGCGCCGTCGTCCACGACGATACCGGCGTTCTGCAGGCCGATGAACGCGATGAACAGGCCGATACCGGCGGAGATCGCGGTCTTGACAGCAGCCGGGATGGCGTCGAAGATCATCTTGCGCAGGCCGGTGACGGTCAGCAGGACGAAGACGATGCCGTCAACCAGAACGAGAACCAGCGCGTTTGCGTAGCTCAGGCCGAAGGTGAAGCAGACGGTGTAGACGAAGAATGCGTTCAGGCCCATGCCGGACGCCTGCGCCAGCGGCAGGTTGGACAGCAGACCGATGAGAACGGTGCCGATGACGGCGGAGATGGCGGTCGCGATGTAGATCGCGCCGTAGCTGACAGTGCCGAGGCTGGAGAACATACCGGCGTTGACCATCAGAATGTAGGCCATTGCCATGAAGGTCGTCACACCGGCCATGATCTCGGTGCGCACGGTCGAGCCGTGCTCCTTTACCTTAAAGAAATTGCTCATGTAGGGAAACCATCCTTTCTTTTTCTCGCGGGCGGGCAAAAGTTTTTTAGCCCGCCTGACTTTCTGACAGATTGATTATAGAGGAAAGCGCCTATAAATACAAGAGTCGACACCGACAAAAAAGTTCACGGAAAATTCACACTACTGCACAAAAAATGTGTCGTTTTCGCCAATGGCGAAAAAAACAGGACGGAAGAAGGAATTGACAAGCAGCCGTTTGGCCGGTATAATATTTTTTTGGGAATGACCCGACGCATGAAGGATATGAAGGAGAAGATTCTGCATGAAATATAGAATGAACATTGCCGGTCTTGACCGGGATCTGCCGCTGTGCAAGGTATCCGACGATCTGTATATCGGCGCGTTCGTCATGTTCGGCGACGCGGAGATCACCGTCGCCTGCGCGCGCGAGCTGCTGGCCAGAGCGCCGAAGGACTATGATTATCTGCTCACGGCTGAGGCCAAGAGCATCCCCCTCATCCACGAGATGGCCCGCCAGTCCGGCGCGAAGGAATATTTCGTCGCCCGCAAGGGCCTAAAGGTCTATATGCCCCGCCCGCTGCACGTGACGGTCCGCTCCATCACGACCCAGCACGATCAGGACCTGTACCTGTCCGGCGAAGAGGCCGATAAGATCCGCGGCAAGCGCGTGCTGATCGTCGACGACGTGATCTCTACCGGCGAATCGCTTCGTGCGATGGAGGAGCTGGTCGAAAAGGCAGGCGGCACGGTCGCGGGCCGCATGGCCGTCCTCGCCGAGGGCGACGCGCAGGCGCGCAAGGACATCGTCTACCTCAACAAGCTTCCCGTCTTCAACGCCGACGGCACAGTCAAGGAATAAGTACATATCATATCGCAAAACCCTCTGCCGCTTAAATGCTGCGCAGAGGGTTTCGTCTGTTTTCAAAGGCTCTGCTGAAAGGGGAGGCCAAACCGTACGGGGGCCTACTCAGCCTCTTCCGCCAGATCGATGCCGTTGAGCTCGACGCCCTCGTCGGCCTTGATGAGGATGTACCGGACGCCGCCGAGCGTGCGCGTCTCGATGAGATCGGGCCGCTCGGGGTTGACGGTGATGGACACATCCGGCGTCTTGACAACGCACTTTTTCACGTCGATCAGGTTCCGGGGGTTGAGCACCGCGCCGCCGCCGAAGGATTCGTCGAACTGCGCGCCGAACTGCATCCGCTTGTCCTCCGACACGCCGCAGCTCTCCAGCACGTCCTTCAGCTCGTCGCCGCTGACGACCAGCGGATCGTCGCTTTTTGCCTCCTGCCACGCGTCGATGCGGTCCTTGATCTCCTGCCGCACCTGCTGGACGACGGCAAGCGAGCATTCGTCGTCCAGCGCATTGCGCAGCACGCCGCTGAAGGTGTCGCGCTGCTCGTCTGCGGGCATCGGCGGCTGGACATGGAACAGCGCGTCGATGAGCGGCTGATTGTCCGCGCCGGAGGAATGCGTGTAGAACAGGCAGTTATACAGATTTGTCCGCCGTCCGTCAAAGGCGGGGAAGAGGAAGCCGGCCTCCGGCATACCGGCGGCCCAGCCTGCCGAGCGGTTGTGGAAGGTCTTTTCCTCGGCAATGTAGCTCAGAAGCTCCCTGCCCGGCTTGACGGGGCAAACGGCGCAGACAAAATAGGAGAAGACCTCGCTGCCGTCGTCGAGCTTCGCGCCGTCTTTCGCCTTGAACGGCACGTCGTAGCGCTCATGCGCCAGCAGGATCAGGAAGTTTTCTTCAAAGCTGACCGCGCCGATGATGGTCTGGAACAGCTTCTGCCGCGCATCCTCGTCGTCCAGCGCCGTCTCGCGCAGGCGCATGAGCAGCCGGTGCTCGTCGGAATCGGCGACCTGCTTTGTGGTGAACGAAAGGTCGAGCAGGTTCTTATCCGGCGTGCCGGACAGCGCGCGGCGGAAGATCGCCAGATATTTTTCCCTGTCCTCCTCCGTCATCAGGCCGAACGGCTCCCGGAACGTGGACAGAACCTCGCCGCTGGACGCGACATAGCAGCCGTAAACAGCGGTCAGATTGGTGCGGTCAGGCTTCATGCGGCGCCGCAGCTCGCCGATCTCTTTGTTTGTCATGGGAAAAACTCCTTGTGCTGAAAGTCTATTTATTATATCATAGATGAAAGCTGATTTCCAGCCGGAACTCTTTTGCACAGAATTCGTCCAACCCATCAGAAGGGAGAGACTACCATGATTTTTTATTTAAAAGAGGAATTTCTGTCGTTTGACCACTTTGATATCTGGGACGAAAACGAGAACCTTGTCTACAGCGCGGACCGCGAGTTTTTCAATTTCGGCAAAAAGCTGATCGTGCAGGACGCCTCCGGGCGGCAGGCCGCCGCCGTGCAGCACGTGCCGTTTTCGCTGCCGTGTACCTATGCGCTGACCATCGGCGGGCGGGAATACGACCTGACGCGGAATTTTGCGTTCTTTTCCCGCAGCTATTCTCTGGACGAGCTGGGCTGGGAGATTGAGGGCGACTTTATGAGTCTGGACTACGAGATCACGCAAAACGGCCGCCGCGTCGCGGCCATTTCCCGCGCCTTCCTGACCCTCGGCGACCGTTACGCACTGGAGGTATTCGACCCGCAGGACGCGCTGATCGCCCTGTGCACCGTCCTTGCCATCGACTGCTGCGACGAGGAGCACAGCCGGTAACGGACGCGTGCGCATCCGCTGAAAGGCAGCTCCCCGTATCATGCAGGCCATGATACGAGGAGCTTTTTCCGCGCTGCGCGCGAACGCCTTATTGTTTGCGCACCGGGCAGCAGGCTTCGGTGACGAATTCTTCAGGGTTCTGTGTTTCGTGCGGGCTGACGTGGTAGATGTTGAACATCGGGCCGTCGCATTCATAGCCGTTATCCGCGATCCACGCGGCGATGGCCGCGTAGACCTCGCCAATCCTTTCATACGGGCCGCGGAACGTGCAGCTTGCGACGGTAACAGCGGGGAGCGTTCTGAATTTCACGTGCGCTGTATCGGGATAGCTGCCCTTGACGGTCTTCCACGCTTCGATCTCCACGTCGCGCTCCTTGTATTCCCCGTCAAGGAACGTCACGGCGCAATAGCACGGCTCGTCCGGGACGAGGCGCATCCCGTCCGTCTCCTCGCAGAGCGTCTTCCAGACGCTTCCTTCCTCCGAATAGCGCGGGATAATCGTATGGACGCAGGCCGCATAGCGTTCGGGGATGGTCTTGATGGTCACATTGTACTGCATGATGTCTTCCTTTCCCAGCCGGTTTCGGGCTGATTCCAGAAGCAGCAGCTGCCGCGCTGTTTTTGCCGCGTCGGCTTCCAGCTCGCGCCGTCTTGCTTCAAAGTACGGTGCGAGCTTTTCCGCGTCATGGCCGATCTCGGTCATGCGGCACACGTCGGCGAGGGAAAAGCCCATGTCCCGCAGGGCCGTGATCCAGCCGATCTGCGGCAGCTGATCCTCGCGGTAATAGCGGTAATCCGATTCCGGATCGATATACGCCGGGTGCAGCAGGCCGATCTCGTCGTAGTAGCGCAGCATACGGATACTGACTCTGGACAGTTTTGAAAATAATCCGATTTTCAGCATTACGGTACTCCATGCTGATTTTTTTGAGCTCAATGACAGCATACAGCCTGACACAGTGTCAGAGTCAAGTGCTTTTTATTTCTTTTTTTCGCCCTGTCCGACCAGACGGAGAACGGCCATTACGGCGCCGAACAGGATGCCTGCGATCGCCCAGATGAACCAACTGTATTTTGCCTGCGCGTTGCCATACGGACCGAAGGTGTAGAACGTGAAAATAGCAGTCACGATCAGCCAATAGCAGACACTGACCGTCCCGATCAGGCGGCTTTTGGACTTTCTCTGGCGGGTGTAGTCGCCCTCTTCCAGCAGCTTTTCCATCGCGGCAGTCTGCGTCCCGGCATAGACGAACGCGAGGCAGGCCAGCGCGACAAAGCCCAGAAGCAGGCACACCGCGCCGATGTACATGAGATCCGAGCTGGAAAGGCACATCGCCAGAAACAGCGGCAGGACGGACATGATGCACAGGATCGTGCCGATCATGTTCAGACGGTTCGCCGTGGGCTGGAAGTCCTGCTGCCGCTGCCTGACCATGCCGCTCACGCCGTATTCCGTTTCAAACGGCTCGGTTTCCAGAAACGAGAATGCCTTTGCCTTTACGCCGCACGTCAGGAAAATTCCGACTGCGGCGGCGACCAGAACGATCAGTACGCTGAGGCCAATACCAGCCGCTGCATTTTCCGTGATGTGGGCGGTATATTCGCTCAGTCCGCCGAGCAGGATCAGCGCAATGGGTGAGACCACGCACAAAAACGTGGCCAGCGCCAGCCTCGGCGCGGCAGCGCGGCGCAGTTCCAGATAACGCGAGGCCTCCTCCATGCTCACGCGGCGGCGCTGCGGCTGCTCGGGAAGGCTGGGCGCAGGCTCCTGCTCCTCCAGTTCATCCTTTAATAAGTAATCTGTGCTGACACCGAAGATGCGGCTCAGCTGGACGATCTTATCAAGGTCGGGGACGGACTGCGCGCCCTCCCATTTGGATACGGACTGCCGCGAAACATTCAGTTGCTGCGCAAGCTCCTCCTGCGACCAGCCCGCCTTTTTCCGCAGGGCGATCAATTTGTCTGCAAAGATCATGGTTTTCTTCCTCCTGTGATTTGGGATCGATGCCGCTATTCTACGAGATCATGCAGTTGCACGCCAGCAAGTTTGCCGGAAAATCTGTCAACTGCCGGTTGCAGCTGCGGAATTTCAGGATTTCTTTATACTTCGTTTACAAACTGTTCACCACAAACCGGCCAAAATCCGGTATCCTTGGAGCATAAGGAAGCTGCTTCACGGAAAGTTCCGCGGAGAGACAACAGCAGCCTTTTAAATAGACATTCATCCATTTCTCCTCTCTTTTCTCTTTTTCTCTCAAGGAAAGCCGCCGGCAGCCATGCCGGCGGCTTTTCGTCGGTCTGTACAGGCGCCTCTGGGCAAATCCGTACTGCCTGGCCAGCCGAAAAAATGCGCCCGGCGGCTCCGTCAGGCGCATTTTTGATTATATGGTTTCCAGCTTGATCGTTCCGTCCTCGCAGGTCGCTTTGATAGAGCGGAAGGGGTCGACATAGCTTTTGATGATACGCTCGGCGATGGGGTCTTCGAGGTCGGTCTGGATGGCGCGGCGGAGGTTGCGCGCGCCGTAGGCCACGGAGTAGGACTTTTTGACGAGATAATCCTTGACGCTCTCGTCCCACGTGAATGCAATGCCGCGGCCCTCCAGCGACTGCTGCAGCTCCGCGAGCATGATGTCCGCGATGCCGCGGAAATTGTCCTCGCTCAGCTGGTTGAAGCAGACGATCTCGTCGACACGGTTGATGAATTCAGGGCGCAGGAACTCGCCCAGCGCCTTCATGGCCTTCTCCTTCGACTGCTCGGTCAGACTGCGGCCAAAGCCGACGCTGCCGCCCTTCTGGTTGGAGCCTGCGTTGGAGGTCATGATGATGATCGTGTTCTCAAAGTTGACGACCCGGCCCTGCGCGTCGGTGATGCGGCCATCATCGAGAATTTGCAGCAGGATATTCAGCACGTCCGGATGGGCCTTTTCCAGCTCGTCAAACAGGATGACGGAATACGGGCGGCGGCGGATCTTTTCGGTCAGCTGACCGGCCTCGTCATAGCCGACATAGCCGGGGGGCGAGCCGATGATCTTCGAAACGCTGTGCTTTTCCATGTATTCGGACATATCGAGCCGGATGAGCGATTCGACCGATTCAAACATCTCGCTGGCAAGGCGCTTGACCAGCTCCGTCTTGCCAACGCCGGTCGAGCCGACGAAGATAAACGAAACCGGGTGCTTTTTGACCTGAATGCCGACGCGGGAGCGGCGGATGGCGGACACGACGGAGGCAATGGCCTCGTCCTGCCCGACGATGTGCTTTTTCAGCTCCGCGTCGAGGTTCAGAAGCTGCTCGTATTCCTGCGCGCGGATCTTGCTGGCAGGGATCTTCGTCCAGAGCTCAATGATGCGGGCCAGATTGTCGATGGTCAGCGTGGGCTTCGGCAGTTTTTCCAGCTCCGCGATCTCGGAGTCGAGCTGGAGGTTGCGGCTGCGGAGCTCCGCCATGCGCGCATAATCGTCCTGCGTCTTTTCGGCGTTCTCCGTGAGCATGGAAAGCTCCAGATCATAATCGGCGTGCTCCTTTTTGAGCGCTTCGAGCCGGCCGATGTTTTTATTCTTGAGGTTCACGTCCGAGCACGCCTCGTCGATGAGGTCGATGGCCTTATCCGGCAGGAAACGGTCAGTGATATAGCGCTCGGAGAGCAGGACGGCCTGCCGCGCGATCTCCGGGGAGATCACAACGCCGTGGAACGTCTCATAATAGTGGCTGATGCCGCGGATGATGGCAATGGATTGTTCAATGGTTGGCTCGGCGACGGTGACGGGCTGGAAGCGGCGCTCAAGCGCGGCGTCCTTTTCGATGTGTTTGCGGTACTCGTTGAAGGTCGTCGCGCCGATGACCTGGATCTCGCCGCGCGAAAGCGCGGGCTTGAGGATATTGGCGGCGTTCATGGAACCCTCCGCGTCGCCCGCGCCGACGAGATTATGCACCTCGTCAATGACCAGAATGATGTTGCCGAGCTTCTTGACCTCCTCAATGAGGCCCTTCATGCGGCTTTCAAACTGGCCCCGGAACTGCGTGCCCGCGACGAGGGCCGTGAGGTCCATGAGATAGACCTCCTTGTTCTGAAGCTTATACGGGACGTCCTTGTCGGCGATCTTCTGTGCAAGGCCCTCGGCGATGGCAGTCTTGCCGACGCCCGGCTCACCGATGAGGCAGGGGTTATTCTTCTGGCGGCGGTTGAGGATCTGAATGACGCGCTCCGTCTCCTCCTCGCGGCCGATGATGCGGTCAAGCTTGCCGTCACGCGCTTTCTGCGTCAGATTCTGGCAGTAGGTGTCAAGGAATTTATGCTTCTTGTTCTTGGGGTTCGGCTTGTCGCCGGAGCGCTGGCGGCTCTCGGTTTTTTCCGGCTCCGGGACGGCAGGCGTGTTGTCCTGCCCCTGACCGGCGGCGCCGAAGAGCTTGTTGAGGAAGGGGAACGTGGCGGTCTGGCTGTCAGCCTCGTCGTCCTCGCTGCCGTCCTCCGCGTCATGGCCCTGACTGAGCAGGCTCTCAAGGCCGTTCATGGCCTCGGTCATTTCGCCGTTGAGATTTTCGAGGTCGTCCTCTGAAAGCCCCATGCGTTCGATCATATCGTCGACGGGCTTGATGCCCATCTCCTTTGCGCATTTGAGGCAGAGGCCCTCGTTGACGGTCTTTCCGCCGTCGATTTTCGTTATAAAAACGACTGCAAGATTCTTTTTGCATCTTGAGCACAGGGTCGGTTTCATAAAAGGCTTCTCCTTATCGTGTTTCCTTCTGCAAAGTATATCACAGGCAGGCCGTCGTATCTTTGCAGAATTGTAAACGTTTTTTGGAAAATTATTTACGGGACATACAGCGTCCCATGGCCGTTGGCCAGGAGAATGGCAGAGCCGTCCTCGCGCATGACGGCGCTGGACGCGCCGGTCGTGTTGTCGGAAACGTCGTATTCCGTGAGATTCTGATCGTAAATGGAAAGCGCACCGCTCGTCAGGAGGGCGAGATACTTGCCCGAAGCGGAAATGTCCAGAATCTGCTCGCTGATTGGAAGCGTGCCGAGCACTGTCCCGTCATACCCGACGGTCAGGGCGGTATAGCCGTTTCCGGCCTTATAGAGATTCATGACGAGCGTGACGAAGCCGTTTCCGTCCAGCGTGTAGTCCTTGAGATAGGCGTCCTCAAAGGCGTAGCTGCCGAGGCACTGGCCGTCCAGCTCATAGAAATACAGCGCGTCTTCACACAGGACGCAGAGCGTGTTTCCGGGCAGGAAATGCAGATCGTAGATCAGGGCATTTCCGATGGGGATGGTGCGGAGAATTTCCTCCGAATCCGTCCGGAAGAGGACGACAGAGGACTGGAACATCCCGTCCTCCTGCCCGAGGGCGGCAGCGGCGGCGTATTTTGCGCCGGAGGAGACGGTGCAGCGCATGAAATACTGGCTCGACGAGAGCCAGCGGTAGATCAGTGCCTGCTGGCTGTTGTAGACATAGAGCACGGCGCGATAGCCTGACTCACTGGATAAATAGCAGATGCTGCCGTCAGACGCAATATCCGCGTCCAGAATCGGCTTCTGGGATGAAACGTGCAGGACGGAGCCGCGTTTCTGGCTGGCGGCCTCCAGCGTATTGCCGCCGGTGTCGTAGGCCAGCGCGAGGTCACCGCCGGTCTTTAAAACTGGCGCGGACATGGACGCCTGAATGGAGGCTGTCTCCACGCCGTCCTTATCGTAAAGACTCAGGCCCGTCGCGGAGGCGACGGACAGTCCGCCGGACAGCCCGGCATAGCGGTTGGAGTTGCTTTCGTCGTAGACGAATCGGCCCGTTTTGCTGTCCTCGGAGACGTTCAGATAGCGCACGTAGCGCTGCAGCGCGTCCAGATTCAGCCGGTCGCGGAACACATAGGCCGCCACGCCGCCCGTGACAAACACGAGCAGGACCGCAAACACGGCGATCCGCTTTCCAAGGCCCGGATGCTTCTGCGGATGCAGCTGCGAGACATTATCCGACATGGAAAACCGCCTTTCCGTCATCATACCAGAGCTGCGTCATGTAAAGCCCGCCGGGCGGGACGGTCGGCCCCGCCGCCGTGCGGTCGCCATTCAGGAGGATCTGCGCGACGGCCTCCGGCGGGAACTTTCCTTCGGCGGCATAGACGCAGGTGCCCGCCATGGCGCGGGCCATATTATAAAGAAAGCCGTTGGCGCTGACGCGCAGCGAAATGAGATCGCCGTCGCGCTCGACCTTGTAATCATAAACCGTGCGCACGGTGGATTTGACATCCGTGCCGACCGAG
>OLXR01000970.1_pt1 | contig 10296 bp, 9 predicted proteins | sample 1673941 | NCBI WGS metagenome assembly OLXR01 (sample SAMEA103958134, study PRJEB25191) | human gut metagenome
TGATAAAATCAGATGCAAGTTTTGCCGCCCGCCTGTGCGCATTGACTTGCATCTGATTTTATCAGAACCTATTTTCCTCCGATCTTTTTTTATTTATCGCCTTTGTAAGCAAGATGTTGAACGCTGTCCAAATAAAGATATCCAGCAGAAGAATGACATTGATGTCGATGACTTTAAGCAGAACAAGGTTCATCATGACAAAGAACATTGAGATTACAAGAATTGTTATCATCGCAACCTTGTGAGTCATCCCAAGCATGAGCAGCTTGTGATGTATATGGCTATTGTCTGCCTCAAACACATTTTTATGTCTGCGGAAACGATGGATCATCACCCGGACAACATCGAATGCCGGCACGAGCAACATCGAGAACGCCACGATAATGATGCCGCTAATTTTAGGCTGTTCATCGGGCAACGTCATCGAAAGTCGGATTGCCAAAACACTAAGTATCAACCCCACACACTGAGACCCCGTGTCGCCCATAAATATCTTACGCCGTTTTTGAGCATCTCCAAAAACGTTGTAGTAAAAGAACGGGACAAGCGTGCCCATCAATGAGAATGCAAGCATTGCGAAGCCCCAATAGCCCTCATAACAGAACATTATTCCAAAGAAGAATGCAGACACGATGCTCAATCCCGACGCCAAGCCGTCGATTCCGTCTATTAGATTGATTGCATTGATTATAAACACTACGAGCAGCACCGAGAAAGGCACTCCAAACCAAGGACTAAGCCCTGCGAGTCCGAACAATCCATGGAAATCATTAAGCCATATTCCAGATGCTACAATAAGCAACGCACACAATATTTGGATTACAAATTTGACACGATATCTCAATCCCACCAAATCATCCATAATTCCTTCAAAATACAACAGAATCAGACTGCATAAGCCAAAAGCCATCTGAAGAGTGGGAACAACAAAAACATTGGCATCTCCCGGCAAAACCAACGATGAGATTCCTGCCATAAGGCTCACGGATATCAATATCGACGGCACAAATGCCACTCCGCCCAAACGAGGAACTACTCCTGTATGGACCTTTCTTTCGTCGGCAAAGTCGAACAACTTCTTTTTGAACGACACGACTAAGATCCGCGGTATAAACCAAAGAGTAAACACCACTCCAATCAATGCGCAAAGCACCACATTGATGATGTGCAAATTTCCTATAGCTTCTAATAATCCCATAAATTGTGTTTTCTGTTTTCAAAATTTCCACAAATTTACATTTAATTTATCTAATTCTAAGTACTTTTGCGAAAAAATTATATCAATGAAAGAAAGCATCATTCTAAACAATATTTCAAGCCGACTCGGAATCGAATCAATAAACGAGATTCAAAAAGCTATGGCTGAAAACTTTAGCACCAACAACATAATGTTGCTGTCACCTACTGGCTCAGGAAAGACCCTGGCGTTTATCATTCCCGTGCTCAAAAATTTGCGTCAACCAAACGGCAAAGTACAAGTTGTTGCAATATCCCCGTCACGAGAACTTGCGATTCAAACATACAAAATCTTCCGCGAAATAGCATCTGACTACAAAGTGACATGTTGCTATGGCGGACATAATTTTGAAGATGAAAAAAAATCATTGTCTGTGGTCCCAGACATCATCGTAGCCACACCCGGAAGGATGCTCGACCACATAAAGCGTAAAAACATCGATGTCTATAATGTCCGCATTCTTGTCGTCGATGAGTTTGACAAGGCGCTTGAGTTGGGATTCCAAGACGAAATGGAACGTCTCGTCAGAAAAATGCCAAACGCTGCGCGCCATATATTCACATCTGCGACAAAGATGGACTCTATTCCTCCTTTTATAAAGGCGGAGGGACTGAAAACACTCGATTATCTCAAAGAATCGACATTGCCGCAAAGACTGGAAATATTCAATGTGAAGTCGGAAGAAAAGGACAAGCTCAAAACTCTGGACTCTCTGCTGTCTGACATCGACAATGGACGTACCATCGTTTTTGTCAACTATCGCGATTCCGTTGACCGAGTATATTCCCACCTGAAAGAACAAGGATTGCCTGTGGGATTGTACCACGGCGGATTGGAGCAGATTGACCGGGAAAAGGCTGTATCAATGCTCAACAACGGCACTTTCAAGATTTTGGTGACAACCGACCTTGGTGCACGTGGTCTGGACATCAGTGATATAAAAAATGTGATTCATTACCACATGCCTGTCACTGAAGAGGTGTTCACCCACAGAAACGGGCGTTCCGCCAGAGTCGATGCGTCTGGAAGCGTTTACGTCATAGTAGGACCAAGTGAAAAGGTTCCAAGTTTCATCAATTTCAGCGATACATTTAAACCTACAACCTCAGAATCCAACAAGTTCACAAAAACGGAGGAAACCCTTTTCTTTTCCGCAGGAAAAAAAGAAAAAATATCCAAGGGCGACATTCTCGGATTTTTAACAGCCAAAGGGGGTCTGGAGGCAAATGAAGTCGGACAAATTGACATTTCCGACCACTACTCCATCGTTGCTATCCCGGCAGGAAAAGCCTCAATGGTGTTAAAGCGCATCCAACAAGAGAAAATCAAGAACAAGAAGGTGAAAATCACCATTGCTCGTCAATAGTTTTCATTCTTCAAGATCGCCTTTACCATATCTTACAATTTGTATTTCGTCGGCAGTGCAGTCAACAATTGTCGACGGAATCAAGCCGCCGTCGCCTCCATCGACAATACAATCGACAGCTCCCCCATAAGCCTCTGCGATAAGCTCTGGATTGGTTGCGTAATCATCATCGTCATACGCTATTGTCGTTGACATAAGAGGATTCCCGAGACTTCGAGCCAATGACATAGCAATGTCGTTGGCGGGTATTCTCACGCCAACAGTTTTTCTTCCCTTAAATGCCTTCGGCAGCGAAGACAAAGACGGGAAAATAAACGTAAATGGCCCCGGGACATTACGTTTGAGCAGTTTAAACCCTGCATTGTCAAATTTTGCATACTCGGCAGCCATAGAGATACTGTCGCACACAATTGAAAGAAATTGCTTATCCGGGTTTATTCCCTTCAATTTGCATATTTTGTTTATGGCATTATTGTTCAAGGCATCGCAACCTATCGCATAAAGCGTGTCTGTCGGATAAATCACGATTCCGCCATCTTTTAAAATATCGACAACAGAATGCAGCGTTTTGTCGTCGACTGTAGAGCCGTATATTTTTATCGTTTTCATTCTTACTGGAAATATTCAATCTCAAAATTATTGCCACTGGCATACTTTTCCAACAAAGACACTGTCCATGCCACCGTTTCCTCCAACGGCATCTCCTCTCCGAATGCATTTATCTGCATTTGCAACTTACGGGTATCCAACGTCAGTTTTGTCCGCTCCTCATCACTTGTGGGCGACCCTATTCCACCGACAGCATCCCGATACAACGGCAATCCCGCCACATTCAGCAGCCCTCTGCCTATTCCCTCGAATTTTTCATTTTCCTCTCCGACACCCCACGTAATGGTGTCGCCGACTATTTTATCCGCATCAAAACCTCCGATAGCATAGCCGCTGCCAATCGAAACCAAATTTATCAAATCGACGAGAGTGTTTATCCGATAGACATCCATACCCTTGACAATTCTTCTGCACAAAGCCTCGCTCGACACTCTGTAACGGTTGGGATCCTTTCCGAAATGTTTATACAGGCTTCGCGTGGCAGCAATTGCCGGACGCTTATTTATCCACGCCATTTCATAACTGTCGCGTATTCTGTCTTCCATCTGCCGTATCTCCGTCCAAAGCATCTCGTCAGTTTCCGAATTCACGACATCCGCCCGGAGCAGTGCAATCCTCGTATTGGGACACACATTCTTTATTTCTTGACCGATTATAACCTTCATTGTTCTGCCATTTGTTTAAAGCACGAGCAAAGGTATGCAAAATACAATGATTTTATCTACCTTTGCAACAAAAAAATAAGAATAATGAAAATTGGCATCATAGTAGCAATGGGAAAGGAGTTGAATCTGCTCCTTAACCAAATTGAGAACAAACGCACAGAAACAACCGACGGCTATATGTTTCACTGCGGCAACATCGGCAAACATGAGATTTTTGCAATGCAATGTGGCATTGGAAAAGTCAATGCGGCAATCGGGACCTATGCAATGATTGGCAACTACAGTCCAGAATTGATAATAAACACTGGCGTGGCTGGCGGAGCAGACAAAAGTGTCGCGCAGATGGACATAGTTGTGTGTGAGAAGATTGCGCACCATGACATATGGTGCGGTCCTGGCACACAGTATGGAGAAGCAGCAGGATGCCCACTGTTTTTCCATTCCGACGACGCAATAATCAAGCAACTGCGCACATCCGCCAAAAGCGCGTTGAAGTACGGACTAATCTGCTCTGGCGACAAATTCATTTCAAAGGCAGAAGAAATATCCGAAATCAAAAGCCATTTTCCTGACGCAATAGCCGTAGATATGGAATCTGCTTCAATTGCCCAAGTGTGCTACATGAAAAACGTCCCGGTTCTTATTGTTCGCGTAATCAGCGACACTCCAGGATGCGACAACGACAATGCCAAGCAATACGACAACTTTTGGGAAACAGCTCCCGAGCACACATTCAAGGTGCTTACAGAAGTGTTGAATACAATATAAGTTTAGTAATGGAAAAAATAGCAAGTTTTACAATAAACCACTTGACTCTCAATCGGGGTATATACGTCTCCCGTAAGGACTCAACTGAACATGGTGATATAATCACCACTTTCGACGTACGTATGAAAGAGCCAAATCGGGAACCAGCTGTAAGCCAGTCGGCTCTGCACACAATAGAGCATCTCGCCGCAACTTTTCTTCGCAATCACAAGCAGTGGAAAGACAAAATCGTGTATTGGGGACCTATGGGCTGCTGCACTGGCAACTATCTTATTGTGAAAGGCGACCTTGCTTCATCCGACATTCTCCCATTGATGGTTGAGACTTTTGAATTTATCCGCGATTTCGACGGCATCATTCCCGGAGCCACACCTCGCGACTGTGGTAACTACCTGCTCAACAATCTCCCAATGGCAAAATGGGAAGCAAAGAAATATCTTGACGAGACACTATATGTGGCAACCGATGACAATCTTAATTATCCCGACTAAAGCTGTTCAACTGTAGCGTTTGTGGTCAACAGCCACATGCCGGAATCATATTTGAATTCCAGAAGTCCCATTGAGCAAAGGAATATCACGATATTCTCTGCCATCTTCTTTGACAAATGGCACGACAACATTATATTCTCAAGAGTGACTGAAACTTTTTCCGAAACGAAATTCAGCACTCTTGATTCTGTTTCTGAATACGCGAACAAGACTCCCTCTCCTTTCTTTGCCTTCCAAACCCTTGTCAACAATTTTGGCGCCACAATATTTTCATCAGCAATGCGATAATAAGACTGCCACGTGTGGTTGTCTTCCTGCGCCATTACCGGACGGCTGTCTGCCGGCTGAATTTCCACAAGCAAAACATATTTGCCGTCAGCGCAGTAAAGACGTTGGCTCACCGTCTGAGCCGGCTTGCAGTACATTTCAGCTGCTTGCTCTATCATATAGAATTCCTCCTCGGAGCGAATACCTGCAATATTGCCATTGTCCTTCACTCCCACAAGCAAGCGTCCACCAGAATGATTGGCAAATGCCGAAATGCTTCTCGCTATTTTTCTGGAGTCAGAAATGGAAAATTTAAAATCCTGCATCTCATGCTCGCCCTCTTCAATTAATTCCAATATATATTCTTTATCGTGTATCGCCCTGAAATTCTTAATTTCCATCCTTTTTTCTTTTTTCATACAACTGATATGAATTCACAATATTGTGCCACACACTGTAAAAGCCTCCCGCAATAGATGTTATCGGAGTGAAAAATGTGAATCCCATCCATATTGCAAAAACCGTATTCTTCTGTCCCAAAGCCTGCCCGGCTGTTATAGAATCATTGTATTTCCGCCCGATTTTCTTTCCGAAATAGAACTGCAATGCACAGCATACCAATGATATCAACGCCACACCTATTTGATAAACGATTGGCATTTCCGCATGGATAATGGTCCGTGTCGTCACCGAGATAGCAAGTGCAAGCGCAACCGCCCAAATATAAAACGACAGATTAAAATAATTTGACAGCCAATGATGCAACGACGGCAACAGGTATCTAACCAGCAATGCGCATACAAACGGAAGCAGCAACAACGGAAACACTTTTCCGACAATGAGTGCGACAGACATCAAAAATGACTGTCCCGCTTGCGGATGCACCATAGGCACAAACAGTGGCACGACAATCGCCGTAAATAAATTAATCAAGATTGTATATGTCGTCACATCCTCCGCACTTCCGCCAAGTTTTTTTGTAATGACCGCCGACGCTGTCGCCGTTGGGCATATCATGCATATCATTGCCGCCTCGAATAGCACTCTATAATTTGCAGTCGCCGACATTAGCGAGGCAATCACCGACAATAACGAGAACGTTCCTATCTGTATCAACAAAAGCCATATATGCCATTTCCTCGGGCGCATGCAATGCGGATCCACTTTGCAGAACGAAAGGAAAAGCATTGAGAATATCAGTACTGGCTGAACAAGGTTGACTGCCTTGACAACCGACTCTTTATGTGCAGCCATAAACGGAAGATTGGCCGCAACAAAATAAGAAGCCACTCCCGAAAGCATCGAGAGTGGCAATATCCAGTTTTTAATGAAACCCGCTATTTTCATCGATGTATCCTTTGAGTGTGCAAAGGTACGTCTTTTCAGCCTATTTTTCAAGCAACGGCTTCAACACAGGAATCAACTTGTCTGCATATCTGCGGAAACCTATATCTGTAAAATGGATTCCGTCAACGGTTCCCTCATTGTCGTCGCCTGTCAGGCCTTCACATGTGACATAATATATATTCTTGTATCCGTCAGCTACAAGCTTTTCATAATTTTTACGATATGCGGCATTCTTTTTGGGAAGATAACTTTTGAAAAAGCTGTCATACTTGGCATATGTATACATCGGACCTTCAACCATAACAATCGGCACGTTCGGACGAAGCTCCCTAAGCGTCTTGACGAAATCATAAGTCAATGTGTCGCACATCATCTCCGTGCAGTTCGGCACAGGATCAAGCACATACACGTCTGCATCTTTTATTCTCGCCATTGCTCTTGCAATGCACTGGTCCATTTTACCTTCTCCGCTGAATCCCAAATTAACAACCTCGCAATTGAGATCACGTTGAATCATATTGGTTGCAACCATACCGGTACCCGCGTCTCCTTCCGGCGGACAAACCGGTATTCCTGCCTTCAAATGACCGGATGCATCGAGTTTTTTACAGCCTTCCGGTGTGAGGACACCGGCATTTTCACCAGCCGACAATACTTTGGGCAGAATGTCTTCCAGTTTCCAACTGTATTCTTTCGAAGCAATCAGATTGTCGAATTTGGCCACCATTTCGGCGGAATAGTTGTTGGTAGTCGGATCTATGGGGAGCATACCCGATGCGTCACCAATGCCCAACACCTTTTCGCCTGTTATCTGCCAATGTACATAACCTGCAAGAGTTGTCAGGAACTTGATGTCTTTGACGTGCGCTTCGTTGTCCAGAATAGCCTGGTACAAATGAGAAATGCTCCATCTCAAAGGGATGTTATAGACAAATAATTCGGATAATTCTGCCGCAGCACGGCCTGTATTGGTATTTCTCCAAGTGCGGAAAGGCACGAGGATTTCTTCTTTTTCATTGAAAGGCATGTAACCATGCATCATGGCGCTGACACCGATGGCTGCCAGAGTTTCGATCTCTGTGTCGTATAATTTCTTCACGTTGGAGCGGAGGTCGGCGTAGCAATCTTGCAGTCCGGACCAGATGGCATCAATGCTGTAAGTCCAAAGTCCGTTGACCAGTTGATTTTCCCATGTGTGGCTGCCTTGAGCGATAGGTTTGTTTTCCTGGTCAATCAGAACAGCTTTTATTCGTGTAGAACCGAGTTCTATGCCAAGGATGGCTTTACCTGTCTCTATGGTTGATTTTGCATCTAATTTCATGTTGAAACCGATATTTTAAGGTATAACAATAAGTGTGGAGAACAAAAACTGAGTCTGCTTTCAAAAGGCGGAAGTGTCTTTAACTCGGGTTGAATTAAAAGTCGCCAGTATCCATACTGTGTGTGACTAAAAAGTCGGTACCAATGGAGATGGTACCGATTTTTTTAAGTGGACTCAGTGATTGGTTTTTAGCAAAGCGCTTTGTTCAGCATGTAATATACTTCATTCATGCGCAGTTCTTTCTTGAAGCAGCTGATTGTGGTATCTTTGTTGATATGTACCATTTCGATGCCTGCGATTTCTGCATAATCTTCCCAGTATTCTGCTGTCAAGTCGTATGAGAAGCAAGAGTGGTGAGTTCCACCGGCCAGAATCCATGCGCCTGCACCTACTTCGAGGTTAGGCATCGGAATCCAGAGTGCGGAAGCAACCGGCAATTTCGGAAGTGGTTTCGGTTCGATACATTCTACATCGTTTACGATCAGACGGAAACGGTTACCCATATCCACTACAGTTGCGGTGCAGCCTGTTCCTGTCTTTGAAGTGAACACAAGACGGGCAGTCTGGCTCTTACGGATACCTATGCCGAGGAAGTGTACTTCCAGACGAGGCTTGTTAGCTGCGATAAGCGGACAGATCTCCAACATATGTGACTGTAGGATAGAACTGTTGGCACCATCAAAGTTCAGTGTATAGTCTTCGAGGAATGAACAGCCTTTCGGAAGTCCTTGATTCATTACCCATACAGTACGATAAAGAGCAGCCGATTTCCAGTCACCTTCAGCACCGAATCCGTAGCCTTCTGCCATCAGGCGTTGAGAAGCCAGTCCCGGAATCTGATCGAAATAGCTACCGTCAGTCTGACCCAGATCGTCAAAGTTGGTAGTGAATCCTTTGGCGCCTTTCGCTTTGAGGATAGCACGGAGAGCCAGTTCGGCTTTGGCAGCATTCCATACTTTCTGATAAGCTTCGGTTGATTTGTCTTCCAGAGAAGCGTCGTGATCGTAATCATTGAAGTAAGTAGCTACCAAAGCATCTACATCAGCATCTTTGATTTCTTTGTGATATTCCATCAGTTCGCTTGCCGGACAGTAATCCACGTGATAGCCCATGCGTTGTTCTGCTTCTACCTTGTCACCATCGGTTACGGCTACATTATTCATCTGATCGCCGAAACGGATGATCAGCATATCCTGAGAGTCAGCCCAACCTGCGCAAACACGCATCCAGACAGCAATCTTATGCAATGTTTCTTCTTCTTTCCAGTAGCCTACCACTACTTTGCGACGGATGCGCATACGGGTACAGATATGTCCGAACTCGCGGTCGCCGTGAGCTGACTGGTTCAGATTCATAAAGTCCATATCCATTGTATCCCAAGGAATTTCCTTGTTGAACTGTGTGTGCAGGTGTAACAATGGTTTCTTCAACTGTTGCAGACCATGAATCCACATCTTAGCAGGAGAGAAAGTATGCATCCAAGTGATGACGCCTACACATTTGTCATCGTTGTTGGCTGCTTTGAATACAGCTTCCACCTCTTTAGAAGAGTTGGCCGTTCCTTTGTATACTACTTTAACAGGAAGTTTGCCCGATTCATTCAGACCGTTAACCATTTCGTTAGAGTGTGCGTCTACTGCGATTACTGCGTCACCTCCGTACAGAAGCTGTGCTCCTGTTACGAACCATACTTCATATTGATCAAATGCATTCATACTGTTCTTCGTTTTAATTGTTTATATTTTATAATCTTATACTTTATGCTTGATTTTACTTCTGCCCATAATAAGCATTCGGACCATGTTTACGGCTGAAATGCTTTTCTATAAGCAGCGGGTTCATCGTCAGTTGCGGATTAACCGCATAGGCTATTGAAGCCATTTTGGCTACCTGCTCCATTACTACGGCATTGTGCACTGCATCGTGTGCATCTTTTCCCCAAGAGAAAGGACCATGATTCTTAACCAATACTCCGGGCGTATGAACCGGGCTCAATCCTTCAAAACGCTTCACGATGACATTGCCTGTCTCCAGCTCATAAGCTCCTTTTACCTCTTCTTCTGTCATATCGGTAGTGCAGGGAATGGCGTCATGGAAATAGTCGGCATGGGTAGTTCCTATATTGGGGATGTCACAACCGGCTTGCGCCCATGCAGTGGCATACGTGGAGTGTGTATGAACCACACCGCCGATTTCCGGAAACGCTTTGTAAAGCACTAAGTGGG
>OLXR01000972.1_pt1 | contig 10279 bp, 10 predicted proteins | sample 1673941 | NCBI WGS metagenome assembly OLXR01 (sample SAMEA103958134, study PRJEB25191) | human gut metagenome
CGCTGTAACGCAGTATTATCAGCCTGCGGTCAAGCGGCTCAAGACGGGAAACAAGCTGTCGCAGTGCCATTCTGTCAAGCGCTTTCGGCTGTTCAGGCTCAACGGGCAGGTCGAAACTGCCCTCGTCGTTTTCCTCATCGTCATAACTGCTTAATGAAACAGGCGGAAGCGAAGCCCCAAGTGCAAGCGATGCTTCTTCGGGCGTTATCCCGAGTTTTTCCGCCAGCACCGAAATATGAGGTTCTTCGCCGTTTTTGATAAGTTCGTCACGGAGCCTGCAAATTTTCAGCGACAACTCTTTTAAACTGCGGCTCACCTTTACCGTACCGCCGTCACGGAAAAGCTGTTTTATTTCCCCCATGATGACCGGTACCGCATACGTTGAAAACTTCAGCCCCCTGCTTTCGTCAAAATTATTGCCTGCCTTTACAAGACCGACACAGCCTGCCGAAAACAGTTCGTCATATTCTATCCCCCGATTTCTGAATCTGCCTGCTATCGAATGCACCAGTGCGAAATGCTCCGTGATGAACGAATTGTCCTTGTCGGCGCTCATTTAAGCACCCTTTTTTCAAAGCGGAACGTGAGCGTGACCGTTGTGCCTTTTCCTACCTTTGACGATACCTTTACCTTATCGCAACAGCTTTCCATAACCGCAAAGCCAAGTCCGCTCCGCTCAAGCTCCGGCTTTGTTGTAAACAGCGGTTCCATCGCCTTTTTTACGTCTTCTATACCACAGCCCTTGTCGGTTATCTTTATGTATACTTCTTCATCTTTTATACGGGCGGTTATATTTATAATGCCCACCGTTTCACATTCCGAATAAGCGTGTACCACACAGTTCGTCACCGCCTCGGAAACCGCCGCCTTGACGCTCCCCAGTTCGTCAACTGTCGGGTCAAGCTGGGAAACGAATGCCCCTACAGCCGCCCTCGCATAGCTTTCGTTTCGTGACAGGGCAGGGAACGACAGCTTAACATAATTTTCGCACTTCATTTTTTATCCTCCGTATTTTTACCGCTTATTATAAGTCGTGACAAGCCTGCCACCTGTATTATCCTGCGTACCGACGGCGACGGATTTTTTACCGCCACACCGCCGCCGAACGATTCCATAATGCGTTGCCTGCCGAGTATAAGCCCTATACCCGAGCTGTCCATAAATGATACGCCGGACATATCCAGAATAAGCATAGACGGCATAAGCCGCTCAAGCTCTGCGTCGATTCTTATTCTTATTCCCGATGCTTCAAAATGCCCGATTTCTCCGCTTATGACAGCGGTTATTCCGCCGTTTCGCTTTATTATCTCAACTCCGGCACCCGTAAAAACTCCCCCTTTTTCTTGTTGCGTTATGCTTACAGCTTGTATTTTATACCCGTGCTTGTGAAAAACGTGTCGTAACAAGGGCGGAAATCGGCACTTTAATTTGACAACGGCAAGTTAAATATGTTATAATAATCGTAATTGTAAAACAAAATGGGGTATAAGACGCAAAAAAGCGTAACACAGCCCATAAGACATAGATATGAGGAGATTTTATGCAGACAAAAACAGTATGCAGATTTGCACGCATTCCCAGGACCGTATGCCTTATAGCCTTATCTGCGGTGATATTTACCGGTATACTTGTCCTTATGGTATTTGCGCTTGCACTTACCGCAAACGGCATGATAACACTGCCGTCCGCATTTATACGCATAATAGGAAAGGGCAGTATTTTCGTATCCGACCTGTCGGAATATACGATGCTGTTTTTCGGAGCGGCAAGCCTTTTCTTCGGGCTTGGACTGATACTTCTGAGCGTAGCGAGAATATGCCCCTTTGCCGCATCTTTTGTCTACAGACTTTTTTCAAAGACTAAAGAATGAAGCTGAAAGATCATATCCGTTTCCGCCATATCCGTGTACAGAAGCTGACGGCGGTTCAGGTGCTTATCCGTATATTTTTCCTGTGCGGAGCGATATGCCTTATCGCTATGCTTATGTTTGCGCTGATAATCGACAAGGACTACCGCAGTAATGTAAAGCACGGGAGCGGGAGCTTTCCGTTTACACAGTACCTTACTGTCGAAACAACGGATATTCCGGTATATATAACACGTTCTGCGGACGAGTTGATACACGTTTCGTATGTCAGCGATACGGAGGTTGATATTTACGAGGACGGCGGACGGCTTATAGTCGAGCAGGTGCCGAGCCTTGTGATAACGCTGTTCACCCGTGAGCAGTTCAGCTACAGGATTGAAATACAGCTTCCCGACAAGCCCTTTTCAAACCTTAACCTGTACACTGCGTCATCCGACCTGCATTGCTGTGCGGTGAGCGGATATATGGTGAATATAAAATGCAAGAGCGGAAGCGCCGATATAGAAAGGCTGTCCTGCTCGGGAACGCTCAGCATCGATTGCGACAGCGGTAAAATAAATATGTATATAGACGAATTTTCGGGCGGAAGCCTTGTCAATTCCACAGGCACAGTGGATATTCATTTTGCGGCAGACGCAGACACGGTCATTTCGCAGGGAACACGTTGCTATATAAACGGCCTTGCAGCAGTGAGCGACGGCAGAGCCGCCGAGGATGACGATTTAGCCGTAACCTCGCCTTCGGGCAGAGTAAGAATAAATACAAACGTAAAACGTTAAATTAAAAGCGGCAGTGCCGCAATATGAAAGGATAAGCCTTATGAATAACGTAAAACAGACATTCACCATCACCATTCCCTCAAAGACAGGCTATATGGATCTTACCGAGGATGTAATGGAGTGCGTACGCAGATCCAATATCAGAAACGGCATCATATCAATTTCTTCAATGCACACCACTGCGTCGGTGTTCACCGCAACAAATGATATTGAAGCGCTGAACGGTTATCTCAAATATTATGAAAAGGTATCCACCCTTGCCGAAGAACCGCTCAGAGCGGCTATCTGCCACCAGCTTGCAGGCGGCTCGGTAGTTACCGCTATCTGTGACAGCGAGATCTCGCTCGGTCTTACGCAGTACATAATATATATGGATTTTGACGGTGAACGTGAAAAGACAGTAGAAATAAATATAATCGGAGAATAAGATGATCTCAGTAGTTATACCTGCCTTCAATGAGCAGGAAAATATACCTGCCGCCGCAGAAAGGCTCGGCGGTATATTAGCGCCGCTGTCCGACTATGAGCTGATATTCGTTGACGACGGCTCAAAGGACGGAACGTGGGAGCTTATAAAACAGCTCGGAGAAACGGACGAGCATATAAGAGGACTTCATTTTTCGAGAAATTTCGGCAAAGAGGGAGCCGTTTTTGCAGGACTTAAAGCCGCAGACGGCGATTGCGTTGCGGTGATTGACTGCGACTTACAGCATCCGCCGGAGCTTCTTGAAAAGATGTATGCCGCATGGAAAAACGGTGCGGAGGTCGTAGAGGCGGTCAAAGCGTCAAGAGGCAAGGAGGGTATAATATACAAGCTCTTTGCAAAGACCTTCTACCGTATGATGAAGAACAGCTCGGCTATTGACCTTGACGGCGCAAGCGATTATAAGCTGATGGACCGCAAGGTTGTCAATGCGCTCAACGAAATGCCCGAAAGGCTGACGTTTTTCCGTGCGCTTTCAAGCTGGGTAGGCTTCAGGACAGAGCGTGTCGAATTTGACGTTGCGCCAAGAAACGCAGGCAAGACAAAGTGGTCGTTCAGAAAGCTGTTCAGATACGCTATAAGTTCGATAACCAGCTTTACAAACGTGCCTATGCAGATAATCACCTGGTCGGGAGTGCTGTTCTTTATATTTGCCGTGATACTGGCTATACAGACCCTTGTCAACTTCTGTACAGGAAAGGCGGCAGACGGCTTTTCGACCGTAATACTTCTTCTGCTTATAATAGGCAGTATACTTATGCTCGGTATCGGCATTATGGGATATTATCTCAGCAAGATATACGAGGAGATAAAGCAGCGTCCGAGATATATAGTCAGCGAAGAATCAGGACGCAGACAAAGATGCGAGGACAATAAATAATGGCAAATTTCAGAGAAAAAATGCTGTCATTCAGACACCTGTGCTATAAGAACGGTTATCTGTTTGCGGCGTTTCTTATCCCTGTTATACTGATGGGTATAGCTTATATATCGTTCGGAATATATCCGTTTGGCGAAAAGTCGGTGCTGTCGCTTGACCTTAACGCACAGTATGTTTTCTATTTTGACTATGTGCATGACGTAATAGGCAACGGCGAGAGCCTTATGTACTCGTGGAGCAGAAATCTGTCGGGCGAGTTTATGGGTATAATCGGCTATTATCTTGCAAGCCCGTTCAATATACTTGTATGGATATTCCCACGCAGTATGATAACCGAAGGCCTGCTTACAATGATGCTCGCAAAGTTCGGTGCGTGCGGTGTTACCTTTGCACTTTTTGCACATAAGTCGCAGAAGCTGTCAAAGACAACGGCGGCCTTATTCGCTCCGATGTATGCCTTGTGCGCATATATGATAGTGCAGACAATGGACCCTATGTGGCTTGACTGCGTTATCGCACTTCCGCTTATCTGCTGGGGTATAGATTCGCTGATAAAGGAAAACCGCTTCAGACTGCTCATAGGCTCGCTTGTCTATGCGTTCGTGTCAAACTTCTACATAGGCTTTATGGCGGCAATCTTCTCGGTGCTGTATTTTATCTGCCGTTACTTTTCGCTTGAAACCTATACGGGCAACACAGGAATTAACATCGCAAAAAAATTTGTTACAAAAGGTGCGTTTTTCGGAATATGCGGAATAGTTTCCGCTATGATGAGCGCATTTATGATACTGCCTGTATATAATTCGCTTCAGAACGGCAAATTCAGCTTCACCGAGCCGGATTATTCACTTGTTAATAATTTTAACCTTATAGATATAGCAAGAAAGCTGTTCCCCAATACCTACGATACGGTAAGAATGGAGGGTCTGCCGGCACTGTTCTGCTGTTCGCTTGCGCTTGTGCTTGCGGCAGGATTTTTCTGCTCCGGAGCATTTAAATTCAAGCAGAAAATTGCGGCAGGTGCGCTTATAGGCTTGCTTGTTGTAAGCATGTATATCCGTCCGGTCGATATGATATGGCACGGCGGACAGATGCCCAACTGGCTTCCCTACCGCTACTCGTTTATGCTTTCGTTTATCATAGTCGCTCTTGCGGCGCATTGCTTTGAACAGCTTAAAGCGGTCAGAGTGAGAACGGTCGGAGCGATTACGCTAAGTTATATTGCTCTCATAATATACACAGAGGCACAGGATACTTTCATAACCACGCTTGACAGCGACGGACGTGAGGTGTTTGACGGCATAACCGTTGCACTTCCTGCCATAGTATTCATGGCGGTCGCAGGCATTACCGTATATGCGGCAAGGCACTATATGAAAAAGAGTGAGCTGCCAAAGACAGGCGTGATACTTTTAACCGCAGTGATATGTGCGGAGCTTTGCTTCAACGCAACAAATACGCTGACAAAAATGCACAAGGATATTACCTTCTCGACAAGGGACAGCTATTTAAGCGTAATACTTCCGCTTCGTGAAAAGGTGGAGGAGATAAAGGCGCAGGATGACGGCTTCTACCGAATAGAGAAAAACTTCTTCCGCTCGGTAAACGACCCTATGGCTGTAAATATGTACGGTCTGTCGCACTCAAGCAGTACGCTGAATGCAAGGGCTATTGATATGCTCGGATTTTTCGGCTTCACGTCAAACGGTCACTATTCAAGGTTTTCGGGCAACACTCCGTTGACCTGCGATATTTTCGGCGTTAAATATATCCTTGATTGTGCAGGCGAATCCACAGCCAACATAAAATCAGCAGACGATATAACCGTCACGGAAAACAAGGACGCACTGCCTGTAGGCTATCTTGCAAACAGCAAGCTGTCCAAGCTTGAGCTGTCAAAGTATGACGTATTCGAAAATCAGAACGCTCTGCTTAACGCAATGACCGGAGGAAACAGAGAATTCTTCACGGTATTTTCCGCAGACGGCGAGCCTTATGCCGAAAACTGCAAAAAAGGCTCGTTTGAAAATCAGCATATAGGCTTTACGGATGTAACGGGCGAAGCAAGCGTAACATATACGATAACTGCGCCAAAGAGCGGAGAGATCTATATGTTCATACCGACCGACTATCAGCGTGAGGTTTCGCTTTATGTAAACGGCTCTTACAAGGGCGTATGCTTTGAGAGCGACAATCATAATATAAAGAATCTCGGCAAGTTTGAAAAGGGCGAGGAAGTAACGGTAAAGCTCGTGCTGAAAAAGAGCGACCTTTATATCAGAGAGCCGCAGTTCGCCGTATACAATGAGGAAGCGGAAACAGCGGCGATAGCTCAGATGCACGAAAAGAATGCCGATACAAAGGTCGAAAAGGTAAGTCAGACCGACATACGCTTTACGGTAAACGCAAAAAGCAGTGATATACTGTTTACCACTATCCCTGCCGAAAAGGGCTGGACGGTATATGTTGACGGTGTAAAGACAGATTACGATACCGCACTGAATGACGCACTGATGACAGTAAAGCTGTCTGAGGGCGAACACGTTGTCGAATTTAAATTCTTTGCCGCAGGACTTGGCACAGGGCTTATACTGATGGTTATCGGCATTGCAGTATTTGTCGGAATGATTCTGATTTATCTCAAGATAAAGAAACCCGTAAAGCTGTCAAAGGCGGTAAATAATGACGGGGATATTGACAAAGACAAAACAGATGCTATAATAGAAAGCGATATATCCGAAGAATCGGAGGGCAAAGAATGATACTTGCGGTAGATGTCGGCAATACTAACATTGTATTCGGCGGTTTTGACAATAACGGTGAACTGCGCTTTATATCAAGGCTCAACACACAGGTTTCAAGAATGGAAGATCAGTATGCGATAAAGCTGAAGGATATATTATCCCTTTACGGCTTTGAAAATGCGGCTATAACCGGCTGTATCATTTCCTCTGTCGTATCACCGATAACCCCCATACTCGAAAAAGGAATAGAAAAGCTCTGCAATGTAAAGCCTATTATCGTTTCACCCGGTATCAAAACAGGACTTAATATAAAGATAGACGATCCTTCCGTACTCGGAAGCGATCTTGTATGCGGCGGCGTAGCGGCGAAAAGCAAGTACCCCACACCCTGCATATTCATAGATGTTGGCACTTGCCTTAAGATATTTGCGCTCGATAGGAGCGGAGCGATGCTCGGCGGAGCGATAGCTCCCGGTCCGAGATTATCATTTGAGGCTCTGTCGGGTAAAACAGCATCTCTTCCTCTCATAGGCGCTGAGCCTGTCGGAAAAATGATAGGCACAAACAGCCCCGACAGTATGCGTGCCGGTGTCATCGGCGGTATCGCCTGTATGATAGACGGTATGATAGAGCGATATGAGGAGGAGCTTGGAGAAAAGGCTACAATAGTTGCGACAGGAGGCTACGCAAGCCTTATAGCTCCGCTTTGCAGACGTGAGCTTATTGTCGATCCCGATCTTGTATTAGAGGGTCTGCATATTATCTACAAGAAAAATCAGAAGAAGTAAGCGGCATTGTGGACGGAACCGACAGATGCTATTTCTGCGGTTACCGGCTGTGAACATTTTCTGAACGGCGGATGATATGTAAAATATACAACCCTGCGAGGTACCTGCTGACAACAGGACTTCAGCAAAGGAGATTTTTATGTCAAACACAAACAACTCATTAAAAGGCAAAATCAACACAAACACTATTATAGGTCTTGGTCTTCTGACCGCTATAGTTGTGGTTATGCAGTTCATATCAATGGGACTGCGTTTCGGAACATTCAGCATTACGCTGACGCTTATACCTATCGTAGTAGGCTCTGCACTTTACGGCTGGGGCTCGGGCGCATGGCTCGGCTTTGTTTTCGGTGTGACCGTACTGCTGACGGGTGACGCAAACCTGTTCCTTGCGGTAAACATACCCGGAACGATAATTACGGTAATATTAAAGGGCACACTCGCAGGTGCCGCCGCAGGTTTTGTGTATAAGCTGATAAGCAAGAAAAATCAGATAGCAGCCGTTATAGTATCGGCTGTAGTCGCACCTGTTGTTAATACAGGAATATTTGTAATCGGAAGCTATGTGTTCTTCTTCGATTATATATCGGAACTTGCAAAGGGTACAAACTTATTCGTATTTATTCTGGTAGGCTTTGTAGGCATCAATTTCTTTATAGAGCTTGGTATAAATCTGGTGCTTAACCCTGCTATACTTCAGATAATCCGCATAGGCAAAAAGAACTTCGGCGGAAAAAACCAAATTATCAAGACAAAATAAAAAACGAAGGGCGAAAAAATGGACAACAATTATTTAGCCGAGCTTCTGTTCGGTGACATCAAGACAACACCTGAGGATATGTTTGCAAAATATCCCGCAAGAACGCTTCCCGACAAGGCGGCTGTGACAAGATTCGCACCCAGCCCCACAGGCTTTATGCACATAGGCGGTCTGTATGCCGCACTTATTTCAATGTGTATGGCAAGGCAGTCGGACGGTGTATTCTACCTGCGTCTTGAGGATACCGACAAAAAGCGTGAGATTGAACACGGAGCAGACGAGATAATCACATCTCTTGCGCAGTACGGAGTATGCTTTGACGAAGGTGCGGCGGCAGACGGAGAAGCCGAAAAGGGCAGCTACGGACCGTACAGACAGAGTATGAGAAAAGAGATATACCAGACCTTTGCAAAGGATCTTGTTAAGCGTGGTCTTGCATATCCGTGCTTCTGTTCGGCGGAGGAGCTTGACGAAATAAGAAAGGCACAGGAGGCCGAAAAAGCCGATATGGGCTATTACGGCAGCTATGCAAAGTGCAGAAATCTGTCCATTGAAGAAATAGAAGCCAATATAAAGGCAGGCAAGGAATACGTTCTGCGCTTACGCTCAGACGGCAACGCAGAAAACAAGATAACTTGCCGTGACCTTATAAGAGGCAATATCGAAATGCCCGAGAACATAATGGACGTTGTGCTTTTAAAGTCGGACGGTATCCCTACATACCATTTTGCACACGTTGTAGATGATTTTCTGATGGGTACTACCCACGTTATAAGAGGCGATGAGTGGATAAGCTCATATCCTCTGCACGAACAGCTTTTCAGAGCAAGCGGCCTTAAAATGCCGAAGTATGCTCATATTGCCCCGATAATGAAGCTGGACGGCGGCGAGAATAAGAAGAGAAAGCTCAGCAAGAGAAAAGACCCCGAGGCAAGCGTTTCGTTCTATTCAAAAGCCGGTTTCCCTGTTCAGTCGGTGCTTGAATACCTTATGACTATCGCAAACTCAAACTATGAGGAGTGGAGAATGAAGAACCCCGATTCCGATATGTCGCAGTTCAAGTTCAAGCTTGAAAAGATGCCCGTCAGCGGTGCATTGTTCGATATGGATAAGCTGGCAAGCGTAAGCCGTGACGTTATCTCGAAGATGAGCGAGGAAACGCTTTTTGACGAGATAAGCGTATGGGCAAAGGATAACGATGAAAAGCTGAACGCTTATATCACAGCTTCGCCCGACAAGTTCAGAGAAAGCATAAAGCTGTGGAAATATAACGGCAAGAAGGTACGCAAGGATATAGCAAAGTGGAGCGATCTGTCCGAGATGTTCCCATATCTCTACGGCGACGGCGTGGACGGCTATGAGTTTGACGAAAAGCTGACAGCCGACGAGCGCAAGGAATTTTTATCGGCATATATTTCGGCTTACGACCACAAGGTTGACAGCAGTGCCTGGTTTGACGGTGTAAAGGCAGTCGGCGAGCCTTTAGGCTTCTGCCCCAACATCAAGGAATACAAGGCAAACCCCGACGCTTACAAAGGCTCGGTTGCCGACGCCTGCGGAATACTCAGAGTAGCGATAACCGGCAGAAAAAATTCCCCCGACCTGTATACTATAATGCAGCTGCTCGGTGAAGAAGAAACACTGAAGCGCTTGAAAGCGGCAATGTAAAAGTGAATATAAAACAATACGCACCTCGTTTTGAGGTGCGTATTTCAGTCTGTTGAAACGTTTATTGTTATTAAAGCCACACAGTGAAATATATCACCAACACCGCTTAAAACAATTTCCACACCGACAAGAAATTAATATTTTCGTGAGTATATCGGTACAACTGCACTGACATTAACCTTTCAAAAAAACGCCACTAACCTGAGATATATGTACTAACCTGCGGACATGTAGCGTTAAGCGTCCCTGCATTAACAGGATATACAATGTTCCGGTGGTTATTCGAGTTTATCCAACACCCCGACGGGG
>OLXR01000979.1_pt1 | contig 10253 bp, 7 predicted proteins | sample 1673941 | NCBI WGS metagenome assembly OLXR01 (sample SAMEA103958134, study PRJEB25191) | human gut metagenome
TTTATGAACCTACAAAAAGAAATAGATCGCTTATGAAACAAAAGAAAATGCTTACACTTACTTTTTCACAGTTGAAACAAATCTATGGTCAGGAGACTCCGGAGATAGTGGAGATAGCGGATAAGAGCTCTACTGTTGAGGATTTCAAGGCTGGAATACTGCGGTTGCTGGAGACTTGCAGGATAGAAAACGAAGCTGCGGAGGAGGCGAGGGAGCAAATTCGACTCTTACTCCATTATGATGGACAGGATGTCCATGAACTGTCTACGGGACAGGATATGTCAGTACAGACGATTCGGTTACTATATCAGTTTCTGACGGAAAGGTTGGAGAATATAGAGATGCCGACGGATTTGTTTATTGAATTGTTCCAGTTGTTTAAACGCTTGCAGGGGGAGACTGTTCCTTTGCCGTCGCCGCAACGTATCAAGAGCCGGAATGACCGGTGGGCTACGGGGCTGGATGAAGAGGTGCGTGAAGAACGCGATGAGAACAAGGAGCGGATGTTGCATTTGCTGATTCAGAAGATAGAGAATCGGAAGTCGAAGCCTTCGGTACGGTTCCATTTTGAGGAGGGGATGAGTTATGAGGAGAAGTATGAATTGGTGAGCAAGTGGTGGAATGATTTCCGTTTCCATTTGTCGATGGCGATCAAGAGTCCTACGGAATTGAACTTCTTTTTGGGATATTCCCTGTCGGACGAGACGATGAGCTTATTGGCCCGTGCCAAAAAGAAGGGGATGCCCTTTTTTGTGACTCCTTATTATCTTTCCCTATTAAATATAGAACATGAGGGGTATGACGACGCTACGGTGCGATCGTACATCATGTACTCGAACGAGCTGGTAGATACGTATGGAAGCATTAAGGCGTGGGAAAAGGAAGACATGGTCGTTGCCGATGAGCCGAATGCGGCGGGTTGGCTATTGCCGGAGGGACATAATATACACCGGAGGTATCCGGAGGTGGCGATCTTGATCCCCGATTCGATGGGGCGTGCCTGCGGTGGATTGTGCGCTTCTTGCCAGCGCATGTATGATTTCCAGAGCGAGCGGTTGAATTTCGAATTTGAGTCTTTACGCCCGAAGGAATCATGGGACCGCAAATTGCGCCAGTTGATGACTTACTTTGAAGAGGATACACAATTACGGGATATTCTCATAACGGGTGGTGACGCATTGATGAGCCAGAATAAGACACTACGACATATACTGGAAGCAGTGTATCGAATGGCAGTCCGCAAGCAGAGAGCAAATCTTGAAAGGCCCGAAGGAGAGAAGTATGCAGAACTGCAACGGGTACGGTTGGGATCACGGTTATTGGCTTATCTGCCAATGCGTATTAATGATGAACTGGTTGAAATTCTACGCGAATTTAAAGAAAAGGCTTCAGCAATTGGTGTCAAGCAGTTTATTATTCAGACCCATTTTCAAACACCGCTAGAGGTGACCCCCGAAGCGAAAGAGGCAATCCGGAAAATCCTTTCTGCGGGGTGGATCATTACGAACCAGTTAGTGTATACGGTGGCTGCTTCGCGCCGGGGACATACGACACGACTCCGACAGGTACTTAATTCATTGGGAGTTGTATGTTACTATACTTTCTCTGTAAAAGGATTCAATGAAAATTATGCAGTATTCGCACCGAACAGTCGTTCAATGCAAGAACAACAGGAAGAAAAGATATATGGTCAAATGACTCCGGAACAAGCGGAAGAACTGTACAGGATACTGGAAACGAAAGTAGGTGCGGATATTGAAACACAAGAGGATGTTGCCAAGCAACTAAGACGTTTCATGAGAAAACATCGCCTGCCCTTCCTTGCTACCGATCGCAGTGTGCTGAATCTGCCGGCTATCGGTAAAAGTATGACTTTTCAGTTAGTAGGACTTACGGAAGAAGGAAAACGTATCCTATGTTTCGAACACGACGGTACACGGCATCATAGTCCGATTATCAATCAAATGGGACAAATTTATATCGTAGAGAATAAGTCATTGGCTGCTTATCTACGCCAATTAGGAAAAATGGGGGAAGACCCGGAAGATTATGCTTCAATATGGAGCTATACGAAAGGGGAAACCGAACCTCGCTTCAGTCTTTACGAGTATCCAGATTTCCCCTTCCGGACGACAGAAAAGATGAGTAATTTAAGTATTACGCCAAGTTAGTTCTCTTTTACGCGTATTACGACATTCGCAATAATTGCAGTAAGGCCTCCGGTGGTGATCCCTGAAGAAAATATGCTTCGTATCGCTTCCGGAGCCTGTTTCAAGACATCCGGCATTAATTCTACACCCAGTCCTAAGGAGAGGCTGACTGCCAATACCAATGTCTCTTTACGCCCTATTTCCTGGGACGAAATAATACGGATTCCTGCAGCTGCTACGGTACCGAACATCAGTAAGGTTGCACCACCCAATACGGGATCGGGCATTAAAGAGAATACGGCTCCTACAATGGGGAATAATCCCAACAAGACAAGCATTGCGGCAATGTAATAACCCACATAGCGGCTGGCCACTCCGGTCAGTTGGATAATACCGTTATTCTGTGCAAAGATGGAGTTGGGGAAAGAGTTGAATATACCAGCGAGGAAGGAATTGAATCCATCTGCCATTACTCCACCGGAAACTCGTTTCAAATAGGAATCTCCTTCAATGGGAAGTCCGGAAATCATAGAGTTGGCAGTCACGTCACCTGTTGCTTCGATGGCAGTTATCAGGTAGACCAGACCAATGGCTATGAAAGAAGACACATTGAAATCAACACCATATTTAAAAGGTTGAGGGATATTAAAGCTCATCAGCATTTCAACATTCAGCGAACTCATATCTACTTTTCCCAAAGCAAAAGCCAATCCATAACCCAAACAAAGACCGAGCACGATAGAGCTCATGCGCAGGTATTTGTTTTTGCAGCGATTGAAGAATAAGACGCTCAGCAAGACGAGTGCCGCAATAGAAAGATTTTCCCACGAGCCGAAGGACCCGTCATCCATTGCACTATATCCGCCGCCACAAGAAACAATACCGACTTTAATCAGACTCAATCCGATGAGCAGCACGACAATACCGGACACCAGCGGAGTGATAATATTGCGAAGATACTTGAAAGTACGGCTGACAACCATTTCGATGGGAGCGGCAGCTATACAGGAACCGAATATAAGGGGAAGTCCGCCTACCAATCCGGTAGCTATAATGGGCCCGATAAAAGAGAAACTGGTGCCTTGAATACAAAGTAACCTGGCCCCTATCGGACCAATTCGACGGCATTGTATAAACGTGGATACACCCGAAGCAAAAAGGGACATAGATACCAGAAAGCTTGTTTTTTCAACATCCAGTTTCAGCGCACCTGCAATGATAAGAGGAGGTGTTATGATGGCTACAAAGATGGCCAGCAGATGTTGCAAGGCAGCAAACAGGGCATCTTTAAATGGAGGGCGGTCTTCTACGCCGTAGATCAAATCTGTTTTCATTCGATATTTTATTCAATAATTTATGTATATCCGTTTCGGGATTTCGTATCTTAAAGTTTAGTTTAACGTCCACTTCAGAGCCAGTGTCGGAATCACATAGAAGCCGTCACGACCACCGAAGTTATTGCTCAGTTCCACTTCGGAGCCAACACTCAGGTTAAAGTTTTTATTTACTCCTTTTATACGGTTCAGGTTTACCCAGAATTGAGGTTCGGACAGGAAGATTGTTTTTCCATAGTTCGTTTCTTCTCGCCACCAGTCGGCAAAGCCGGAGAAGGTGAGCAGGTTCTTGCAGAAGTTCATGTACCAGGTTCCTGTCAACTGGAAGTTATTCGGAGAGCGATGTTTCTGAATATACTTGTACATGGCTGTCAAGGTGAAGCCTCTTGAAAAAGAAGCGTTATTATAGGTATAGGTGGCTCCTGCCAGATAAGCGTTATTGTAGGAGAATCCTTTTGCTAATCCGCCATTATATTCCAGATGGGCAGAGAAAGGACCCTTCCAAAATTTCAGTTCGCGGGCTATCTCCCAGTATGCGGCAGCGACTCCTTCGGAAGTATAGTCCATATCAATAAAGAAATAAGTACTTCCCCAGTTATCGGGATGAAACTTTTCCACTGTAGAGGTTAACAATGGACGCCCTTTCAAATCTTTATCATACAAGGAACGTCCGAAATCATAATGTAACTGAATGTTTTGTGCCTGTAATTCCGGTACGGCAGAAAGCAGCATACACAGGAAAAGAGCAGAAATGATCTTTTTCATGACAAATGTGTTTAAATGAAGGTGCAAAAATAGTTAAACCTATACATATATTCACATTCTGACACTACTATTTTAATCCAGACGATTATTTCCTGTATCCCACCAAAGTCGGGTACCTCCATGATCCGGTCCGTTCAAGGCCTCAACAAGAGCTGAGTATTGTTCTTTATCTTCTGTCTGCAGGGTACCGGGGAAGTTGAGACGGCGTATCATCGTCTCCGTATCGATACACCCGTTTCTGCTATGGTTAAAGCGTACCGGAAACAGACGCGGATATCCCGTACGACGTTGTTCAGCCCATGCCTCACAGCCTTCCGGAAACATGGCAATCCATTTCTGTGTAATGATCTTCTCCAGTTTCACTTCTTTATCATCTGCCGGATTCCATTTAGGAGAAACCCGGCAACGGGCAGGAATGTTGTTTTCAGCATCATACGTATCAGTAAAGTCAGCGGCTGTTCGTTCGCTGTTCAGATAGTCGTCCATCTGATAAATCCCGTGCTGGTGCAAGGATGCTTTTATACCATTCAGATAACATTCTTCTTCATCTTCCGGAGTCCAGCCACGCAAAGCCGCTTCGGCACGGAGAAACCAGATTTCGGCAGAGTTCATTAAAGGAGCATCCGTACTCTGATCGACAGCCAATTTAGATAATCCTGCATAATGATTGTGTGCAAAACAAGTTCCCTGACGGATTCCACGATACTCCCCTGCATAAGCCTTGTCGGTACAGGCTTCAAAGTAGACTTTCAGCCGGGGATCATCATAGCCTGTGAGAATAGATTCCATTGCAGCGCTCATATAAGTTTCGTTCCATACACGGTTGAGTTCTCCCAACGGATTGGTAAATCCGGATTGTGTCGAGACCGCTACCCGCTCATCTTCGGCTTCAAAAACACCAAATTCGTTCTCCAATCCTTTCCGAAACTCGGTATATGCCTTATCCGGATCAACTGCCGAAATACGCATTGCCAGACGCAGACGCAAAGAATTGGCAAACTTGACCCAAGAAGAATACTGACCGTCCAGCAACAGATCAAAACGGGAGAATCCGTTGGATTCAGGCCTCTTTTCTATGTAACCGGCAAGAGAGACAACAGCCGAATCTAGTTCATTAAAGAACTCATAGTAAACTTCTTTCTGCGTATCAGGGCGATATTGATTTCGGACATTCGCAAAGTTCTTATAAATAATAGGGCCGTAATAGTCCGTCACCCGATGCATAACTTCTACTTTCAGCACTTTGGTGATGCCGAATAAAGCAGGTTCTGTATCACGGGTGGCATTCTCCGACTGATAGATTTGTGGAAAAATATACGAATACATATGTGTCCACATGGCACTGTTCCAGCCATCCTGCATGTTATAGTCCGAGTTATGCGTACCTCCGTTCAGCGGTTTGGCATCGTGCATATAGCCGGAGAACATATCCGCGTTCAGATTCTGTATCAATTGGAAAGGCCAGTTCTTGCCTTTACCGAAATCGTAGTTAAAGTAAATACCTTGCTGGATAATTCCCAGACGGATGCCGAAGCCATTATCATCAATCACCAAATCCTCATCCGTAATACCCGACTGATCGGTATTAAATTCACGGAACTTCCCTGTACAGCTGACGGAGAGCAGCAGAATACCCAACAAGTATATATAAATATGTCCTTTCATCATCTTCCCTCCTGCTCTTAAAATTCACATTTCAACGTAAAGCCCAGACTGCGGGTGGTAGGCATGCCAAACACTTCAATTCCCTGATTGTCATTTCCCGTAGAAAGTACCAGATCAGGATCGAAAGGAGCTTTCTTGTACAAGAAACAAAGGTTACGGGCTACAAAGGAAAGTTGCAGGTCCTTCAGTACGTTCGTTTTCTGTATCCATTTTCGGGGGAAGCTATAACTCAGTGAGACTTCCCGCAGACGGAGGTTGGTCGCATCATACATATAGTATTCGGTCACTCCGGCACGTCCGCCGACCACATTCTTATAGAATCCCTTTACATCGCTTATCTGCCGGCCTTCCAACGAGACATATCCTTTATCACGGGCTTGTGCCGTAACCTTCGAAACTCCATAAAGATCCATCTCCGCCTGAGTCTGCGAAAGGATTTCACCTCCATATCGCCAGTCGAGCAGGAAGTAAAGGCTAAAACCTTTGTAAGAGAAAGAATGATCCCATCCCAACATAAAAACAGGATTGGCATTTCCCACTTTTACGGTATTCCCGTCACCCTCTACCAACGGAAGTCCTTTATAATCTCCCTCCGTTCCATACAGAATATGACCTTCTTCATCACGTATAAAGGCTTTACCGTAAATGTCGCCGATCGAACCGCCTTTCACCAGTTTCATCGCATAACTGGAAGAGAAGCTGGTAGGTCCGTAAGCAAACTCCTTCAACTCTTCATGAAGTTCTACGATCTTATTCTTATTGGCAGAAAAGTTCATGGAAGTCTTCCATGTAAAGTCAGAAGTCAGTACCGGAGTGGCATCCAGCGTGATCTCCCATCCCTGATTCTGAATATCTCCCGCATTTACATATCGATAGGCGTATTTATCTCCAGCAAGTGCCGGGAGTTTGAAAAACTGTTCATAAGTGTTGGTACGATAATAAGTCAGGTTCAATCCCAAGCGGTGCTGCAAGAATTTCCATTCCATACCCAGTTCGACAGAATGTGTCATTTCCGGTTTCATCTCCGCAAAAGGAGCGGCATCACTTGCCAGCATTCCTCCGCCGGCAGTCACATACGATACGGGATAAGTAATGAAGGGAGGTACCCCGTTACCCACAATGCTATAAGCTCCGCGCAACTTTGAGAACGAAACCCATTCGGGCATCTTCACCCACTTATCGGGGAGAAAAGATACTCCGATGGAAGGATAAAAGAATCCCTTCTTTTCGTATTTTGTATAAGCTAGTGTAGATGACCAGTCGTTACGTGCGGTCAGATCTAGAAAGGCTCCTTCTTTATAACCAGCCTGTGCTGTTGCAAAGACAGATTGCAGTTGGTAGTGAGCATCTATTTTCTGGTCAATACTGGCAGAACTGTTCATGATGATATTGGCAATATTAAATACATTAGCAAACTTCAGAGAAGCATTCTTAGAATCATAACGGGTCGAGTTTCTGATTCGATCATTTATACTACCGCCAATAGCCGCATCCAGTGTAAAATCTCCCCAGGTTTTCTTAAACATCGCCATGACATCACCATACATCTGCGTTTCCTGATAGTCCATCTCAAGATAACGCCCGTTCACTCCGCATAAAGCTGTTGCGGTAGAAGCATAGAATTTCTGACGCAATTTATCAGCCCAATAATCCATATTGCCACGTGCTTGTATCGTCAGCCAACCATTCACCTTGAAAGTGACGGAAAGAGCAAGAATGACACGTGTGCGTGTTTCCCTGCTTTGGATACGATTCACTATCCAATATGGATTCTGCTCAAAATCTTCGGTAAACGTATGCCAATTCTGCACATTCAAATTACGCTCTTCATTATAAGTTTCAAAATGCTCCTTATAATAAGACAGATCTTCGCCACGCGGAAAACGGTAAAGCCCTACTAACGGATTCATATAAAAACCTCCTGAGACGGGCTTATTCTCAACCGTTTGTTTCATGACATTGACATTGCCATCCAACTTCAGACGTTTGTTGAACATGGCAGCCGTTTCACGCAGATTGATGTTATGCTTCTTTAATTTATTCCCTTCAATAATGCCCCGTCCAGTAGTATTGGCATAAGAAAAATAAGTTTGCAGATTTTCATTTCCGTGACTGACGGATACGGAAGTCATGGAAGTAAGTCCGGTACGGAAAAAATCATTCAGATTATCATGCACCTCCAAACTTTCCTTTTCACCCCAACTATCTATCACATCACTCACCCCATAGCTATTTTGCATCTGAGGTAAGCTGAAAGCCTTTTCAAAAGTAAGTCCGGTAGAGAAATGGATACTTCTTTTCCCTGTAGAATTTCCTTTTTTGGTAGTGATCAGGATTACTCCATTGGCAGCCAAACTTCCATACAAAGCCGCTGCTGGGGCGCCTTTCAAGATACTGATACTTTCTACATCCTCCGGATTCAGATTGGAGATACCGTCGCCTCCGTCCCTGTTTCCGGCATTTGCCGTACCGCCAATAGCCGAATAAGCCTGTTCCGAAGTGGAGTTCGACATAGGAACTCCATCTATCACATACAAAGGCTGATTGTCTCCGGCTACCGAGCGCACCCCACGAATACTGACTTTCGCCGACCCGCCCATACCGGAAGAGTTCTTGCTGACCTGCACACCGGCTGCCTTCCCCGCCAAAGCAGTGATCATATTCACTTCTTTCACGCGATTCAATTCTCCTCCCCTCACTTTCTGCACAGCATAGGCCAAAGAAGATTCTTTCTTTTCAAGCCCCAAAGCGGTAACAATCACATGATCAAGCAGCTGAATGCTTTCCTTCAGACATATTTCAAGCATCGACCTGCCCTGTACGCCGACTTCCTGAGACTCGTAACCCACGAAAGAAATTTGCAGTATAGCACTATCCGGAACGGATAAGAAGAAATTCCCCTCAACATCTGTCACTGTTCCATTCGCTCCGCCCTTCTCTCTGATTGTCGCTCCGATCAACGGTTCACCATACACATCAATAACCCGTCCCCTCACCGTAAAATTAACAGAAGAGACTCTCACATTTTCTTTCGGTTCTGACTGCGAAGCATAACAACCTTCTTCAAAGAAAAATAACAAGCCTATAAAACAGCAACTTATAAGTATTCTTGTTTTCAAAAGTATTCCAATATGTTGTTTTGTCATTACCGTGCAAAAATAGCCAAAATTTTTTAAAACTGTTTTTTTCTGTAACTATTTTGAATGAAAAGAATAGATTCGTTATTTTTGTAAGAAATTACAGAAGCATGGAAATTGAAATCGAAAAACATCCGCTGGAACCTTTTCTTCCCCCGAAAGCAAAGCTGCTGATGCTGGGAAGCTTTCCGCCACAAAGGAAACGGTGGTCGATGGATTTTTACTATCCGAACCTGAATAATGATATGTGGCGCATTGTCGGACTTTTATTTTTCAGAGACAAAGAACACTTTCTGAATGAGAGCCGGAAAGCATTCTGCCGGGAACAGATCGTTGATTTTCTAAACGAAAAAGGAATCGCCCTGTTCGATACCGCCTCCTCTATCCGGCGTTTGCAGGATAATGCTTCGGACAAGTTCCTCGAAGTAGTACAGCCGACGGATATTGCAGCATTACTCCGCCAACTGCCCGAATGCAGGGCCATCGTCACCACCGGACAAAAAGCGACGGACACACTCCGTGAACAATTGGAAGTAGGCGAACCCAAAGTAGGCGATTATGCAGAATTCGTATTCGAAGGACGAGCGATGAGACTCTACAGGATGCCTTCTTCCTCACGGGCATACCCTCTTGCCTTAGACAAAAAAGCGGCTGCCTATCGGATTATGTATCAAGATTTGCAGATGCTTGTTTAAGTATTAAGTTCTGAGGTTTGAGTTTTTAAGTATGAATCAATAAACAACATATAGTATGACACCTTTATTTTTGCAATATCCGGCATGCAGCACATGCCAAAAAGCCAAGAAATGGCTAACAGAAAATAACATTGAGTACACTAACCGGCTTATTGTGGAAGATAACCCTACGGTGGAGGAGTTGAAAGCATGGATTCCGCGAAGCGGACTACCGATAAAGAAATTCTTCAACACTAGTGGTTTGGTATATAAAGAGCTGAAACTGAGTGAGAAGCTGCCAACTATGACCGAAGAAGAGCAAATCACCTTATTGGCAACTAACGGTAAATTGGTGAAACGTCCGTTAGTAGTGACCGACAGCTTCGTTCTGGTAGGTTTTAAGCCCGATGAATGGGAAAAATTAAAATAATTGGAAATTTATTTACCCTAACATTTGCAGGTTCGGAAGTTTATACTACCTTTGCAGCCGCAAACACGGGAGTAGCTCAGTTGGTAGAGCACCGGTCT
>OLXR01000994.1_pt1 | contig 10164 bp, 12 predicted proteins | sample 1673941 | NCBI WGS metagenome assembly OLXR01 (sample SAMEA103958134, study PRJEB25191) | human gut metagenome
CACGCGCCGGACCTCCCTCACAGCCGGGGCGTATGCCCCTGTCACGACAGCTTTGCCAGCTGGGTCAATACCTGATGCACCCCATCCCACAAAGCCTCCTGCCGCCGGGATATATCCTCCAGGTCGGCGTCGTAAATGCGCCCGGTTTCATGCACACGGCGGGTCAGCTGGTTCAGGTTGTTGCTGGAATAGCGCATCAGGGACACCAACTCCTTCAGCTCCGGCAATTCCAGCTTCACCACATAACCGTCCAGGGCCATCTTGCGCAGATAGGCTTCCCGGTTCTTTGTCCCCAGCTGGGCCATCTTCTGCTCGATCAGCGCCAGTTCTTCCGGCGAGACCCGGAAGTTCAGCTGCACCTCCCGCTTGCGCTTGGGGGCGCTCACCGCTCCGGCTCCTTTTCCTTACGAACGGGCGCTTTCTTTTCAGCGGAACGCGGCTCCTGCTTCAGTTGGCGGCGGACCGAAGGGCGGCGCTGGCGCAGCTCTTTGGAACGGTCCTCGCTGGCCAGGATGGTGACATAGGTGCCGGGCAGGTCCTTCATGCCGGTGATCGCCAGACTGCGGAACGGCAGCAGCGCCATCAGCTGGTCGTGGGCCTGGGTGCCTGCGCGGGCCAGAAAGTCCGGCGAGACGCGGGCCATGTAATGGGTGCCGTGGGGGCTGTTGGGCGTATCCGGCGCACGAAGCTCCTGCAAAAGCCGGGCGGCCTCGGCACGGATTTCCTCCGGCGTCAGCGGCTGGAGCCGCAGATAATCCTGCCGCGCCTGGCTCAAGAACAGATCGACCAGGCCGGGGTGGCTGTCCACCACGAAGTCCAGGTTGCGGTCTCCGCCGAAGCCGTCCGGGTTGGGCGGGATGTCCACAGTCTTGGCCCACGTCTTGTTGGCCGGGCTGAACCGCCCATCCCAGTCCTTCTGCTGCACGGTGTTTGCCAGCACATAGAGGGTGCGGGTGTAGCCGAACTGCTCGATCACCTGGGGCACCGCGTCTCTGTCCAGCCGGTTGTCCCGGTAATGTTCCGAAATGGCCGCCTCGATGGCCTCCTTGCAGGCGATGTTGGCCTGATAGGATTCTCTGTACAGCGGCAGCTCATCATGCTCGCGCGCATAGGCTGCGTCATGCCGGTATAACGGCGTATCCGTTGCAATTTTCTTTTCCATGTTCAGCGAACCTCCTTCTCGGTTTCATTCTGTTTGGGATGACTGTCCCGCTGCGGCAGCGGGGCATGGAGTTTGGCCAGCACAGACGGCCTTTCGGATTTTGCACTGACAGCAGAGCGCACCTCCGGCTCGCTGTCCGCAACCTCCACCATTGCCTCTATCGGCGTCCTGTCATCGATATTCAGCTCAATGTTCAACTGTGCTAGACGGGCGGATTTTTCTTTCAGCTCCGCCTCCTGCGGAAAAGGCTTGCCCAGCTCCGCCTTTGCCGTCGCAAGCTGCGCCTGCACGTTTTCAAGCCTGCCCTGCACCGTTTTGTACCGCTCCGGCATCTGGGCAAGGGCGTTGTCGATGCGGACGAGGTTGCCCCTTGCGTCCTTGCCCAGCTCTACCCGGTGGCTCATCCTGCCCTTGAGGGTGAGGATGAAGTCCTTGCCGAAGTTTTCCACGGTCAGCGACATAGAAAAGCCGCGATAGCTGCCAATGGGAACGGGCTCCAAGCCCTTTGCGTCCTTGAACGCTTCCAGAATGGCAGCACCGGCATTGTCCTTATCGGTGAGGAAGTCGCCCTTGACCTCCATGCCCGCAAAGCCGTCCTTGGGGTGGGGATGGGCTTCCAGCGTTTTCATATCCGTCTCAAAGCCGGAGAGGAAGCCTTTGTTTTCCTCGATCTGCGCCGGGAAATGCCGCAGGATGTTGTCCTCCAAGCGGTACTGCTGGCTCTGGTGATTGGCCTTCATCAGCCGCAGCCGCGCCACGTCCACGTCGAGGTCCATTTTTTCACGGATACGCTCGTCTCCGGCGCACAGCGCCTTGATCTCGGCATAGGAAAGCGCCGCCTCGTCAATATCCTCACAGCTTCTCACCGGGGATTTTGAGGTCATGATCTGGGAGATGAATTTCTGCTTGTTTTCCACCGTCTGCCAGAGGTAGGCATCGAAGGTGGATTCCGTGACATAGCGGTAGATATGCACTTCTTTGTTGCGGTTGCCCTGCCGGATGATGCGCCCGCTGCGCTGCTCCAGATCAGTCGGTCATTTTTTGCGGACAGTTCAATACATGCCCTTCGGTTCCTCTCCCTACTCCTGCGTTTGCTCTCGTTTGATTTCTCCCTCTGTATCCTCTTAGCACAAGCGGGACAATACTTTGATATTCCAGAGCTGGGGACGTATTCAACACCGCACACCGTACAATTTTTAGGCTTTAACGCCGTCCACCGCTTTGTGGGTGTGATATGTAATTCACCGACAAAGCCGATGAATTTATAGTAAATCTTGATTTCCTGCCTTACTGTCCCGTCCGCAAGTTTCTCACGTTCCGAAACAAGTATCTTGTCTATGAGTGCGTTTATGATGGTTGCGTCCAACTCTTTCAGCCCCTGATAGTTGCGGATTAGGGATAGAAAGTCCCTCACGCCCTGCGATTTCTCATAGCTGTCATTGAGCGTTTCCGTTACCTCTTTCAGCCGTGCTTCAATTTCAAGCTGCTCTTTCTGGTATTTCCCCGACATCATCTCAAAATTCCGCTCCGTGATACGCTCCATTACCTTGTCCTCATAGAGAGAGGAAAACAGCCTGTCAAGCTCCGCAAGGCGTTTGTTCAGCTTCTTCTTTTCTTTCTCTAATGATTTCGCCCTGCTCTGGTCTGTTTCCGTGAGCCGCCTTTCTATGGCTCTGACCGCCTTTTCATCATTGACCGCCATATCCGCAAAGCGGTTGATGTCGGCAAGGACGGCATTGAATAAGTCCCTCGCTTCAATGCTGTGTGCGGTACACATAACATTGCCATATCTGCCATAATTATTGCAGGTGTATTGTACGCAGTCGATGATGTCGGGGCGTTTCCTCCTGTTGGCACTCGCCGCCCGCATCGCATAGCCGCAGTCCGCACACTTGATAACGCCCGAAAAGATATTCTCAAATCCCCCTGCGTTCTGCTCCCGCCTGCGGCTCGTCATAAGCTGCTGTACGGTGTCAAATTCCTCCTGCGTGACTATCCCCTCATGGGTGTCTGGTATCACTTCCCATTCTTCGGGCAGCTTAGAGGGGCGTTTCTTGCTTTTCATGTTGGCTGCAATCCGCTTGTAGCCTGCAAGGTTGCCCGCATATATCGGGCTTCTTAAAATGCCCCTCACGCTGTTCTCGCTCCAAATATAACGGTTTTCCTCGTTATCCTCAAAGTACCGCTCATAGCCTGTTGCCCCTTGCTCCACCGCATAAGCGGCAGGGCGTAGGATATGCTGTTTGTTGATGTGCTTGCGGATTTTGGCGATGCCGTTGCCCGCTAACGCAAGGTCGAATATCTCCCTTACCACATGGGCAACTTTGTCATCTATCAGCAGATGGTTGTGGTCGGCAGGGTCTTTGACATAGCCATAAGGGGCTGTTGTTCCCATGAATTTCCCCTGCTGAAACCTCGCACGGTACGCCGATTTTATCTTGACTGACACATCGGCAGAATACATTTCGTTTAGGATGTTGCGGAAAGGCGTGATGTCCATAGCGGATTTGTTTAAGGTGTCCACGCCGTCATTGACCGCTATATACCTCACGTTATGCTCTGGGAAAAAGACTTCCAGATATAACCCACAATCAAGATAGTTCCTCCCCAGACGGGATAAATCTTTTGTAATCACGCAGTTTATCAGCCCGTTTTCAATGTCCTTAATCATATTCTGGAAACTTGGTCTTTGGAAATTTGTTCCAGAGTAGCCATCGTCAACATACGTTTTTGCTAAATGCCATCCCTGCCTTTTCACATAATCCGTGAGGATGGATTTTTGTGTCGCAATGCTCGCACTCTCGTTATCCGTGCCATCGTCCTTTGATAAGCGGCAGTAAATGCCGACTTCATAAATCTTGTTCTCCGTTCTTATTCCTGCCATACTGTAAAACCTCCATATCTGTCCTAACGTTTTCATGTTCCATTGCGTACATTCTAAGCGGACAGCCCCTCATTGTCGAAGGTGTCGCCCTCGGCAATCTTCTTCCGAATATCCTCGGAGATAATCGGGACAAACGCTTCTGCAACGGTCTGTGTGCCGATATATTCTCGACTGATAATCATTTGTACTTGCCCTTTTGGCACAATACGCTTTCTTCTTCCAGTTGTTTTCCTATCCTCGCCCATACTTAAATCTTCCTTTCCAGACAGGGCAGGAGAACGTCTGGAAACGCCCCGCCCTGTCAATCAGATACCATCAATCCCCGCTGTTTACTTCTTTCTGTAATGCTTCAAGGAGTGCCGCTGCTTCATCAGCGTTCAACGTGATACCCTTTCCGCACTTCTCACGGTTCGGGGAAAAGCTGCGGATGTCATATTTCGGCTCTCTCCCGTTCCATGAAATAAGATTGATTTCCTTTGTGTAGCCGCTGTCACTCGCAGACAATACGGCGATTTCCTTTACAATCTCATACTGGATTTCTTTCATTCCTTACCTCATTCTCCTTAAAATTCTGTCTTTCTTCTGTTCCAAATTCCTGCATTTACTTCCCGAAAAAAGAAGGTTAGCGGCTGTCCCTGCTCCGTTTTCTCTGCAACTCACGTTCCAGAAGTCGGATGATGGTTTCCTCCATCTGCTTCGGCGTTGTGTCCTTCGGAAAGTATTTTTTCAGTTTGCTTGTGTTGATTTTCAAGGTTTCTTTCTGGTTTCCCTTTTCCTCCGTCATAATGGAAAATATCATATCCATGTCAAGCTGCCCGCTCTGGCTCATGCTTTTCATCCGCTGTGCCTGTGAGAGTGAGGGCGTTGCTTCTTCGCTCTCCATCGTGGCAAAGAGATTTTCCTGCTCGTCTTTCTTCAAAAAGGACAGTTCCACCGCAGGTGTGAGGGCGATTTTCCCCTCGTCCACCATCTGCAAAATCGGCGGTATCAGTTCCGTCAGGCGGATAAAACGCTGGACGGTCATCCTGCCCACGCCGAAGCCCTGTGCCACTTTGTCGTCCGTCCGCAACTTCGTCACAACTTGTGACGAGGTTAAGTCTGTGCGGAAACCCTGCCGCTTCATGGCTTCGGATTTCATCCTGTAGGCAAACGCCCGCTCCGATGGCAGGATATTTTCACGCTGTAAATTACTGTCTACAAGGGTGATGATGGCTCGGTCACGGTCTAAGGGCAGGACAAATGCAGGCACGGTATTTATACCTGCAAGTTCGGACGCACGGACACGCCGCTGCCCCGCAATCACTTCATAACCGTTCCCGTCCTCTTTCGGGCGTGTGATTATCGGCGTGACAATGCCAAATTCCTTGATGCTTTCCGCTAACTCTGACAGCGTTTCATCCTCCACAACATGAAACGGATTGTCGGGAAACGGGTATAAATCTTTGGTCTTTAACACCTTAAAATCCTGTTTCTTCATTCACTTTTTACCTTTCTCTTGATTTGTTTCTGCCTGTTCTCTGTAATTCTTCCAACACTTCTGGCGGTATCTTTGAGAGCAGCCGCCCCATCTGCTCGTTGGTTCTCTGCAATTCAAATATCCTCTGGTTGGCTTTCTGCACCTTTAATTCCTGCTCGTACTTTTCATCACGCATACGCCCTGCATAGTCGGCTTCCTGCCCGATTTGCTCCTTTAAGCTGTCGATATACGCCTGCTGTCTGCCGATTTCCTTAGAGAATTTCTCCACTTCGGGCAGCCATGCGGCAACCAGTTCCAGAGCCTTGTCACGCTTTTTCCCTGCGTTAAAGGCGTTGATGTCGGACAGGGCAGACACGATTTCCCCATACTGCTTATCAAGCCTGCCGCCCAACTTATAGAGCCATGTGGGGACGTGTTTCCGCTTGGTTTCCATCGAAGATTGACCTCTCTCAAGCTGATTCCAACGTGAGGACATCCGCTCATGGTAGGCGGTCTGCCACTCCGACAGGCTCTTTTGATTGCCTAAAATTGTTTTGGCGGACAGCTTATTGTCTGGTGTAATCGGCACAAAGCAGAGGTGCATATGGGGCGTTCTCTCGTCCATGTGGACGACTGCGGAGAGGATATTCTGCTCCCCGACACGCTCCGAAATGAAATCCAGAGCCATCGTAAAATACGCTTTCTGTTCTTCGGGCGGTAACTGGTTCATAAATTCTGGTGAAGCCGTGATGAGCGTTTCCACCATCATCACGCTGTCTTTCCTTGTCCTGCACCCTGCTTCGGCTACCTTTCGGTTAATCTCTTTCTTATAGGTGTACTTTGGCGGTGCGACAAGATGATAGTTATTTTTAGAGCGTTCCATGTCGATATCTGGGTTGCTTTTGTAGGCTTCTTTCTTCCGCTCGTTGTGGCGTTCGCAAGCCGCAACGCCGCCCGCTTTGCGTTTCTGGAAACGCAGGATTGCATAGGGCATAATCCATCATCTTCCTTTCTTCGGCGGGTAACTGCCCTTTGGGTGACAGCGGTGACGGTGGTGACGGCAGTTTTGGGATGCCCCCTGCCGATTGCCGTAACTGTCACCCTTATCCCCTGCATGACGGTCATGACGATGGTGACGGTGTTTTTGGGATACTCCCTCGCAAGAGCTGTAACCGTCATGCCGCCGTTCTTTTATCCGAAGCCGCAAGGCGTAGGATAGCAGGGCGTAAGACCTGCCATAAGGGAGTCCAGAGGGAACGTCTGGCACACGGCTCTTTGCAGGGCAAAGTGTAGTGTGTTACACCCTGTAAACGCAGTCGGAAAAATCGGAGAGATTTTTCTGACCGCAGGGGTGATTTTACACGCCCGAAAAGGGCGGGTGAATCCCACGCCTGCATTTTGCGTTTGCGGGGTGTTCTCCCGTAGGGATGACAGCGGCAGGGTATCCTAAAATCACTGTCACTGCCGTCACCGCTGTCACCCGCAGGGCAGAGCCGCCAACTTTACATGGCTTTAAGCGTCAATGACAGTAACAGGGGGTATCCCAATATCGCTGTCACCGCCGTCACCGCTGTCACCCGCCCTCCTTGCAAGGGCAATCTGCCTGCCGTCTTTCCTGCGGCTGTACTGGTAGCAGATACGGTTCTCGCTTAAAAATGTGGTGTGATATTCATTCAGCCATTTCGTAATCACCGTGGGTATGGTTTCCGTTTCCCCCATAGCGGCTAACAGCTCCGTTGCCGTGCCTGCCCATTCTTCCTTATCCCTCATAAAATCCACCAACCGAAAAAGGACATCTGGTATCGTTTCTTTCGCAAGCTGCTCCTGCGTTTTCCTCTCCACAAGTTCCCAACTGCAATCACGGAAACGGAGCGTGTATTCCTGATAGGGCGTGTCCCTGCCCGTTACATACAGCTTGGCGGTGTCAGATGCCCGTTTCTCCTTTTCCAGAACAAAGGTAGCGTCCGCACTCCCCGTTAAGCCTGTCGTCCCAGACACCTTGTTGAACACATCGCTGTCATTCTGCTTTCGGATGTGGTGTACGACAATGACCGCCAGAGAGTGCCTGTCGGCAAAATCTTTGATTAGGGAGATGTCCCCATAGTCGCTTGCATAGGCGTTGTCTTTTGAAGCTGTACGGACTTTCTGCAAGGTATCAATGACAATGAGCCTGCTGTCTGGATAGTCTTTCAGATAATCCTCAAGCTGCACGATAAGACCGTCTGACAGCTTGCAGCTTGCCACGGCAAAATGAAGCCGCCCGCTCGCTTCGTCCGTCAAACGGAACAGCCTGTCCTGTATGCGGCAGAACGTGTCCTCAAGGCAGAGGTAAAGCACATCGCCCTCCATTGTCGTCATGTCCCATAAGGGGATTCCCTGCGACACGCATAAGCACAGCTTCAGCATGAGCCAGCTCTTGCCTATCTTCTGTGAGCCGCAGAACAGCGACAAGCCTGTGGGGATAAGGCTGTCCACCACAAAGGACGGCTTCTCAAGCGGCTCATAAAGGAGCGTTTCGGCGTTGACTGTCTGTAACTTCTGCATGGGTTTCCTCCTTTCGGGCAGTTATCTTGTTTTTGTTGCACATAGGCGTTGACCTCCTTAAAAATAGATTTACTCCCACGAAAAAAGTGAGAGTATGTAATACCGCCAATCCCACACAAATAAAAAACAGATTTCTTTTTCGGGCGGTGTCGGTCATGGTTGGAGATATTTCCTCATTTCCGCTTTTACTTTCTTCTTTGCAACAGCAACGGATTTCTGTATTGCAGAAGCGGTGCAATGCTCCATAGCGGCGATTTGGTAAAAATTGAACTCATACTCGTAGTAGAGCAGGAAACGTCGCCTTTGTATCTCTGGCAGTCTGTCAACCGCCTTACAGAGCAGTTCCGCCCGTTCTGCTTCAATCATTTGTTCCTCAATGCTCTTAGGCAGCTTTAACGCCCGCCTGTTCAGCGTTTCGTCCCATACTTCCGAAAACTCCCTGTGCCGCTCGTCCCATTGGAGAAGATTCCTGTTCCTGCGTTCCATCTGCCGAAATTCAAAGAATAACTGCTCGGATACTTCCAGTTCGTGGTGTTCCCCCTGCCCGTCCTTAAAACTGATAAAATACCTTATACCGCTTTCCGTGGATTCCTCCCGAAGCGTGTACGCCTTAGCTTTATATGCCATCCCGTTTTCCTCCTGCCAAAAATAAGCGGGGAGATTCCACTCCCCACCCAGTAGCCCGCAGAATAATGGGATGTATTAGACGCTTACAAAATTTTCCGAAGCTTCTTCCGCAGATGGTCTAACCTCGCATAGATGGCACCAGTCGTCAAATGCACAAGTGGGGCAATCTCCTTTGTGGAATACCCCTGCATTTTCAGCAGGACGATTTTCAAGGTACGCCCGTCCACCGTGACTAATACTTGATAGAGATTTTCGCTCTCAATCTCGTCCAGTAACTCCGCAACTGTATTCACCTCCGCTTGCCGCTCCCTGTCTGCCATGTCCTCAAGGTATTCCGCAACGTCATTCGTCCATCGGTAAAACCGCCTGTTGGAATTGAAGTCTGCCCTGTCCGCTATGCGTATCTGCTCAATGGTCACTTCATCAACGCCGCACTCACGCAGCAGCTTTTCCTCCGCTTCTTTCCAGATACGCCATTTCCTGTCCTCCCGTCCGTGGTTGTATGCCATTCTTTCTTCCTCCAATCAGAATTGATTGAGAGGGCAGAGAAAAGCCCCCTCATTTTCCCAAAGGAAAAAACAAGGGGGCTGAACGCCTTAAATTTTAATTTTCTATTATCTTTCTTAGTTTTCTTAGGATTCTGGCTTTGCGTTTGTTCACAACGCTCTGGGTTATGCCTAACCTCGCCCCGACTTCACGCTCGGAAAGTCCGTCAAAAAAGATTGCCTGTATCAACTCCTGCTCACTATCCGACAACAAAGGCAGGGCGGCTTTCAGCCTGTCCACCATAACAGCATTGACAACGGTTTCCGCAATGTCCGCCGCTTCATCAGCGATAAAGTCCAGAGGATTCCCCTCGCTGTCCGTAAATCCGTCCAGAGATAGCAGGCTGTTCCTCGCATCTAATTTTTGCAGGTAACGCCACCGCTCCCTGTCACGGTAGAAGTCCGCATATTGCTCCCTTACGACTTCAAGCAGACAACCTTGGACGGGGATAAACAGCTTGTCCATATATCCCTTGTCGGCTTGCCTGCGGCGGCAGAAATCCGTATAGGACAGTTCCACATAGCCGCCGCTTTCTTTGATATATACTTTTCTTGGTGCGTATTTCACCGCTAATACCTCCAATCTGAATTTTTGAAATGTAAAAATCCAGATGGAGAGGCGGGGAGCGGCAACCCACACCAGAAACAGCCCTGCGGCACTTTCCAACAAAAAACGACAAAAGAAAAACCGCAAAGGCTCTGTGACCTTCACGGTTATGGGAAATACAAATTCTGTTGTATGGAGATTGTACTTCCACTTTCAAGGTGAGAAGTACCGCTGCACTGGCAGAAATTTTTTTAACTGGTTTCCTGCCATTCTCTGATATGCTATGTATTGATAAATTTTACTTCGTATGAGCAGATGAATAACTGCCCGAAAAAAGGACATAAAAAAATCCCTCCAAATTTAAAAACAAATTCAGAGGGTAATTTAGGGTATAACAAA
>OLXR01000995.1_pt1 | contig 10164 bp, 9 predicted proteins | sample 1673941 | NCBI WGS metagenome assembly OLXR01 (sample SAMEA103958134, study PRJEB25191) | human gut metagenome
ACGAGTGGCACATCTTCTGGAACATCTGCCTGCCGCAGTGCCGGAGCGCCCTCTATTCTATTGCGATCCTTGTGTTCATCGACAACTGGAACATGGTTGAGCAGCCTCTGATCCTGCTCAACGACGTTGAAAAGCAGCCGCTTTCGATGTTCCTGTCCAGCATCAACGCCGGCGAAATCGGCATTGCCTTCGCCGCCGCTGTCATTTACATGATCCCCGGCCTGCTGCTGTTTTTGCACGGCGAGGCATATCTGGTGGAGGGTATCGCACATTCTGGCTCTGTGAAAGGATAAGGGAAAGAGATATGGAAAACGGTGTAAGAAAACGCGAATGGGTCAAAACTGCGGCCATCATCCTGCTGGCCGTGCTGCTGGTGCTGACCTTTTTCTCAAAAACGATCATGAACGCCTCGCTGCCAGAGGTCGCCACGCAGCAGGTGTCCTCCGGCGCGATCAACGCCCGCATCCGCGGGCAGGGGACCGTCGAGGCCAGCGAGGTCTATAACGTCACGATCAAGCAGACCCGCAAGGTTTCCAGCGTGCTGGTCAAGACCGGCCAGGAGATCAACGTCGGCGACACGCTGTTTGTGCTGGAAGCGGAGGATTCGGATGAACTGAAGCAGGCCGAGACTGATCTGGAAACGCTGCAGCAGAATTACGACAAGAGCCTGATTGAAGCCGGAAACACGGCGGCGCAGGAAAACCGCGATGTACAGAATGCACGCGATGCTTATAATGAAGCGCTTGCGATTTACCGTCAGTACAGCACCATGGACGCTTCGCAGCTCGCCACGCAGAAAGCGGCCTCCGAAGCGAAGCTGAAGGAACTTCAGACGGCGAAGACCACAGTCGACAATCAGATCACGAAGATCAAGGCCGAAAAAGAGTATACGGATGCACAGGCAACGGTCACGGAGCACGAAGCGACGGTGAAGTCGCTGGAAGCGGAAAAAGAAAAGCTGCTGGAATCACTTCCGCTGTCGTACAAAGATTGTAGCAATGCATCGTATTATCAGACAGAAATAGATAAAATACTGCAAGATAGACTATATATAGAGAACCTTACACGATATGAAAAGGTATTTGCGGCGTTTAGTACATTGTGTGACAATGATTTCGCAATTATGAAAGAGTGCTATGAGGACGAATCAGGCATTTCGATGATTAAGCGAATTGAAGGGAACAGTACATCTGCAAAATATGATAAAGAAGGAAATCCGGTTGAGAATCCATCTGGATCGACAGAAGAAACTGTAATCAAATATCGTGAGGCGTTTGCCAAACTTGCTCCTTATTACTACGGCTATGAGAACCCGCGAACAGAGGGACTGCTCATTTTGCAAGATAAGATAAAAGTTGCGACAATCAACGATAAAATTGAAGCGGCCTACAGTGAAATGAGCACCGCGAAAACCATCGTCGGCAATTATGAGCGCTCCATCGAATCTCTGGAAAGCCAGAGCGAGGCGCTTGACACGCAGATCACCGATCAACAGACGGCAGTGGACAAACTCACCAGCGCGTCTTCCGCAGCTGAAACGGTCAAATCTACGAAAAAAACCCTTGAAGACCTTGTTTTCAAACAGAATCTCGGCGATTCGTCCTCCATCGACATGGAGGCGTCCAAGAAGGCCATCGAACGCAAGCAGGAGGAGGTCGCAAAGCTCCGCGAGAATGCCGATGAGCTGGAGGTCAAATCCAGCGTGTCCGGCACCATCGCGTCCATCAGCGCCTCTGCGGGCAAGTCTATCGGCGGCGAGGAGCAGCCGCTTGCGACCATCAACGTGACCGATCGCGGCTTTACCGTCAAAATTGACGTCACAAACGAGCAGGCCAAGAAGGTCAAGGTCGGCGATACCGCCGAGCTGGTGAACTTCTGGGGCGGCGACGCGGTCGCGACGCTTGACCAGATCACAAATTCCCAGTCTTCGGGCAATCGCACCCTCGTCTTCACGCTCACGGGCGACATTCAGGCCGGGCAGAACATCACGCTCTCCATCGGCCAGAAAAGCTCGAATTACGACGCGCTCATCCCGCTTTCGGGCCTGCGTGAAGACTCCAACGGCAAATTCGTCTATGTCCTGCAGTCGAAAAACTCGCCGCTCGGCAGCCGCTATATCGCCACCCGTGTCACCGTGCAGGAGCTGGCCCGCGACGATAAGTCCGCTGCCGTCTCCGGCATCAGCCAGGGCGATTTCATCATCACGACCAGCAACAAGCCCGTGGAGGCCGGCAAGCAGGTACGGCTTGCGGATAACGGATGAAGCAGCGCGGCCGGTTTGAACGGCGGCACAGGCTGCCGAGACTCCACGGAGGGAAGCTGGCCCTCCTGATCGCGTGCCTGATCCAGACGGCGCTATCGGTATTTTGCTTCGCCATGCTCGGCCATGTGCGCGGCATGCTCAAGACGCAGTCCGCCGCCGACGTCTGGCGCGGAGACAGCGAGGACCGCTTTGCGCAGATCTCCGCATTCCTGCCTACCACAGAGACGAAGACCCTTGACGATATCCGTTCGTTCCGCGCGACGCTTGAAAACGAGTTCGTCCAGAATTCCATGGAAGCGCCTGAGGGCGGCAGCCTCTACACCGACGCCTACAGCGGCCGGACGAGCCTGTCCGTCTCCGGCAAATCGCCCGGCAGCGTGACGGTCACGGCGGTCGGCGCAGGCGGGAACTATTTCCTGTTCCACCCGCTGACGCTCCTGTCCGGCGGCTACATCTCGGACGAGGATTATATGGCCGACCGCGTCGTGCTGGACGCGCAGACGGCGTTCAACCTGTTCGGCAGCAGCGACGTAGCCGGAATGGAGGTTACGATCAACGGCCGGACCTTCCCCATCGCGGGCGTGGTGCAGAGCGAGACGGATTTCGCGACGAACGCCGCCCTTGCTGCCGGGAACGAAGCCTCGGGCGATACAAGCGGTTCGAGCACGTCCACAGCCATGATCTATATGAGTTACAGCGCACTGAACGCCATGGCGGAACTGCCCATCGACTGCTATGAGATCGTCCTGCCCGACCCCGTTTCGGGCTTCGCGAAAAAGCTTATGACCGAGAAATTCCCCATCGGCAGCGGCGCAATCGTCCAGAATACCGGACGCTTCTCCGTCTCCGGCCTTATTTCCGTGATCGGCGCGTTCGGCAAGCGCGCCATGACGACGAACGGCGTGATCTATCCCTACTGGGAAAACGCCGCCCGCATGGCCGAGAGCTACGCGGCGCTGTACCTGCTGCTGGGGACGCTCCTGGCCGTCATGCCGGTCGTCTGCCTGACGATCGTGCTGGTGAAATTCATTACGAGTGAAGTTCGCAAGGGCTATTATAAAGCCTCCCACGCCATTGAAGACCGCGTGGAGGAAAACAAACGCAAACACTATATCGCAGGCGGCATCTGAACACAAATCGCCCGGCTCTATCCAAAGAGCCGGGCGATTTTCAAAGCCTTCCCTGCAGGGCATCTGTTATTTAACCTGTCACCGCGTTCAGCCGGTATCCTACGCCCCTGACGGTTTGCAGGAGCTTGGGGGCTGCCGGATCGTCATGCTATCATATCCTTTGCAGACAGTATCGCATAAATCCCGCGTTATTTTGAAACAGATTTGAAACAAACGCGCTTTTTGCACACGCAGGACAACGGCTATACGATGCGATCTACTCCGCATACCAATCTGCCTGCGGGGTGATGGGCTGGGAGATATCGTAATAGGTCAGGCCAGTTTCGCCGATGACGGACAGCTGCACGGCGGTGATGCTGTCCAGTGCGCAGAGCGTGGCGGCGATGGCGCGCACAGCGTTCGCTGCCTGCTGCGCGGAGACGTCGCAGCTCATGAAGTCGTCGGACAGGACTACGCTGGCCGAGCCATTCGTGACGGAAAGATCGAGCACCTGCGTCCGGTAGGGGATGGCCCGCGTCAGATTCACGGGAACCTCGCGGCTGACAAGCGCCTGAAGCGCAAGCAGCGGAAGCTGCTCCGGATCGGCGGTGCGGACAACGGCCTCGCGCGCGGCGAGCAGGCCATCTTTGTCGGGATAATACAGCCGCACGACATATTCCGGCTGGTCGGCAGATGTGTCGTACAGTAAAAACTGCTCTGCCGTATAGGTGGCCTCTGTCTGCCGGTGCGTGCGCACGAGGCGCACACGGTCCACGCCGTCCAGCTGCGTCATGGTGAGCGTCAGACAGGCTGCCGCCAGCGACGCCGGAAGACCCTCCGGCGCGGTTTCGTCCAGAAGCAGCGTCAGCGTGCCGTCCTCGCAGGAATCAAAGGCACAGCTGCTGCTGAGCCCGTCCGGGAGGGAGAAGCCTTCCCCGGCAGGCGCGGTCAGATATTGCTGCAGCACAGCGTCCGGGCGTTCGTCCGGCACAGACACGGGACGTGCGGCAAGCGCGCCGATCCCGGTATCCGCGCCTTCGCCGGTGCAGTAATAGAACTGAAGCTGCGGTTCATCGGTGCTGCGGGGATAGACCGGTGCGGAGCAGCTGCAGAGCATACACGCCGCCAGCAGCACGGCAAGCAGGCGGAGCTTCTTTTTACGCATCCGGGTCGCCCTCCTCTCCGGAACCGAAGCTTGGGAACGTGACGGTAAAGCACGAGCCCTCGCCGACTGTGGAGCGGACTGTGATCGTGCCGAAGTTCCGGCCGACCATCTCATGCACGATGGAAAGGCCGAGTCCCGCGCCGCCGGCCTGACGGCTGCGGGCCTTGTCGACGCGGTAGAAGCGGTTGAAGATGGACTCCAGCGCGTTTTCGGGGATGCCGCTGCCGGTATCCTCCACATCGATGACAACGGTATCGTCCTCCTGCCGCACCCGGACATGGACGCTGCCGTTTTCCCGGTTATATTTGATGCCGTTTTCCACGAGATTGAACAGGATCTGATACGCATCGTCCTCAAAGGACAAAATCGTGCAGCCCTTTTCCACACTGGCCGTCAGCCTGACCGACTGCCGGTCGGCCAGCGGCACAAGCATACGGAACACGCGCGAGAGCGTCTGCCCGACGTCGACGACCTCGTGCTCACCGCCCTCTGTCTCGTCAGCCGAGGCCCGGCTGAGCGTGAGCAGCTTCTGCGCCATACGCGTCAGCCGGTCGGACTCTGCGCCGATGTCGGCGACGAATTCCCGCATCGTGTCTGCGTCCATCTCGTTTTGCAGGATGGAGTCGGACAGCAGCTTGATAGACGCCAGCGGCGTTTTGAGCTCGTGCGAGGCGTCGGAGACGAACTGCCGTTCGGTGATCTCTGTCTGCTGCAGCTTGTCGGTCAGCTTATTGAACTCCGCCGCCAGCGTCGCGTACTCGTCCGAGCCGCGCATTTGAATTTTGTGGCTGTATTCGCCCTCGCGCACGAGGCGCATGGAGGTCATGATCCGCCGCATACGGCTCGAACCGGTCACGGTAAACACGACCGCGCACAAAAAGATGATCCCGATCAGCACCAGCGAGCCGCGGAAGATCGTGCGCTCGAGACTTGCGATGATGCTGCCCTGCGAGGCGTCGTATTCCATCAGATACACGCACCCCACGACGGTATCATGCAGCAGAACCGGCGAGGCAGCGTAGCTCTTGAGCGTGCTGTTTTCATAGACGCAGTGAAAAAAGTCGCTGCCGCCCAGCGCCTGCACGACAGGCTCAAGCAGGACGAATTTGCCCTCGGCATTCTGGCCGGGGACGGAATCATAGAGCGCGCGGCCCGACGCGTCGGTCACGATCAGGCGCGTGACGTTCATATCGCCGATGACGGCGATGATCTGCTCCGCCGTCTCCTGCGTCAGCGCGTCCACGCCGGAGAACGAGGACGTGACGACCTTCAGCTTATCCTGCGCGGACGAGCATTTTGCCTTGAACATCAGATCGCGCGAGGCGGAGGCGGAATAAATATTCAGAAACACGAGCACGAGGACCGTAACGGCCATATACGCCAGCGCGTTGCGGATCTGCGAGCTTGACGGCATGAGCCGCCTGCGCCGTTCAGTACTTGAAATAGTAGCCAACTCCCCACTTGGTCAGAATATGCTCCGGCTGGGCAGGATTTTTTTCGAGCTTTTCGCGCAGCCGCCGGATATGCACGTCCACCGTGCGGATCTCGCTGCTGACGTCGTAGCCCCAGATCGCGTCGAGCAGCGTCTCGCGCGAATATACGCGGTTGGGATTGCGCATCAGAAGCTCCATGAGGTCGAATTCCTTCGCCGTCAGATCGACCGGCACGTCCTCGCGAAACGCGCTGCGGCTGCTGCGGTCAAGCGTGATGTGCCCGCAGACGAGCGTCTGCTCCGGCGTCCGTTTTTTTGCCGTACCGGCCCGGCGCAGAAGCGCCCGGATGCGCGCCTTGAGTTCGAGAATGTTGAACGGCTTTGTGAGATAGTCGTCCGCGCCGTGCTCAAAGCCCAGCAGCTTGTCCATATCCTCGGACTTGGCGGTCAGCATGATAATGGGAACCTGCGAAAACTCCCGAATTTTCGTGCAGGCTTCCAGCCCGTCGAGCCGGGGCATCATCAGATCGAGCACGATCAGATCCGGCGTTTCGCTCGCCGCCAGCTCCACGGCCTCCATGCCGTCGCAGCCGGTCACGACCTCGTAGCCGTCGTTTTCCAGATTGAATTTAATGCCCTTGACGAGCAGCTTTTCATCATCTACAACCAGAATTTTCATTCGCTTTCCTCCACATAGACGTATGGCCGCAGCTGTTCCAGCAGTCCCTCTCCAATACCCTCGACGTCCAGCAGCTGTTCGACCGTGACAAATTTCCCATACGTGTCCCGGTACGCGAGAATGCGCTCCGCCGTCTTTTCGCCCACGCCCGGAAGGGCCAGAAGCTCTTCCTTTGCCGCTGCGTTCAGACAGACGCGGGCGCTTTTTTCGGCGGCGGTGGCCGCCTTTTCCTCGACCCGGCTGCGCCATTCATCCTGCGCCGTGCTGCCGGGCGCGGTGCGCTGCGTTTCGAGAAGCGGCCCGCGCAGTGTCGCGCGGCCGAGAAAGAACGCGCCGGCGAACAGAACGATCGCCGCGCTCCATAGAACCAGCGCCGGATCAACACGCTTTTTCCGCATACAGCTGCCTCCATTTGACATACCGGGCCATCCTGTTATATAATGTGTAAAACAGTATACCATATTTTTTTGCTTCTGTACAATCCGAACAGAATAAAATGGAGATAAAAATGAAAAAAACAAAGGCTCTTTCCCTGCTGCTTTCCCTGCTCCTGCTGCTGTCCTCCCTGACGCTGCCGCTTCTTGCGGTGGATGCCGAGACGGCGGCAGACCCGGAGCAGACGCAGACCGACAGCGCGGACGCTCCCACAGAGGACGACAGCGTCCCGGAGGATCGGCTGCTTTCCTCGCGGACAAGCTTCTCCGTCGCGGCCAAGGCCGCGCTTCTCATCGACCTCAACACGGGCCGCGCCGTCTATGAGCAGGACGCGGACGAGCGCGTGTATCCTGCCAGCCTGACCAAGATCATGACCTGCCTGCTGGCGCTGGAAAACGGCAATCTGTCCGATGTTGTGACCGTTTCGGCCTCCGCGCTCGACGATCTGGACGCCGATTCGAGCGTCGCGGGGCTGCAGGTCGGCGAGCAGATGACGCTGGAAAATCTGCTGTACTGCATGATGGTCGTCTCCGGCAACGACGCCTGCAACGTCATTGCCGAGCATATTGCCGGCTCCGTGGCGGATTTTGTCCGCATGATGAACCAGCGTGCCTATGAGCTTGGCTGTCTCAACACGCATTTCAGCAATCCCCACGGTCTGCACGATGAGAGCCACTACACCACTGCGCGCGATCTGTCCATCATCACGCAGGCCGCGCTCAAGAGCGAGAACTTCCGCCAGATCGTCGACACCTATGAATATCAGCTGCCTGACGACAATATGCGGCAGAACATCCCCAAGCTCAAGACGACCAATATGCTGATCTACCGCTCCCTGTCCAATACGCTCTATTATCCGCGCGCGCACGGCATCAAGACCGGCTATACCAGTCAGGCAGGCCGCTGCGTCATTTCCGAGGCGACGGGCGACGGTCTTGATCTTCTGGGCATCGTCTGCGGCGCAGCCACGACGGTGCTTGACAGCGGCGATCTGCTCATGGAGAACTTTACGGAGTGCGCACGGCTGTTCGACTATGGCTTTGACAATTACTCATACCTGCCGATCATGTCGCCTCTGTACCCGGTCGACCAGGTGAAGATCAACAACTCCGCCGGCGCCGAGGCGGTCGCCGTTGCGCCGGAGGACGAGATCAAGGTTTTGCTTCCGAACGACTATGACCCTGATAAGATGGTCACGGATATCCAGCTCAACAGCGAAAGCGTCGACGCGCCTGTCCGCGAGGGCGATGTGCTCGGCTCGGTCACGGTCAGCTATGCCGGGGAGATCCTTGGACAGACGAAGCTGCTTGCCATCACCGATGTGGCGCGCTCGGAATTTTCGTCCGCCGCAGCCGGGACGGAGGCATATATCCAGAAAAACTGGTGGAAGTGGGTCGTGATCGCGATCTTTGCCGCCATCGGCGTGATTCTGGTGCTGATCGTGCTGTACCAGCTGCGCAAGCGCCGCTACCGCCGCAAGCGCATGGAGCAGCGCCGCCGCGCATTGGAGAACCAGCGCCGCCGCTTCCGCGAGGGCTACGACCTGCCGGTCGATGAGCTGGAACAACGGTAAAGGAGGGAGCTTCATATGCTGAACTGGGAATCGCTTCAGACCGCCTGCCTGTCCTGCACCAGCTGCCCGCTGTCGCAGACGCGGCACAACGTCGTCTTCGGCGTCGGCCCGCAGGACGCGGAGGTCATGTTCGTCGGCGAGGGGCCGGGCGAAAACGAAGACCTGCAGGGCGAGCCGTTTGTCGGCGCGGCGGGGAAATTTCTCGACGAAATGCTCTCGATCATCGATCTGGGCCGGGAAAACTGCTATATCACGAACATCGTCAAGTGCCGTCCGCCCAGAAACCGCGACCCGATGCAGACCGAGCAGGATGCGTGCATCGGCTTTCTGCGTGCGCAGACGAAGCTCATCCAGCCGAAGATCATCGTCTGCCTTGGCCGCATCGCGGCCATGCGCCTCATCCGTCCGGATTTCAAGATCTCCTGCGAACATGGACAGTTCACCGAAAAGGGCGGCATCCTCTTCACCGCGCTCTATCACCCCTCCGCCCTCCTGCGCGACGAAACCAAGCGCCCGGACACCTTTTCAGATCTCAAGGCCCTCCAATCCAAAGTCCGCGAGGTCTGCACAAGAACCTTATAACCGCCAAGGGACGCGCCGCAGGGCGCGTCCTTCCTGCTTTGCGGCGCGGGAGCGCCCAAGGCTTCCCCGCGGGAAACTGGCTGCGGAGCAGACAGATGAGGGACGACAGCAGCCGCGTTTTGCTTCAGATTATCAGAACTTCGTGCATATCATACATTTGAAATAAAAAGTTCTTGAGTTGCAATGATTTTCGGCTGCTACATATTTTTACAGTGGAAAATGAAGACCAAAGTGTATATAATAGAGTAACATCGCAGAGGAGGCTTTTGGTATGCAGATCGATCTATCGAAAAAAGAGTTCCGCCGTCTTCTGGATATGGTTTACATCGGAAACTGGATTCTCAACTCGACCCGCGGGGACGACCGCTTTGCGGATTACGACGATTTGGAATCCAAGCTCTTCGCGCTGTGCCGGGAGCAGGGCATGGATACGCTCGTCGAACGGTACGAGGGGACGGATGTGCCGTCCCGCGCCTTTTCCGAGGCGGCATCCACGAGGCCATCATGGACTATGAGGACACGGTGTTCTATGAAATTCTGGCCGAGGAGCTTGCGCGGCGCGATATGGAGTATCAGCCGGTATCCAACGACAATTACGAGGAGCTTGTCTCCCGCATGGACGACTACATTGCGGAATTCGAGGCCCACGGGACGGACAATATTCTCATTTCCGACATGGATCAGCCATAACAGAAAACGCCAATGCCGCATCGGGCATTGGCGTTTTTACGTTTCTGCATTATCCGGCGGCGCGCCAGTATGGGTCTGCGCCGAGCGCCTGCAAGGCGCTGACCGTCTCAGCGGCGGACAGGGGGATGGAATCGACATACAAACTGTCCGTCTGACCGGGAACGTCCGTGCTGACGGTGAAGATCAGGGTCAGGGGCGTATAATTGCTGCCATCGCTCTGCTTTGTGCTGCCGCTC
>OLXR01001001.1_pt1 | contig 10142 bp, 11 predicted proteins | sample 1673941 | NCBI WGS metagenome assembly OLXR01 (sample SAMEA103958134, study PRJEB25191) | human gut metagenome
GAAAGAAAGAGGTGGATGGCATTACATGGGAGAAAGTCGGCTTGAGAATCCGTGCTCTCTACGAGTCTGTGTTAAGAAACTATGGTAAATAACAAAACAATAAATAAAAATGAGAACTATCTGTCTTTATTTTGAAATACATCAAATTATCCATTTGAAACGTTATCGTTTCTTCGATATTGGTAATGACCATTATTATTATGATGATTATGCCAACGAAACGGGTATGAATGAGGTCGCTGAACGTTCGTATATTCCTGCTCTCAATACATTGATTGAGATGGCGAAAAACTCGGGGGGGGCTTTTAAAGTAGCGCTTTCTATCTCGGGAGTAGCCTTGGAACAATTGGAAATTCATGCTCCGGCAGTCATTGATTTATTGCACCAGTTGAATGATACAGGATGTTGTGAATTCCTTTGTGAACCATATTCACATGGCTTATCATCACTGGCCAATGAGGATTGTTTTCGCGAAGAAGTACTTCGCCAGCGTGATAAGATGAAGCAAATGTTTGGTAAAGAACCGAAAGTATTCCGTAATTCTAGCTTGATTTATTCCGATGAAATCGGTGGCTTGGTAGCTTCTATGGGCTTTAAGGGGATGTTGACGGAAGGGGCAAAACATGTGTTGGGCTGGAAGAGTCCGCATTATGTATATCATTGTAACCAGGCACCTAGTCTTAAATTGTTGTTGAGGGACTTCAAACTTTCGGATGATATCAGTCTGCGTTTCTCTAATTCGGATTGGGCGGAATATCCTTTGTTTGCTGATAAATATATCAACTGGATTGATGTGCTACCGCAAGAAGAACAAGTAATCAATATCTTTATGGAATTGAGTGCACTTGGTATGGCTCAACCGTTATCTTCCAATATTCTTGAATTCATGAAGGCACTGCCTGAATGTGCAAAATCGAAAGGTATCACTTTCTCTACTCCGACAGAGATTGTATCCAAACTGAAATCAGTGTCTCAACTGGATGTTCCTTATCCAATGTCATGGGTGGACGAAGAGAGAGATACAAGCAGTTGGCTGGGTAATATTCTGCAGCGTGAGGCTTTCAATAAGTTGTATAGCGTAGCAGAACGTGTTCATCTGTGTGATGACCGTCGTATCAAACAGGACTGGGATTATCTGCAGGCCAGCAACAACTTCCGTTTCATGACTACCAAGAATACAGGTATCTGGCTGAATCGTGGCATCTATGATTCTCCTTACGATGCCTTCACTAACTACATGAATATCTTGGGCGACTTTATCAAACGAGTAGATTCACTGTATCCTGTTGACGTAGATAATGAAGAACTGAACTCTCTGCTGACTACGATTAAGAATCAGGGTGAGGAAATCGCTGAACTGCAAAAGGAAGTAACCAAATGGCAGGCTAAGGCTGAAAAAGGAGCTGCTGCTCCCAAGAAGGCTGCTGCAAAAAAAGAGATAGCTAAGGAGCCCGCACTAAAGAAGCCGGCTGCAAAAAAGGCTGCTGCACCGAAGAAAGTAGCTGAACCGAAAGCAAAAGCTACACGCAAGAAGGCTGCCGCAAAGAAAGAAGAATAAAAAAATGTAAATTAACTGGTTATAACCGTGGGGAGATGAGAATCACCTCACGGTTGTTTTTTTATATTAGGAGGTTATATAGGAATGAGATTGTCCGAGAAGGTCTTGTTTGCTATTACTTCCAATGAAAGGTAATCGTTATTGAATTGTTTTTGTTGTTTGGTTTCTAATGGCTTTATATATAAAAACGGCGCGAATTACTGAAGTAACCCGCGCCGTTTTTATATATTTTTTAGTTTGACTTAGTTGTTAATCCGAAGTCTGTAGAAATAACTTCAAGCTTCAACTTATAATCAGGATTTGTTTTGCCTAGACTTCCACCTTTCAGACGTACATAACCCGGTTTTAAGTCATGTTGTATTCTAATAATATTGGCCTGACCAGTTGTAGTATTTGAAGAGTCATAACTCACAAGTACAGGTATAAGTACTACCTTATTCCAATCCGGATTTTTTAGTAACCAGTCAGCTTCATCCCATGAACTACCGGCATTCTTTTTAGCTTCTTCCTTTTCTGCGATACAAGCATTTATCAATTTGGTGATATTACTGAATACATATTGATTTGTACTACTTGTGTGTGAAGTTAGATAGGAAGATACGCCGTCGCTCAACTTATTGTCTTTAAAGAAGCTATCTTGGAATTTCTTACGTACAAGCATTACAGTAGATGGTATAGCCATACCAAACTTCTTATCACCTGTTTGATTGTAATTGGTGAATGTTAGTTTTACTGCATTTAAGGTATCGCCTGTCAATTCGTTTTGTATATCTGAAATTGGTAGTGTAGCTTCGGTGAAAATACCTGCCGGACTTTTCAAATAAGTGTTTTTATCTTCCTTAATTAATGCATCTATCCTTTCGGGATCATTCTTTAATTGATTGGCTTGGATTACTTCACGAGTCGTAGCAAACACACGATAAGAGTAATAAGTCGAGTCTTTACCACTTCCGTCTTTTTTCTGTAATTTTTTACCGGTAATAGAATCTGTTGCATAGCATTTATATACTACATTCATTTGTGGCTGATCTATGTAGAGGACAGTTCCATCACCATAGTCACTCTTAACGTAAATACCTTGAAAAGCTTCTCTGAATAATTGGCTATTGAATTCCTTATCAGCATTTTTAGCTTTTCTTGCAGCAGTTAAAATATTTCCACCAACTCTTGTTGCTATATCTTCTTTGAAAGTAATATGCACACTTGGAACATATGTGCTTAGGTTACGAATGGAATCTTTTACAGAAAGATCTACGGCTGTATATGCTTTGGTTCCCAATATATTCTGACTGTCGTAAAAATCTGCAGGATTAATATCTGTATAATAAGCATTGTCAAGATTTAATGTCTCTTTTCCATTACCTCCTAGTTCATATACACTTAATCTACAAGCTGTCAATGAGTCTCCAAAGTAGCTGTCATACCATAGGTAGAGTTCGACTGCACGTATGTTACCTATGATTTGATTTCCGTCTTTAATAAAAGTAACATCTTTATTTTCTGGGTCTTTATCGTCGACAACCATTCTTCCTGTGGCTGAAATAACATTACCACTTGCATCTGTAACTTCTTTGTATGGTTCAGGAAAAGTTAGTCCATCCGGACAATTTAGTTGGGCCAAAAAACCAGCCTGATAAGTACCGAATGTTTCATCTGTGAACTTGCCAATATAACCGATGTTAGTTTTCGCATAGATGTCACCTGTCTTAACAGATTCAGTAATTACATCAAATGTGGATAACTTTCCTTTGATATTTTGGTCATTGCCCGGAAACATTCCTAATCCCAAGCCACCTGTACTATCATCGCATCCGAAAAATGTGATTGCCAATAAAGCTATCAAGGCATATTTTGCTTTCATGATTGTCGTATCTAGATTTTTATTCTTCTTCTTTATTTGTAGTGGTTTCCCATACCTGATCGTAGAATTCATTGCATGCGTTTGCGTAGTTTTCCGGACTCTGATAATCGAGAACCAACTTACCCGACTGACGAGCGTACTCAATAATGGATTCGTCTACCTTTTCGCTGTTCTGTATAATTCCGTCGGAATAATCAACAGCAAGTTTACAAAGTGCCGCATAATCTACCGGTTCTTTCAGAGATGCCAAATCCTTCTTGGTAATGCCTTTCAACATCAGTTTGGTTGCGAAGTCATCACTAAGTGTATTCTTGAAATCATCTTCATATACCGAGAATACAACTTTTGCATCACGGAAAGAGGGTTCATCTTTGTAGGCTTTCTTAATATAAAGAGGAGCTAATGCCGTCATCCAGCCGTGGCAATGAATAACGTCAGGACACCAGCGAAGTTTCTTCACTGTTTCCAGTACACCACGTGCATAGAAGATAGCACGACTGTCGTTGTCATCGTATTCTACACCATTTTCGTCCGCTGTCTGCAAACGATTCTGGAAATAGTCATCGTTGTCGATGAAATATACCTGCATGCGTGCGGATTGAATAGAAGCAACTTTTATAATAAGGGGGTGATCAGTATCATCGATGATCAGGTTCATACCGGAGAGGCGTATCACTTCGTGCAGTTGGTTTCTACGCTCGTTGATACAACCGTATTTAGGCATAAATGTGCGCACTTCATAGCCTCTTTCCTGTATGCCCTTTGGCAGGTCAAGCCCGGCTTTCGACATTTCCGATTCCGGAATATAGGGCATAATCTCTTGATTAACAAACAATACCTTCTCTTTGCTCATATTTTTATGATAAATTGTCTAATGCAAAGGTAGTAAAAAATATTTGAATATGAAAGTCTTACGCCGTTCTGACGGCAAAAAAAGGGATTAAAAGAGGTGAAAAAGCGTAAAATTGACAGATTGCATCGACGTTTGAAACGTGGCTGGACGCAAAAAAATAGAAAAATATTGCGTGTTGCATTTTTCTATGTAATAAATATTTACTTCCTTTGCACGGCTTAAAATGAAACAAAATGAGAGTTGTAAAGACTATTTCGGAGTTAAAATCCTTAATTTCAGGGTATAAGCAAGAAAATAAGACGGTCGGTCTGGTTCCGACCATGGGTGCGTTGCATGCCGGACACAAGTCGCTTGTCGACCGTGCCCGCAAGGAGAACGATATTGTTGTGGTGAGCGTTTTCGTCAACCCGACACAATTCAACAACAAGCAGGATTTGGCTACATATCCACGCACCGAGGAGCGCGACTGCGCGCTTCTGGAGGCTGCCGGATGCGACGTGGTGTTTATGCCTGCGGTAGAGGAGGTTTATCCAGAGCCCGACAACCGCCAGTTCGACCTTGGCGCGGTGGCTGAGGTGATGGAGGGTGCGCACCGTCCCGGCCATTTCAACGGGGTGGCGCAGATTGTGAGCAAGCTGTTCGGCTTCGTGGAGCCCGACCGTGCATACTTCGGAGAGAAGGACTTCCAGCAGATTGCCGTTATCCGCAAGATGGTGCAGCTGGAGGGCTTCAAGTTGCAGATTGTGGCATGCCCGATAAAGCGCGAGGACGACGGCCTGGCATTGAGCAGCCGCAATGTGCGTCTGACAGCCGAGCAGCGTCAATTGGCACCAAACATATACCGCGTTTTAAAAGAAAGTTGTAACTTTGCAAAATCGCACACAGTCGCAGAGACTGAAAAGTTTGTTGTCGACAGCCTTAACGCGCTGCCTCAGATGGAGGTGGAGTATTATTCGATTGTCGATGCTTTGACAATGCAGCCTGTCAGCGACTGGGCTGACGCCGACAGCATTACGGGATGTATAACGGTCTACTGTGGCGAGGTGCGTCTGATAGACAACATTGCTTACAAGAAAGCGGAATAAAAAAGAGCGATAAATAGAAAATGCAAATTGAAGTTTTAAAGTCGAAGATTCATCGTGCAACGGTGACAAGTGCCGATTTGAATTACATCGGCAGCATCACCATCGATGAGGATTTGATGGATGCCGCAGGCATTGTGGCTAACGAGCGTGTTTATATTGTTGACAACAACAACGGCGAGCGCCTTGACACATACGCTATCCCTGGCGAGCGTGGCTCTGGCGCGATATGCCTTAACGGAGCGGCAGCACGCAAGGTATATGTTGGCGACGTGGTCATAATAATGGCTTACGCGCATATCGATGCCGAGGAGGCGCGCACCTTCAAGCCGAAGGTGGTGTTTCCGGAGCCGGTGACCAACAAATTGTGATTATAAACGAAAAAAGATAAAGACTACAGATGTTTGAGAATTTAAGCGAAAGACTTGAGCGGTCGTTCAAACTGCTGAAAGGACAAGGAAAAATCACGGAAATCAACGTTGCGGAAACGTTGAAGGACGTGCGCCGTGCCCTGCTTGATGCCGATGTCAACTACAGCGTGGCAAAGCAGTTTACCGATACGGTAAAAGCGAAGGCGCTGGGTCAGAACGTGATAACGGCTGTAAAGCCGAGCGAGTTGATGGTGAAGATTGTCCATGACGAGTTGGCACTGCTTATGGGCGGTGTGGCTGTCGACGTGAATCTTTCAGGCAATCCGACAGTGATTTTGATGTCGGGTCTGCAGGGTTCCGGTAAGACAACATTCTCCGGCAAACTTGCCAGAAAATTCAAGAGCGAGAAGGGCAAGCGTCCATTGCTTGTCGCCTGCGACGTTTATCGTCCTGCGGCTATCGAGCAGTTGAAGGTGCTTGGCGAGCAGATTGATGTGCCTGTCTACACTGAGCCGGAATCGAAAAATCCGGTAGAGATTGCGCAGAATGCCATCAAGCACGCCAAGGCGCACAATTATGATATGGTAATCGTCGATACAGCCGGACGTCTTGCTGTCGACGAGCAGATGATGGACGAGATTGAGGCGATAAAGAAGGCCATCAATCCTCAGGAAACATTGTTTGTGGTCGATGCGATGACCGGTCAGGATGCTGTTAATACCGCCAAGGAGTTCAACCAGCGTCTGGATTTCGACGGTGTGGTACTTACGAAGCTTGACGGTGACACCCGTGGTGGTGCGGCTTTGTCAATCCGCACGGTTGTCGACAAGCCTATCAAGTTTGTCGGTACTGGCGAGAAACTCGAGGCTCTCGACGTGTTCCATCCGGCACGTATGGCCGACCGTATCCTTGGCATGGGCGATGTGCTGAGCCTGATCGAAAAGGCCCAGACCTTGCAGAATGACAAGGAAGCTGAAGAAGCCGCCAAGCGAATGATGGCCAACAAGTTCGATATGAACGATATGCTGACCCAGTTCGCCCAGATCCGCAAGATGGGCGGTGCATCCGCGCTGCTGGCCATGATGCCCGGCGCCAACCAGATCAGCTCCGAACAGATGGACCAGATCGATGAAAAGGCGTTGCCCCATATTGAAGCCATCATCTACTCCATGACGCCAGAAGAGCGTGCGCATCCTTCCATCATCAACCCCAAGCGCAAGCGCCGCATTGCGGCGGGCAGCGGCCAGACGGTTGAGGACGTGAACAAGCTGCTGCGCCAGTTTGAAGCCATGCAGAAGATGATGAAAAAGGTCAAGCGCAACCCCAAGGGCTTTATGCGCGGCCTTGGCGGAATGAGAGGCCTGCGCTGAGCAGCCTGTTATGAATTTGATATGACCCGTAAGCCTCTCTGGCCCCAGGGTGATATATAAATTGCAAGCCCACGAGGGAAAACCACGGGGCCGTAAAAACAAAATTTTGGAGGATATTTACCATGGTTAAGATTCGTCTGCGCCGCATCGGCGCCAAGAAAGCTCCTTTCTACCGCATTGTTGTTGCTGACAGCCGCTTTGCTCGTGACGGCCGCTTCATCGAAGAGATCGGCTACTACGATCCGACCAAGGAGCCCAGCGTTGTCAAGATCGACGCCGACAAGGCTAAGCAGTGGCTGGCCAACGGCGCTCAGGCTACCGATACTGTTCGTGTTCTGCTGAAGAAAGAGAACATCCTGTAATTAAACGGAGGAACGCCACATGCAGGAACTGCTGATTGCCGTTGCCCGTGGCCTTGTGGAAGATAAGGACGCGGTGCAGGTAACGGTTGACCCCGCGCGTGAGGACGGCACGGTTGTGTACCACCTCACGGTGGCAGAAGGCGACATGGGCCGCGTGATTGGCAAACAGGGCCGCATTGCCAAGGCAATCCGTGTTGTCATGCGTGCCGCCGCCGTCCGCCAGAACGAAAAAGTCGTGGTGGAAATCGGCTGATTTTTGCCACCCAGCACTCTGCCGCTTTGCGCGCAGGGTGCTTTTTATTTGCCGCCGCTTTTGTGTGATTTATTCTAGGAGGTTCCCCCTATGCAAAACTATCTGCCCGCCTGCAAAATTGTTTCCACCCACGGTGTCCGCGGCGAAATGAAAGCCCTGCCGCTGTGCGACGGCGCACAGTTCCTGGCCAAGTTCAAGCGCCTGTACGCTGCCGCAAACGGCAGCGGCGAAGTTGCGCTGCGCGGGGTGCGCGCCCAGGGCAATATGCTGCTGGTCAAGCTGGCCGGGGTGGAGGATATGGATGCCGCCCGCGCCCAGGTGGGCAAAACCTACTATTTTGCCAAGGCGGATGCCAAACTGCCGGAGGGCCGCTATTTTATTGATGATCTGATCGGCTGCACTGTGCTGCATGCAGACGATGGCCGTACCCTTGGCATCGTTGCAAAGGTGGACCACCCCGGCGTACAGGATATCTATATTGTGCGCGATGCAGCGGGGGAGGAGCACTGGATCCCTGCCGTGCCGGAGTTTGTGGTGGATGTGGATATTGCGGCCCGCACAGTAAAAATGCGCCCCATTGCGGGTATGTTTGATGAGCCGGTCAACGGCGATGAGGAGTAATTGATGCGCATTGATATTGTCACCCTGTTCCCGGAACTGTGCGATGGCTTTTTGAGCACCAGCATCCTGGGGCGCGCCCGCGCCAAAAACCTGTTTGAAGCGCACTGCCACCAGATCCGGGATTACACCAAAAACAAACAGCGCCAGACGGACGATTACCCCTATGGCGGCGGCTGCGGCATGGTGCTGTATGCTCAGCCCATTGCAGATTGCCTGCGCGCTGTGGCGGACCAGTGCGCCCAGCAGGGCCGCGCCAAGCCCCATGTGGTGTTTTTGACCGCCGCCGGGCAGCCCTATAACGAGGAGACCGCCCGCCGGCTTTCCAGCTATGAAAGCCTTGCGCTGGTGTGCGGCCACTATGAGGGCATTGACCAGCGCGTGATCGATACCTTTGGCGATGAGGAAATCTCCATCGGCGACTATGTGCTGACCGGCGGCGAGCTGGCCAGCCTGGTGGTGGCAGACAGTGTGCTGCGCCTGCAGCCCGGCGTTCTGGCCGAGGAAAAAGGCTATCAGGACGAAAGCTACTGGGACGGCCTGCTGGAATACCCCCAGTTCACCCGCCCGGAAGTGTGGGAGGGCCAGGCCATCCCGCCGGTGCTGCTGACCGGGGACCACAATAAAATTGACGCCTGGCGCGGCCGCCAGAGCCGGGAACGCACCCGCCAGCGCCGCCCGGACCTGTATGACCAGTGGTGCGCCACCCACCCGATCACCCAGATCCCGCGCTGGAAGCGTACCGAGCGTGCCCAGCTGATCAAGACGGATGCCCAGCTGGATGCAGCCGCAAAACTGTTTGCCGAAGGCTGCCGCACCGTCTGCCGGGATGTGTGCACCGAAGCAGGCCTTGCAGAATATACGCCGGAAGTCATGCGCCAGCGCCTGGAAGAAGAGAGCAAGGCGGGCTGGGCATTCTACCTGCATACCACTTCGGATACGCCGGACGGCATGGTGGGTGTCTGCCATAAAACGGGGGAGATCGGCCACCTGTTTGTCACACAGTCCGCCCGCGGCAGCGGCATTGGCACAAAGCTGCTGGATTTTGCGCGCAAAAAACTTGCGGAGCACGCCCGGCCCTGGCTGGCCGTGCTGGATGTAAACACGGCGGCCATCGGCCTTTACCGGCGCATGGGCTACCTGCCGGATGGCGTGCGGAACATGTACCAGCCGGGGGTGGATGTAGCATTCTGCAAGCCCTGCAAAGAGCTTGTTATGCGCTATCAGCCCCAGGATCAAGGCTGAACCTGCGGTATTCTGTCGGTTTTTCGTACAGGTTTTGTAGTCTATCTACAATCCGGTTGAAAATAAACTGGTAAAGTTGCACAAGCGGGCCCGGCGCGATTTGTGCCAAATGCGGAATCCTGCCAAAATTGCAAATTTACACTGTACAAAGTCGAACAAATGGGATAAAATATAAACAATCAAGGCGGCACTGATTGTGCAATACCGCCTGAAAGGAGCCCGCGGTAGAGAACTTGGGCGTATCTTTTCATATAAGTAGGAGAGAATAATTATGTACGTTAAAGAAGTTACCGTTGAGAATCAGGTAGGTCTGCACGCTCGTCCGGCCACCTTCTTCATCCAGAAGGCAAACGAGTATAAGTCTTCCATTTGGGTCGAAAAGGAAGAGCGCCGCGTCAACGCTAAGTCCCTGCTGGGCGTTCTGAGCCTCGGCATCGTTGGCGGCACCACCATCCGTATCATTGCTGACGGCACCGATGAACAGGCTGCTGTGGATGGTCTGGTCAAGCTGGTCAACTCCGGCTTCTCTGAATAATCAGATCTTTTGTTTTTGCGGCGGGTGACTGGTC
>OLXR01001007.1_pt1 | contig 10110 bp, 6 predicted proteins | sample 1673941 | NCBI WGS metagenome assembly OLXR01 (sample SAMEA103958134, study PRJEB25191) | human gut metagenome
TTCTGCGACACGCAACTGTGTTTGCAACGAGCGTGCGATACTTGAAGAAATACTCAAGAATCCCGTTGACGGAATACTGATAGAGGGTACAAAATCGGCTATGCCGAATCCTAATTTCGATCTGTACGAAAAACTGATAGAAATGGATATACCTGTAGTATTTTTCAACGGATATTACCCGTCGCTCAGCGGCACATATTCTGTATGTGCGGATAATCAGGCAGGCGGTGCAGAGCTTGTGCGGCATCTTATTGAACGTGGTCACACAAAAATCGCAGGCTTTTTCAAAAGCGATGACATTCAAGGTCATCAGCGGTATTCCGGCTTTATTTCGGAACTGTTTCGCAACGGTCTTATAATTCCCGATGAGAATGTGTTCTGGTACATTACCGAAACAAAGGAGGATCTTTTCGATAATCCGCAGGAGGTATTGAATCGTCTTGGCGATAATACGGCGGTCGTATGCTATAACGATGAGGTGGCGTTCGGACTTATTAAGTGCCTGCTTTCAGCCGGCAGACGTGTTCCTGAGGACGTTGCCGTAGTCAGCTTTGACAACAGTAATCTTAGCCGGATTTCTCCGGTCACGATAACATCGCTTTCCTATGAGGACAGAAACATAGGCAGAATTGCGGCTCAGAAGCTCGTTGATATTCTGAACGGCAAGGAGGTTACGTCCGAGGTGTTGCCGTGGACTTTTATTCAGAAAGAAAGCTCATAAATATGAAGGGCTGTTTTATCAGAGTATCTTCCGACCGCAAAACCGGAGGCTTTATAGCTAAGACTTTAAAGCTATGTCGGGCAGTATAAGAATTTGATTTTTTAAACCGCATTGTTGTGCGGTTTATTTTTTGCTGTGCAGAAGCCTTGACATTTGTTGCAATCGGCTAAGAAGTAACAGCGGCAGTAAAAACAAATCCCTGTCCTGCAGGCACTTGTGTTATTTTGTAAAATGTGTTATTATATTTTTGACAGTAAAAGTCGGCTGTTCCTGTTTTTAGGGTAAGCCATAATAAACGAATAAACAGGAATGAAATATTGCCGCCGAAATTTCGGCGGTGCCTGTGTGGCGAACAGTATTAAGGGATTTGCGTCCGATATAGGTAAGAGGATTAGATTATGAACAGCATTTTGAAAAAAATCAGGCAAAGCGATGCCTTCAACAAGGAAAACAGGGTTTCCCGTATAAAAGCTGTCATATTGATGAGCCTGTTTACTTTTAGCTTTTTGGAGGCTGAGTTTTTATTTGTTGATATGATTTCCTGCACAGTATCGGGCGATAAGTCGGTAAACGCTCAGAATTACGCTCTCGGTGCAAGCGTGGTGGGATTTGCTTTGTACCCTCTGTATTCAAGGCTTTGCAAAAAGGCTCTGCAATCTTTAATTTCTATTGGGGCTGCAGTGCTGTCGGTTGTCTGTCTTTTTCTGATATGCCGTCACAGTACTTACGCATTTACATTGTGTATGGGGCTTGTGCTGTTTTTGATTCTCGGTCTTTTCGGAAGTGCGGTATTTTATAAATCGCTGTGTCTGTTGGAGGATAACACTTATATTGCACGCCTTGCAGGCTTATCCTATATGCTCGGAACATTGCTCCAGATTGCTAATAATAACCTGATCCACATTGATATTATCGAAGCTGCGGTGCTTTCTTTGTTTATATTGCTACTGGCCGTTATGCTGATAAGAGCGGAAAAGAACAGCATCGTTCCTGCGTTCCCGAAAAACGAAGCTGGCGAGAAAACCGATAAGGCGGGTAAAGAAGTCGTAAAAATCAGCGTTTTACTTGTTTTTTTGGTTGCGTTTATGACCTGTATTTTCAGCACAATGGATAATGCAATTACCCTTTATCACGCAAACGGGGTGGTGAATATCGGACAGTGGCCGAGAATACTCCTTGCACTCAGCGGACTTGCGGCAGGCTTTTTGTTCGATTTTGACGGCAGAAAGTATATGAGTATGATTATGTACTGCGTAATGATCCTGTCAACCATCTGCCTTGTTATTCTCAGATTTGCGGGGCCGATTATGCTGGGGCTGGTTATCTTTTATTTATCCGCAGGTTTCTTTGTTGTATTTTTTACCGCTTCTTTTATGGAGATTGCCCGTTATTCAAAAACTCCCGAGCTTTTGTCGGGGGTTGGCAGAGCAGTCAATAATTTTGTCGCCGTGCTGATCTCGGCAGGTTCTCTCACCCTTTTGAATTCGGACAATAACATTGCAATAATCACCATTGAGCTGATTTTATTTGTATTGGCAAGCATCATAGCATTTTTCTATACCAATAAGAGAAAAACGTTTTTTGATGAGCTTTCCTCAACAGGCGGCGACAAACTGAGCGACAAAGAGATATTGAAAAAGCTGTCGGAAAAGTTTTCGCTCACTCCGAGAGAAGCCGAGGTATTCGGGCTGTTGGTAAACACCGAGGACGGATTACAGACGATAGCAGACAATATGTACATATCAAGGCGAACTCTTGAGCGGTATGTATCCGCCATATACGGAAAAACGGGAACTAAATCCCGTATCGGTCTTGTTTCTCTTTACAACAACATATAAAATATCCTAATGCTCGTACCTTCCGCTCAGGCGGGAGGTATTTTTGCGTTATATCGTAAAAACCGCATTGTTATGCCGATTCTTACAAAATGGCGGAAGTCCGCCAACCTGTTTTTTGCAGATTGGCGGACTTCCCTTATATACAGCGGAGCGTTATTCAGATATAATTACAATAACAAACGGTGTATGAAACGACACGATGACAGCTTGCAATAGGATATATTCAGAAATGGGGAGCGGATTATGAATATGCGGCATTGTGCTTTGCCGGACAGAAAAACAACAAAACGAACACTTCCGTATAATCGGCAGTATGTGATACTTGCAATTTACGAAGTGTTGGACAAAAACGGCGCCGAATATAAAAAAGAGGACGCATCGACCATATTATCGGAAATATCGGTGTACGGAAATTCAAGCCTTTTTTCCGTTTCGGTGAGCAGGCAGGAGGAAGGTACCGAATTATTCGTAACGATGGTCAGACAGTGTGAGGGATTGTCGGAATCCGGCGTGCAACGAGCTATAACAGCCGTAGCCGACAGCATATCGCAATATCTTGAAAACGAGCTTGTTTTAAGCAAAATCAAATCATAAAGAATACAAGTGGAGGAATTGCCTATGAAAAGAATAGGAGAATATTTCGCAGGAGCATATAAAAATGCTTTTGCAAGGTGGATTTTCGGAATAATCGCATCGCTTGTCATTTTACCCGATCTGATAAAGACCGTTTTGCTTTGCATAAAGAAAGAATCGTTAGCGGCGGGTACGGTGTTTATTGCCGACGTGTTATGCGTTGTATGTGCCTTCGTTTTCGCATTTTTTGCAGTTTGCTCAATCGGAAAAACGGCAAAGGAGGCTGTCGCAGTATGGCTTAAGGGCTGTATTCCCTGTATATCGGCACTGTATGGCGGAAAACTCCTGACGGTGCTTTTTGTCAAGTGCTTCGGAACGGTCGGTGAATTTATAGGGATAGCCGCCGGCGGAATACTGCTCGGACTTTCGTTTTATCTGCTAATCTGTGCTGTTAACGGCGGCATTAAAGGAAAAGTCGGCAGAAAGTTACTTTTGACAGCGGTATGCATATTGCTTGCGATCGTTTTTGCGTATCTTTTGCCGTATATTTTCGGGCTGGGTATTGAATCGGCATTCGCACAAAAACGGGTGTGGTGTATAAAGCTCATAGCTGAACTTGTCTATGCGGTGTTCTGCCAGGCGCTGATTGTTCCCGTGCTTAGATTTGTGTGCCTCGGGAATCTGTCAAAGGCAGGAACAGATGAACAAATCACATCGGCACAAACGAAAAAATCAAGGCTTGGTTATATACCGACTGCTGTAGGTGTGGCGGTACTTACAATCTGCACCGTGATGACTTTTCCCGCAACGGTTTCGTCTTCCGACAGGCTGAAGGCTGAATACTACAGCCGCACAAATACGGCGTGCTATAATCTGCTCGGAGGGCACATCATCACGGCGGTCAACGACTACAGGGAGATTCAGCGTGAGCTTGAGATATGGAAAAAAATAGCCGACGGCGGTTGGAATGATATTTCCGAGAGCGAGATAGCAACAAATCAGATGCTGGCTTATCTTGATACCTATGCAAACCACACAGATGACCGACTTGAAACTATGGAGAAGTATTATACGGCAGGCTATATAAAGGATACCGATTTCTGCTTTGATATGCTTGCAGAATATAAAAATGCCGATGAACTGACGGCTGAGCAGAAAAATCGCCGTACAGAAATACTGACGAATTTAGCGGCAAACGGAATATATGTCGGCGGACTGCCCGATGTTGCGGAAAATGCCGCAGCTATGGCAGAAGTGATTGAAACGGCTTTCTCTTACCAAAACAGCTTTGAATATGCCGAGATGCTCGCTAAAATGCGGGTAGGTGTTACAAACGGCACGAACATTGCCGATTCTGTCGGTACCGGTATCACCTATCAGCTTGTAAGCCAAGCTGTCGAAAAGGCACTGGAGGCTCCTGAGGACTTCGTATGGAGCTACATAGCGGTTATGTTTTATAACAATCAGGAGCAGCATTCGCTTTACCTCACTGCTGACTATTCGGATGATAAGAGGATTCTTGCTGTAGTCGAAAACTTTGAAAAACAGTTTGAAAAGCAGCTCGGAAAAGACATAACCAAAGAGGAGCGGCTCGGTATCAAAAAGCTGGTCATGCAGACTTATCTTAGGGCATTGGCGCTTGACAAGTGTGCGGATTACGGCTTGGAGGCACTCAAGGAATTCGACAATTTCTTTATTCGTGAAAATACTATGTATGCGCTTTTAAAAACGGGACGGTACGATGAATGTCTTAAGCTCGCAAACGGGGTGCAGGACGATACAAACCCCGTTCCCCTCTATTATGCGGCGGCGGCAACGCTTGAAAGCGGAGAATTTGATGCTTCCGCAGAGTATGTACTGGAGCTTGCAAAGCAGGTAAAGACGAGTGAATATCCTAAAAAAGCGGACGAATTACTGCATTCCTACTTTTCCTTGCTGGTGGTGGATACCGAAACCACAAAAGCAAAGTACAGCCTTCTCAGCGATGAGCAGATAAATAAGCTTAACAGCGACGAGTTCCTGAAGAATTATCTGGCGGCTTATGTCAATGCCTGCTACCCGTCTTACGGCGGTCATTCTATCTATGATGACGCCTATACACAGGCGATGGAAACGGCGCTTACCGCTGCTGATTGGGTAATCGCAGAGCGTGGCGAGCTGTGTTATCCTTATTATCTCAAGGGCGTGACGCTTATGCAACAGAAAAAATACGATGAGGCTGTGGCGGCTTACAAAAAAGCGATAGATTATAAGAGCGACGATCCGATGATATGGTATGCGCTTTATGCCGCATACGAGGAACTGGAGGAGTGGGAAAATGCCTATACCGCCGCAGAGATTGCTATAGGTCTTAGCCCGTGGTTCAATTATTACAGTGATTATGAGGGAATAGGTATCCATCCGTATTCATATCGTGATGGTGCGAAAGCAATGATAGAAAAGCAACATGAAGCATCGCAGAAAGGGGGAAATGAATAATGCTGATTATTATTTCAATTGTAATCTTTCTTATTCTGACAATGCAGACCTTCTTTCTGGGAGGTACTGTCTGGCTCGGAATTGTCGGAATGCTGCTGTCGGCGGCAGGGGTCGTATTGTCTTTCGTGCTTAAAAATCGGAAGAGGTATCTTAGCAACGTATCGGCTCTTGCGGGAATTGTTATATCGGTTGTGTGCTGTTTATTTATTACATCAGACTCAGGCACGGGTACGCTGCAGCAAAAAGAGATACTTCTCGGGCAAATGTTCAGTGCCGAAACAGCGGAGAACGCCGAAGAAAAATATGCTGATTATGTCGAAGCTTACGGCGAGGACGATTCTTCCGCACTCTGTCTTGCACAATACTATATGCGAGCGGAAGAAGCGGATAAGAGCAGGTCGATGCTTTTTAAACTCAAGAATACAACAAGTATAGATTATTATTGCACAATGGCAGAATGGTACAACAAATTCGATAAGGGCAATTTCTCTTATGTAGTCAGCACGTTGCTTGACGCAGTTGCCGAGCATCCGTACTGGGCAAAGGGGCATTTGATGCTGGGACTTTCCTATTACGAAAACAATGACAATACATCAGCAATATACTATTTGAAAAAAGCGCATCTTCTCGACTTGTCGGACGGTTATTCGCTGTGCTACCTTGGTGTAATCTCCTATGACAGAGGAAGCTATAAGGCGGCGGAGAAATATCTGTCGGACGCAAAGGCACTGGCAGGAAAAGACAGCTATCTGCTGAGCCTTATCGAAACATATCAGGAATGCGTAGCAAGGGAGGTGTGATAATGAGAAAAAAGACCTTTTCGCTTATACTAAGCGGCATATTGCCGATAACCGCTTTGTCGTTTACTGCTTTTGCAAACGGAGAAGATACGGCAGGCAGACCGGTTACTCCGCCTTCTGCTACCGATGTTATCGGTCAGATCGGTTCTTCCGCAACCGAAGCGTATACAGCTTCGCTTAACTTCTGGAACGATTACGGCAACAATATATCAGACGGTTTTAATCTTGCAGGAGAGAGCTGGAATAGCGTAAAAAATACGCCCGGCTTTGAAACAAGCTACGGCGATGCGGTGAAGACAGGCGACAGAATCTTTTCTGTCGCAGGATTCGCCACAAATTTAATGGATTCGCTTTCTGCGGCAAATCAGCTTACTCATCCGCAGGATAATCCCTACGCATCACACCCGGCACTGTCAACAGCATACGATACGCTTACCGCATGGCAGGCTATGATGAACTGGGCGGATATGGCTGTGGGGGATAAGGACCCTACAGGAACGGTAAAGGGTATGAACTTACTGCTTGGTGAGGCGGTGAAGAATTGGTCGGATGTTGCAACGCAGACAGCCTTACTGGATTATGCCAATCACAGTACGCTTATCGGAACGGTCGATATTACACTTCAAAATGTCAACGATTATTATACAGACCTGTTTCAGAATGTGTTTTATCCGTCAAGAGATGCCGAATGGTCGTTAGAGGACTGGTGGAAAAAGAGCTATTATGATAAGCTGAACTTTTATGCGCAGATGGTAAGGGAGGGGCGTGAAAAGGAGTTTGAGTGGCTGCGTGACGAACTGCTGAATATGGCTCCTAAGGCAGGCAGTACAATCCTGCCGAATCACGTTACGGCGAAAAAACCGAACATATATCTTTATCCCGAAACCGAAACAGAAATAACGGTCACATTCGGTAAACCGGGTTATCTTACCTTGTCGATTCCCGAATATAATGACGGATGGACGGTAACGGCATCGCCGGACGGCACGCTTACCGATAAGGATAAAAACAGCTACGGTTATCTGTTCTACGAAGCTCTTGTGAAAAGAAAAGCGTTTTCGACCGAAGAAGGCTTCGTTATTCCTTCAAATAAACGTGCGGAAGCCTTCCGTGAAATACTGGCTTCTTACGGCTTTAATGAGCAGGAAACTGCAGACTTCATTGAATACTGGGCGGATTATCTTAAAGATGGCACGGATTATGTCATGTATCCGATGATGACCGAAGGTGTTGATAATGCGATGCCGCTGACTTTCTCGGTAAAGCCTGACAGCATATACCGTATATGGTTCGGATTTGCCGAATACAGCGGTGATGAAATAATGCCGCCCGAAATTACGCCAATCGTTCGTAGAGGCTTTACGGTTGTTGAATGGGGAGGCGCTGTTCTGGATTGAGTCAATGCCGCGAATAAAATTGAGCCGTTGCACTTTATTTGTGCAACGGCTCGTTTTGGTGTCTGTATGCTTATTTGCCTTCTTTGCCGAAATGGGACGATAATGCGCTGAGAGGAAACGGCGGATTTGCAAGCGGTTTGCAGGCAAGCGATAACAACAGATATTCGTTATCGTCTGCGGCAATCCTGTTTATTTTAAGCTCACCGCATTTCTTACAGCGGTGTATCAGCGCCCATTCACCGTCGGGACGGACATAAATGCTGATAGGCTCCATTATTCCTCCGCAATCGGCTGAGCGGTCGCCGGGTATGTTGTCAAGATGTATGCTTGATAAGCAGTGAGGGCAGTGATTACGGTTGTTTGTTCCGCAATCCCTGACCGTAATGAATTTTCCGCAGGCTTTGCAGTTAAAGCCCTCGTCCTGCGTTCCGTCATCGGTTACTACAGTGTGATATTCGGTTTCTTTGTGTATATTCTTTACGGGTTCGTCTGTGCGTCTGCGTCTGTTCATATTTCCGTCCTTTTCAGATTATTAAAAACGGCAGGTGTATTTCAACCTGCCGCAGTTAAATTACATTATACGGGCATTACCTTGTTAGCTTTATCAGCGTGTTCAGCGTCAATGCCAAGCTGTTTGTCCTTACGCTTTTCAAAGAACTTTTCAGCTACCTGACCGAACATAGCGTAGCTTAATACATCCTCGTCCTGCTGTGACCACTTAGCACATTCAGCCTTCAGCTTTTCAAGCTCAGGCTCGATAAGGTCTGCGGGACGGCAGTCGATAGGCTGTTCGTCACCGAGAATCTTCTTTCTGAACTCGGGGTCGATGGGAGCAGGTGTCTTACCGTAGCTGCCCTTTACAAGACCCTTGAATTCCTTTGTTACAGTCTTGTAACGCTCACCGAGAATTACATTGAATACAGCCTGTGTACCAACAATCTGTGATGTAGGTGTAACAAGTGGTGGATAACCTGCGTCCTTACGAACCTTTGGAACTTCCTTGAGAACGTCGTCAAGCTGATCTGCCTTGCCTGCCTGCTTCAACTGTGAAAGGAGGTTTGAAAGCATACCGCCGGGAACCTGATATATAAGAGCGTTAGCGTCAACTGCAAGGAGCTTGGGATCAAGCAGACCGCTGTCGATGTACTTCTTGCGGAGCTTCATAAAGTATTCTCTTATCTCTGTGAGGAGCTTTAAGTCAAGTCCTGTATCGTACTCTGTACCCTGTAATGCGGCAACCATTGACTCTGTGGGAGCGTGCGATGTGCCGAGTGCTAAGGGTGACATTGCTGTGTCTATAACGTCAACGCCCGATTCGATACCCTTTAACAGACACATTGAAGCAAGTCCTGATGTGTAGTGCGTGTGAAGCTGGATCGGGATATTTACAGCACTCTTGAGTGCCTTTACAAGTCTTTCTGTTTCATAAGGAGTAAGCAGAGCCGCCATATCCTTGATGCAGATAGAATCTGCACCTGCTTCTTCTATTCTCTTTGCATAGTCGATGTAATACTGTTCTGTAAATACTTCACCGAGTGTGTAAGAAATAGCTATCTGAGCGTGTGCGCCCTCCTTCTTTGCAGCCTTAACGGCTGTTTCGAGGTTTCTTATATCGTTGAGCGCATCAAAAATTCTGATTATATCAATACCGTTTGCTACAGACTTCTGAACGAAATATTCCAGTACATCGTCAGCATAGTGACGGTAACCGAGCATATTCTGTCCTCTGAAAAGCATCTGTAACTTTGTGTGAGGCATTTCACGTCTTAATATACGCAGTCTGTCCCAGGGGTCTTCGTTCAAGAAACGTAAGCATGCGTCAAATGTAGCACCGCCCCAGCATTCAACCGAATGATAGCCTACCTTGTCCATTGTGGAAAGGATAGGGAGCATTTCCTCTGTAGTCATTCTGGTTGCGATAAGCGACTGATGAGCGTCACGCAGTACGGTTTCGGTAATTCCTACTTTTGCCATAACCTTTATTATTCCTTTCAATCAAGAGTTACGCATTGATTGTTGCAATCAGTGTGCCTGTTTCAACAGACTGACCCTTTGTAACATTGATGCTTGCAATTGTACCGTCACAGCTTGCTACAACGTCGTTTTCCATCTTCATAGCTTCGAGAACTGCGATTACTGTACCGTTTGTAACCTTAGCGCCTACTGCGAGCTTAACGTCTACGATAGTACCGGGCATGGGAGCGTTAATCTTAACGCCGCCCTGTGCGCCTGCGGGAGCAGCGGGAGCTGCAGCCTTCTTGGGAGCGGGAGCTGCTGCGGGTGCGGCAACGGGTGCTGCACTG
>OLXR01001012.1_pt1 | contig 10085 bp, 11 predicted proteins | sample 1673941 | NCBI WGS metagenome assembly OLXR01 (sample SAMEA103958134, study PRJEB25191) | human gut metagenome
GAGCCACATCCCCGAGCTTTGATATTATAGCAAACGGAGAAAAAAAAGACAAACGATTGCGTGCATTTTTCCGAAAAAGTTTTGCAAAGCATTGAAGCCGTTTTGAGGCGGCGCGATTTGGAGCGGCTGTTGTTTTGCAAGGCGCGGTTTGCGCGCGGCGGGGGCTGCAAGTCGGACGCGCGTCGTCTCGGTTTTAAAAAAATACCGAACGAAATTTTAAGCGGTTGACAGGCAAATGCATTGCGGGCAAAGGCGGCTCGACAAATTACGACGAAAAAAGTCGGTGTAATTTTTACAAAAATATAAAAATCGACATAAAAACGTTTGACAAGGGAAAACAGATGTGGTATCTTATCATCACAGGAATGCAAGTTTTAAGACTGCTTTCCTTTACAACAGCCCGCACAGACATTGGTTTTTTTTCCGGTTTTTTTCATTGTTTGCCGGAGCAAATCCCCCTCCTTAATTTTCCAATGTCTATGTATTACACTTAAAAACCGCCTTCGGGCGGTTTTTAAGTTTTTATCCCGATTTATTTCAAGAATCAAGGAGAAGCACGAGCAAAATGAAGGTCACAAAAAAACAATTCAACACGAGAAAATGCTTTATCTGCGGCATGGAAAACGAGCGCGGAGTGAAAGCGCCCTTTTACGAAATGGAGGACAAGTCGGTGGTCAGCTACGTGACGTTTGACGAGCTGCACCAAAGTTATCCCGGCAGAGTGCACGGGGGCATAATTTCAGCCATGCTTGACGAGGTGGCGGGGCGCGCGCTGTGGACGTTGGAGCCGGAGGCGTGGGCGGTCACCGGTTCGTTAAACGTCAGGTTTTTCAAGCCCACCCCCTACGGAAAGCAGCTCAAAGCGGTTGGGCGCGTGACTAAAAACACGTCGCGAGGCTATGTCGGCGTGGCGGAGCTTTTCGACGGAAAAACTTTGCTTGCGAGAAGCGAAGGGACTTATTTCAAGCTGCCAGCCAAAACCATCGCGGACGTTGACGTGGAAAAGGAAACGGACGTATATATAGAGGACGGAGTCGAGGAAATAGACGTTTAAATTTTTCTCGGCGGTTTTATGCGGATTTTGACGAGCGCGAAAAAATTTTGGCGTAAAAAGAGTTTTGCGGCGAAAAATCTTGACAACACTTTGCGGTTGGCGTATAATCCGTTTCGTTCGTGAGGGAGTAGTTGGCGGGCTTTGACGTCCGCGACAAGTCAACACATCGGCCTAATGGTCTGGCTTGCCTTAAATGATGAGACTCAGGCGCGTTTTGCGCTTGAGTTTTTTTGTGGGGTTAGAATATTCTCTTCCGCGCATTACATAAAATATTTTAGCTCGGCGGTGTATCGGTATGAGTATTTGGTGGGTAATAATTCTGTTTTTATTGGGTCTTGCTCTGATTATCAAGGGCGGCGATTTTTTTGTCGACGCGGCTACGTGGATAGCGGAAGTTTCGGGCGTGCCGAAATTCGTCATAGGCGCGACGGTGGTAAGCGTAGCCACGACCTTGCCCGAGCTTCTTGTTTCCATTATAGCCACGGCGGAGGGAAATCTTGACATAGCGGTAGGCAACTCCGTCGGCTCGGTTGTCGCAAACATCGGGCTTATTATGGGCATATCAATGGTTTGTCTGCCTTCGGTGATGAAACGCAGGGACCTGCTCGGCAAGGGAATATTGCTTGTTGCGAGCATAGCCCTGCTATGGATTTTTTCGCTGGGAGGCAACCTTAATTTTTGGGAAGGAATAATAGTCCTGCTTATTTTCGGACTGTTTATTTTTGAAAATCTCCGCAGCGCCAAAAAGCACGAATTGAAGCCTTTGCCGACATCGGAGGGCGCGGCGGAGTTTTCTGCGGACGCTCAAAACGTGTTTGCCGAAACAAAGGTGGGCGCCGACGGAGGCGAAGCGTCCTCTGCGGGCGGAGGCGCGGCGGGTGTCAAGCGCGACAAGCGCACTATAACGGTAAACGTATTTAAATTTTTGTTCGGCACGGCTTTCATAGTCGCCGGCGCGCAGCTGCTTGTAACCTACGGCAGCGAGCTTGCAGTGCGCATGAACGTGCCCGAAAGCATAATCGCGGTCACCATGGTTGCAATCGGCACGTCGCTGCCCGAACTGGTGACGACAATCACGGCGATTGCAAAAAAGCAGGCGTCGTTGTCGGTAGGCAACATTATTGGCGCAAACATAATAGACCTGACACTTATTCTGCCCGTCTGTTCGTTTATCAGCGGCAGAAGCGGGCTTGACATAAACGCGCAGACGGTGTTTCTCGATATGCCCGTGTGTCTGGGATTCGTGCTCATTTCGGTCGTGCCGTCAATGATAACGGGGAAATTCGCGCGCTGGCAGGGCATTACCTTGCTTGCGCTCTATATCGGCTATATTGTTGTTCTGAGTACGGGTGTGCTGGGCTTTTGAACGAATAATTTACCGAAAGGCGGGACTCTGTTCCGTCTTTTTTTTGCGCCATGCGGCAATTTGAACGTCCGAGCGGGGCGGTGCGGCAGGGTATGTGGTTCAAAAGATTGTTTATTTGCGGCAATTGGGTTATAATGGAAGCATGGACAAACTGATGTTGCTGGACGGAAACAGCATTTTCAACAGGGCTTATTACGCACTGCCCGTTTTGAACGACAAGGGCGGCAAAAATATAAATGCCGTGTACGGGTTTATGAATATTCTCGTCAAAGCCATGACCGAGCTAAACCCCACCCATATTGCGGTGGCGTTTGACAAGCGCGGGCACAACTTCCGCAAGGATATTTATCAGGGATACAAAGCGACGAGACGTCCCATGCCCGACGATATGGCAAGACAGATGCCCGTCTTGCAGGAGCTTCTTGCCGACATGAAGATAAAAACCGTAGACAGCGCGGGAGTGGAGGCGGACGACATTATCGGCACGCTTACAAAAAGATTCGGCGTGCCGACGCTGATTATCACTGGCGACAAGGATATGTTTCAGCTTGTGGACGAAAAGACGACCGTCCTGCTCACAAAGCGCGGCGTCAGCGAGACGGAAGCGGTGACTCCCGCGCTGCTGCTTGAAAACTACGGACTCAAAGCGGAGCAGGTTGTGGAGTACAAGGCGCTGCGCGGCGACGCCTCGGACAACATCCCCGGCGTAAAAGGAATAGGAGAAAAGGGAGCCGTATCGTTGCTTTTGGAATACGGCACGGTTGATAACATTTACGCGCATATCGACGAAATAAAGGGAGCGTTGAGAACAAAGCTTGTTGAAGGGAAGCAATCCGCCTACATGTCGCGCGAGCTTGCCACGATAAGGACGGACGCCGATATACCCTGTCGGTTTGAGGAGTGCGAGCGTCCCAAGGTGTACGGAGCGGAGGTGAAAAAAACCTTCGAGTGGCTGGAATTCAGGAGTCTGCTCAAACGGCTCCCCGTTGTCGGGGATGTTCGGGAGCAAAAGCTTGAAACGGAGGTAATAAAAATCACCGATACGGAGGAGTTGAGACAGCTTGCCCGAAGGAGCTGCGATGAAGTGGCGGTACTTATAGACGAAAACATTTACGTCAGCTTCGAGGACGGAAAGGAATATGAAATCCCCATCACGCACAACTTTCTCGACGGAATACGCTATCCCGAAGCGTTGGAGGCGCTTAAACCGCTGTTCGGAGGGGAAGGCGGCAAAATCGTTTACGACTCCAAAAGCATGAAGCATGCTCTGGACGAATTCGGTATAACCCTGTCAAACGTCAAATGGGACATAAGCATAATGCAGTATCTTGTGGAGTATCGGGCGTTTAAGGAGCTGAAGGCTCTTGTTGAAAGATACGAGGTCGCGCCGCACGCCTGCGGGTTGAGGCAGCTCAAAGAAATTCTCGCCGCCCAGATGGAGGAGGCGGGGGTAGTCAGACTTTATCACGAGATAGAGATGCCGCTTGCCGAGGTGCTGTTTGAAATGGAAAAGACGGGCGTTGCGGCGGACACGGAGGTTTTGAACAGGCTGGGCGCAGAGTACACTGCCGAAATAGAAAGCGTTTCGGAGGAAATTTATTCGCTGGCGGGGGAGAGGTTCAATATTTCAAGCTCCATGCAGCTTAGCCGTATTCTGTTTGAAAAGCTGGGGCTTCCCACCTACAAAAAGACCAAAAAGGGCTTTTCCACGGATACGGAGGTTTTGAACAAGCTGATGAATTTGCATCCGCTCGTGCCGCTTGTTTTGAAGTACCGTCAGGTAACCAAGCTGAACAGCACTTATATAGAGGGAATTCGTCCTTACGTCAGAGACGGGGTTATACACACGAAATACAATCAGACCTTGACCTCCACGGGCAGACTGTCGTCGAGCGAGCCGAATTTGCAGAATATCCCCGTGCGCGACGAAGCGGGCAAGGAAATAAGACGTATGTTCGTCCCGCAGCAAGACGTGCTTATCAGCGCGGACTATTCCCAAATCGAATTGCGGCTGCTTGCCGATTTCTCCCGCGACGCTTCGCTTATCGACGCTTTCAACAGAGGGGAGGATATCCATGCGATAGTCGCGGCGGAAATTTTCGGTATTCCCAAGGAGCTTGTCACCGCCAATATGCGCCGCAACGCAAAGGTGGTCAATTTCGGCATAATTTACGGCATGAGCGATTTCGGACTGTCGGAAAGCATAGGCGTGAGCGTAGCAAAGGCGCGCGAATATATAAAAACCTACTACGAGCGTTACCCGACGATAAAAAATTATCTTAACGGCAACGTCGAGCAGGCGCGAAAGACGGGTTATGTGACTACCATTACGGGACGGCGCAGACAGATTCCCGAAATAAACTCCTCAAATTTTCAGCTGCGCAGCTTCGGCGAAAGAGCGGCGATGAATATGCCCTTGCAGGGCAGCGCGGCGGACATAATCAAGCTTGCCATGATAAGGGTAAACAATCTGCTTGTTTCGGGGGGCTACAAAAGCAAGCTCATAATGCAGATACACGACGAGCTTATCGTAGACGCGGCGGCTGACGAGGTCGACGGGGTGGCGGCGCTGCTCAAAAAGGAAATGGAAGCCGTTTACGTTTCCGAGGTCAGACTTGACGTAAACGTATCTTTCGGAAAAAATCTATTCGAGGCAAAGTGACGTGAAAAGAAAAGTTATTGCGGTGACGGGCGGCATAGGCAGCGGCAAAAGCACCGTATGCCGATTGTTGGAGAAAAAGGGCTTTCGGGTGGTGGACTGCGACGCGTTGAGCCGCCGCGTAGCCGAGCAGTCGGAGACGCTTGAAGAAATCAAACGCGTTTTCGGAAAACGATTTGTAGCGGACGGCAGTCTCGACAGGCGCGCTCTCGCGCGGGAGGTGTTTTCCGACAAAAAAAAGACGGAAACGCTCAATCGGATTTTTCACAGAAAAATTTTCGCTCTGCTCGAAGAGGAAATAGCGCGGAGCGACGGCGCGGTTTTTGTGGAAATTCAGCTGCTTACTCCCGACAGGCACGGGCTTTTCGACGGCGTGTGGGTGGTGACGGCAAGCGAGGAAACGCGCGTCAAACGGGCGATGACACGCGACGGCAGAAGCGAGGAGCAGATAAGGAGCATCATCGAAAGGCAGAGCGCTTTAAAGGGCAAACCGCACAGGGACACGAAAACCATCGTCAACGACGGCGACGCCGCCATGCTGGAAAAAACAGTGGATGAATTGCTCGAAAGTATCGACGCTTGACAGGCAAACTACAATATATTATAATGACTGCATAAACTTCGCTTGACATTTTACGCTTTGCACTCGACTGATAATAATCTTCAAGAGGTTTTTTAACAACGGTTTTGTATGAAGGAGGATTCGCTATGTTCAAAAAACTGATTGCGACAGCCGTTTCCCTCGTCCTGTGCCTCGCGACGCTGTGCGCCTGCCGCAGTTACGACGAATTTTATTTTGATGAGTTGGTCTTTCTTGACGTTTGGATTGGGCATAGCGGCGAGCCGGGAAAAGACCATTTTGTCGGAGAGCAGTTGATTTCTTCGGTGGAGGAGTACGTTGACTTTTGTATAAGGTGGGATATTAATCTTGCCGGCGGATACGAGGACGAGCGCATGGAAAATTTAAAAGAAACCATGCGTCGATGCGGTTATAATTTTTTCGATAAAAAATCTTTGGTGGTCATCGGCTATTATGTCGGCGTAGCCAATGCTTGTAATTTAGTCCAAAGCGTGGCTGTGGAGGACGACGCGCTTGTACTAAACTATAAGGAAGTATTGGAGCGACGGTGGAATAGTGGATTTTTGTCCGAGAGTCAATTTGCTGGAAGTAAAAAAGGCGGACATAGAGGGTGTGCTTAGGGTGGATTACAGATGCGTCGTCGATTGAAGGGTGCGTACCGTCCGACGGAAAAAAGGCAAAAATAAAAACACAGTTCTTTTTCGGAGCTGTGTTTTTTAATTGTCCTTTTCCGCTTCGGCTATATCGCCGTCGGACAGCGCCTTTAACATAATCGCCGCGCTTGTTTTGTTTGTCGCAAGCGGGATGTTTCTCACGTCGCAAAGACGCATGAGAGCGGATACGTCCGGCTCGTGCGGCTGGCTTGTCAGCGGGTCGCGCAGAAAAATAACCAAGTCGAGTTCTCCGTCCGCAATCATGGAGCCGATTTGTTGGTCGCCGCCCAAGGGACCGCTTTTCATGCGTATAATGTCAAGTCCCGTTTCCGCCATAATCAGAGAGCCTGTCGTGCCCGTCGCAAACAGCCTGTGTTCTTTTAAAACGTCCTTGTACTTGATTGCAAGCTTGATTATGTCGTCTTTCTTTTTGTCGTGTGCAATGAGAGCTATTTTCACGTCTTTCACCTCCTTTTTGTTGTTTGATTGAAGTTTAGCATATTGCCGAGCGGTTGTCAACAGCGGAAAGCCCGTGTGCTGCGTATTTTACAATATTATTGCAAGCGTCTTTGCCAACGGTTGACTGAGCGCGGGTTTTGGTGTAAAATGAATAAAATAATCGAAATCAAAGGAAACCCGATTTCCGCAAGGGGGTAAAATGGAGCAATATGCCATACAAACGCAGAGTCTGACAAAGATATACGGACGCGGTTTCTGCGCGCTCAACAATGTTTGCTTAAATATCCGCAAGGGAGATATTTTCGGACTTGTGGGGCGAAACGGCGCGGGCAAGACGACGCTTATGCGTATTGTGGCGGGGCTTGCTTTGGCAGACAACGGTTATGTGTCCGTAAACGGCGCGACAACCTACGAGGAAAACGAAAAAGAGCGCAGAAAAATGGGCTGCATAGTGGAAGCCCCCGGACTTTACGACGGTCTTACGGCGCAGCAAAACATGGAAGCGCGCGCTCTGCTCGTCAACGCGGACAAATCCCGCATAAGAGATATTCTTGCGACGGCGGGGCTTGAACACGCGCGGGACAGAAAGGTGAAAAATTTTTCGCTCGGCATGAAGCAGCGTCTGGCGCTTGCGCTGGCGTTGCTCAACGAGCCGGAAATACTTATGCTCGACGAGCCTGTGAACGGGTTGGACCCCATAGGCATCAATGAAATCAGAGAGCTGCTTAAAAAAATCAACGCGGAAAAGGGAACCACTATTGTAGTGTCTTCCCACTATCTCGGCGAGCTGGAAAAGCTTGCAAAAACCTTCGGAATACTTGAACAGGGCAGGCTGGTGAGCGTTGTGACGGCAGAGCAGCTTGCCGCCTCGGTGTCAAGCTGCGTGCGGATAACGGTAGCCAACAGTCTTGCCGACACCGTCAAGGCGGTTGAGGCTCTCGGACGGGCGGGTTACAAAGTGCTGCGTGTGCAGAACGACGTGATTTTCGCGGAGGGCGGTCAGAACGAAATTTTGGAGTACGGCAGAATTCTGGCGGAGAACGGCGTGGGAATACGCTCGATAGAAAGCCTGAAAGAGGATTTTGAAAGTTATTTTATCAGGCTGATAAAGGGGGAGGGGAAATGATAAAAAACGTACTGAAAGAAGATTTTTACAGGCTCAAACGCTCAAAAACTTTGTGGATATGCCTGACTGTCGCGGTAGTCTTTTCCTTTCTGATAACCACGTTCTACAATTTTGCCATAGAATTGGCGGGCGAGTACGGAGTTTATACGGGCGTAGACCTGAACGAATATATGGCGCCTGAATTGATGGCGGCGATGGCGTTTTTAAACGCCGAATTGCCGATTTTCTGCATGATTTTTGCGGCGGCGCTTGTGGCGGGCGAGTTTGCGCAGGGAACGCTGCGGCAGATTCTGGCTTCGGGCGCGGGGCGCGTTGGAGTGTATTTTTCTAAGTGGTTAAAGGTTTTTGTCGCGTCGGTGTTTCTGTACGTTGCGACTGTCGTCGTGAGCTATCTTGCGGGACTGATGTACTGGAAGCCCCAAACGGATTATCTCGGGATTATGTTCGGGGACATCGGTCTCGGACTGCTGGGATTGGCGGGCTATTCCTCGCTTTATGTCGCGCTTGCCTTTATGTTGAGGTCGGCGGGCGGAGTCATCGGCGTGGGCATAGGTCTCAACGTTCTTGTAAATTTGCTTACGAATCCGCTGGGCACGAATGAAACCGTAGTAGGCTTTTTTGAAACCGTAAACAAGCTTACGATGTCGGGAGCGTATTCCGCAGCAGTCGGGGAGTCAGGCGTTTCGGCTGTGCTGTACGCCGTTTTTGTGCCGTTGGTGTACCTCGCTCTGTGCGGAGTCGTAGGTATGCTCAACTTTGTCAAACGTGACGTCAGATAGTTGACAACGGGCTGTTTCCGTGTTATAATCAAAACAATAGAATACCTTGCCGCGGGGAGGAAGACGGTGAAAATCCGCCACAGCCCCCGCTACTGTAAACGTCTTAAAGGTCGCGCCTTGACGCCACTCGAAAGGGGAAGGCTGCGCGGCAAAGGCGTTGAGTCAGGATATTCCGCGCGGCAGGAGGAAAAAGCAAAACCCGGAGGGAGGTGGACGCTTGCGGCAGAGCGCTTTGGCGCCGCCTTTTTGCGTGTATTTTTCTTCGGAAAAATACATTTTTTTTTTGGAGGTACATTCAGATGAGAAGAACAACAAAAAGACTGCTTGGCATTATGCTTGCGTTTGCGGTGCTTGCAGCCGCTCTCGTTGCGTTTGCGGGCTGCGCGGTAGACGAGCTTAAAGGCGTCATGACAATAGTGCTTGACAATCAGACCGAGCCTGCGGTGGAAATAACCGTAGACCTTGCCGAGGGAGAGTTTACGACGAGGCAGCGGCTGCTTGACGTTTTGTTTTGGCTGGGCGAAAAGGATGAGATAGATTTCAACTTTACGGGCGGCGTTTACACCTCCGTCAAGCAGGACGAGGACGTGTCCGCTTACAAGTCGGAGTACGAATACGACGGCGTGAAATATGTGAACTCGGGCGTGGGAGCCTCCCATATGCACTTGGAGAGCGGGGCGGTAATAATTTTTACTTACATAGTTTACGGCGGTTGAGATGAAGGATTCGGCAAAACGGATAGCGCTTGCGGCTTTGTTCGCGGCGCTCGTTTCCGGCGGCAAGCTGGCGCTTATGTTCATACCCAACGTAGAGGTGGTGAGCATACTGCTTGCCGTTGCCGGATATTGTTTCGGCGCGCTTTTTTCCCTGTCGGTAAGTCTTGTCTTCTGCACGGTGGAAACGGCGCTCTGGGGCTTCAACACATGGGTGATTCTTTATTTTGTCTATTGGCCGCTTGTTTCCCTGCTTTTCGGGCTTATCGGCAAATCGCGCCTTAAAAACAGGTGGGTTACGGCGGGGCTTGCGGCGGCTATGACCTTTTTTTTCGGCGTGCTGTCAAGCGTTATCGACACTCTCATTGCTTTCGGCGGCGGAGGCTTTGTGTTCAACGGCGAGGATTTTTTTCTGCGGTTCGGCATACTTTACGCAAGGGGAATCGTATTTTTTGCAGTGCACATTGTATCCAACTTTATTCTTTTCGCACTGCTGTTCAGACCGCTGTGCGAGTTGGTGAACAAACTTAAAATCAAAATGTTTCCCGAGGAGTCGCTGTGAAAATTTTTTTCTCAACCGAGCCAAATCTGTTGACTTTTTGCGACGGTTCGTTATATAATCAAACAGTCGCGACTTGAAACGCGGGAGTGGCTCAGTGGTAGAGCGTTGCCTTGCCAAGGCAAATGTCGCGGGTC
>OLXR01001014.1_pt1 | contig 10076 bp, 8 predicted proteins | sample 1673941 | NCBI WGS metagenome assembly OLXR01 (sample SAMEA103958134, study PRJEB25191) | human gut metagenome
TGGCAAATTTCATTTGACTGTGCTTGCTCAAGGAAATACGGCTGGCGTTTCACTGCGCCATAGAACAGACTTAATTGCAAGAATGTAGCCCGAGCAAATCGGTAGCTGTCTGCAATAGCGTTGACGATTGGATAATTCGCCACATCCAACTCGTTTGTCTTAAATACAATAACTTCGCCATCCGCTCCTGCATTTCCGGCGCAGGCAAAATACAAAGCGACCAAAGCATTTTCCGTAATGTCCAAAAGACGAGTTGGGATTCCGTGGTGCTGCAAAAGTGCCAATAGTTCGATTGGGGAAAGCGAATCATTAAAGACATTCGGAAGCTTATATTTCGCCATTTCAATCATATTGCGTTCTTCGGAGAAAATCGAAATATCGCAGGCAAATTTCCGGCCTCTGGCTATTGACGGAAGCAAATCAAACGCTTTGTTTGACTGGCCCCTAAAAAGCAGCGTCTCGTTATTCGGACCACCGTCACGGATAAGAGAGTTGTCCAGTTCTGTGATCTGCTGAACAAATTCAGCAACGCTTGAAACTGTCGTCACAGTGGATGCACCTCCTTCTTGCCCGTTACATACTCATAAATCAGGGATTTCTTGTAGTTTTCGATTTCGGTAAGGTATTGCTGTTTCTTTGCAACCAAAGCATCAATTTTTCCACATTCACCATCAAGGTAATCAACAATCTCTTGTTGCTCCATTCGATTTGCTGGCAAAACTACTATTATCTTCGATAGCTCTTTCTGATTTATCTTTGGCATCTTCACTCTATTTTCGGTAATCATTGCAACTTGCTGATTAAAGTCATTAGACAAAATAGTGTATACTACAAATTTTGAAATGTTATCGGTATCAATTGGATACATATCAGCACTGCACAATCCATCAAATGGAGCTATGCAAACCTTGTTTAATTTGGGCCGAATTTTTGAATATAGTATCTGTCCTTTATGGAAGAAATGGTTCCAACTCTCCACTCCAACTTCTGAAACCGTTTTACAGGGCAGTAGCTTACCACTATCCTTTTCAATATTTTCCGGCGATACTTGTAAATAATCTTGATAGTCAGATGGATTTACAAGGTTGGCGCTCACTCTTGCAAATTTTGAAAACGGGACTACACTCCACTCCGCCGGAATTTCCCCAATCCATTCAATGCCGCTATCCTTCATCGGCCTGTCGCCACGGATGCCCTTGGTGACAGCCTGCGTAATGACCGCCTGTTTCAGCTTTTTGTATTCTTCAATGGACGCGCGGGTCTTTTCCAATACAGCGTCGATCTCGGTACACTCCGCATCCAAAAAGGCTGCAATGCGCTCCTGCTCGGCATATTCCGGGACAGGAACAGTAATAGATTTCATTTCCTGCCAGCGGGTCGTCCAAAGATCGGCTACAATTCCGTGTCCCCACTTATAAAACTCATCCGCAAACAATGTGGTGTGGAAAAGCCAGTTGTAATAGCCGGGATGCATAACCGTCCTCGGTGTCAAAATGATATTGATTAGGGAAACAGACCCATCTAGCGGAGAAATACCACAAGAACCACGACGGTCAGAGCGGCTGTTGATTGCAAAGTCTCCAACCCGCACCAGTTTTCTGTTGTCTCCGTCATCCGTCTTTGCAGCGGTAGCAAGCTGCGGCAGAATGCCTTGCATTGTCACCGATAACGGCTGATAATCTTTGTCGGAAACCTTTTCATTTCGCTGCGTATATAGGCTTCCAATTTTCGAAAGCTGCCAATCCTGCGGTATAGCCCCGATCCACTCAATCCCGCTGTCTTTCATTTCACGCATAACATCACCTTAGACACACCCTTGCGAAATCTCTTGCGAAATCATTGAGTTCTAACAGTCCTTTATCCTCTACTTTTGCTATATAAGGCTCTCCTGTTATTTGATTCGCCCATACTTTGAGAGATTCGATATAACTATTATCGATCAGCTTATTATAAACTTCATCGTCACTTCTCATCTTTAGGAAATCAATAGTCAGCAGGCCTAACCTCTCTAAGTTTTGAAGTGATTTCGATACATCATTCGGGTTTAGCCCATCAACTTCTATGCCTACTAAATACCGTGGCAGATATTCTTTTCTTATTTTGCGCTTCTCATCATCAATTTTGCACAAATCCACTTTACAAATAGGGAGTGTTTCTGCTTTAGCACATTCATTAAAAATTGTTTTGAAAACCCTAGCATCTGCCGGTGACAACTGTTCAACAACTTTTACAAATGCAGGTGTACACAAATTTTGTGTTCTTATATCCATATCGCTCACAAGTAAGTTTGAGAACAGTTCTGCTAGGTCATCGTCCATTATGTTGTATTTAAGTGACTCCATTGTAGGTCCAACGATATGTAATTGTGGTTCAACCCTATCTTCTTCTGGAATGCTATTATATTTTTTCTCCATTTCTTTTTCAAATGCGATTGCCTTTTGCTCATATTTAATGTTGAGTTTTTTCAGTGGATACATGACCACATGATTGAAAAAGCCAGACAATGTCCCGAAAAAACCACCCACATTCTTTGCTGTTGGTTGTACTGTGTCCGCATAGACCTCTTTAGCTGTTTCTTTTGTGACAGACAATGCGGCTTCTTTTACAATATTCTCATTTTCCATCTTTACCCCTCCTTATGGAACAGTGTGTTCAGGCTGTCGGCAATTTCACGCTCCAGCTTTTGAATCCGCTCCACAATGTCGTCCACCGGCTCCGGCGGCTGATACTCGTAGAAATAGCGGGTCATCGGAATTTCATAGCCCACCTTGGTCTTGCTCTTATCGATCCACGCATCCGGGGCGTAAGGCAGGACCTCCCGTGCAAAATAGGCGTCAATGTCCTGCACCAGCGGCACATTTTCAGTGTCCCTCAGGGCGGTGTCCGCCACCGGCTTGCCCCGCTTCATCACGATCTCGCCGTTTTCGTCCCGCTGCGGACGCTCTACTACAATTTTGTTGTAGCCGAACTCCTCACTGCCGAAAATCTTGCTCTCACAGTACACGCCGGACTTGTCCCCATACACGGCGTTGTTCCGGTATTCGCCGTAGGCCTGCACGATCAGCTCCCGGCAATGGTCGCTGATGTCGTTGCGCTTGGTGCCGATGGCTTTGCGGCGCTGTTCATAGCAGTGGGACGCGTCAATGAGCTGCACCTTGCCGCAGCGGTAGGCGGGCTTGTCCTTGCACAGCACCCAGATATAGGTGGAAATGCCGGTGTTCATAAACTGGTCGGTGGAAAGCTGGACAATGGCGTCCAGCCAATCGTTTTCCAGAATATACTGACGGATATTGCTGGGGCCGCTTCCGGCATCGCCGGCAAACAGCGGCGAGCCGTTCTGAATGATTGCCATTTTGCCGCCCGGCGCCAGCTTGGACAGGCCGTTGAGCACAAAAAGCTGCTGACCGTCGCTGATTTTCGGCAGACCGGGCGCAAAGCGCCCCAACTCGCCCTTGGCGGCTTCGGCCTCCACCGCCTTCTGTTCCCGCTTCCAGTCGATGCCGAAGGGCGGATTGGAAATGCAGTACCGGAAGGTGAAGCCCGGAAACTGATCGTCGGAGAGCGTATCACCGAACCGCATATTATTGGGGTCGCCGCCCCGGATCATCATATCCGCCTTTGCAATGGCGAAAGTGGAGGGGTTAAACTCCTGCCCGAAGCAGGTCACTTCCACATCGCTGTTCAACTCGTGGATGCGCTCCTCCATACAGGAAAGCATCTGCGAGGTGCCCATCGTCATGTCGTACACGGTCACATTGCCGTCATCCAGTTTGGCGTCGCACAGCAGCAGGTCGGTCATCAGATAGATGATGTCCCGGCTGGTGAAGTGCGCTCCGGCCTCCTCGCCAAAGGACTCGGAAAAGCGCTTGACGAGATCCTCAAAGATATAGCCGCAGTCCACGGCGCTGATCTTATCCGGACCGAGGTAGCCCTTGGGGGAGTTGAACTCCTTGATGACCAAATACAGGCTGTTGCACTCCACCATACGGCGGATGATGTTGTCAAAATCGAACTTGGCCAGCACATCCTGCACATTGCCGGAGAACCCGGCCAGATAGTCCCGGAAATTTGCTTCAATGTTGTCCGGGTCGGCCAGCAGGCTCTCAAAAGTAAACCGGCTGGTGTTATAGAACTGATAGCCGGAAGCACGGGTCAGAAAGCCGTCGATAACCGCCAGCTTCTTAACCTTTTCATATTGCTCGATCACCGCATCGTGGGTGGGCAGCAGGCAGTCATGAAACCGCTTGACCACCGTCATCGGCAGGATCACAAGTCCATATTCGTGGGGCTTGAACGGCCCGCGAAGCACATCCGCCACATTCCAGATCATCGTGGCCTTTTCCTGTATATTTACGCCCACAGCGCTGCTTTTTTCGTTAACCATTGCTTTCTCTCCTCACCCTACTGCCACTTCGACCTTTTTACCGCTGAAGGCCACGCCGTATTTATAAATCGTCCTGACCCCGGCGGTCGTCAGCTCGGTTTCGTATTTCTTGTCGTTGATCTGCCGCAAGGCCGTCTCGGACAGCTTTTTCAGCTGCTCATCGTTGCAATTTTTCTCCGCTTTCAGCTCAATCAGGATGCCCGGAAGTCCCTTCTTCGTGGGCTTCAGCTGAATGTCATAGCGCCCGTCGCCGGATTCCCGGTTGGAGGTCACGAAAGCGCCGCCCAGCAGGGCGCACAGTCCCAGCATAAAGCCGTGGTAGAAGTTCTCCCCGGCGGTATCGAAGGAGCTGACCGACTGGGTCAGCAGCGTCTGTATCTGCGCTTTCAGCCGTGCGTTATCGCCGGAGAAGATGGCCTCCTGAACGGAAATCGCCGTGGACGGCGGGATCAGATTCTCCAGCCGCTGCAAGATCTCCTTGTTATACACCAGAGAAATCTCCCGGTTGGGCAGGGAGACCTCGCACATAAAATCGCCGCTGAAGGAGGGCGTGGTTTTCAGTGCCTTCAGATAGCCGGTCACCAGCAGGAAGCTGTAAATGGTGGAGGGATTGCTTTTGATCTGCGGATAGATCACGCCGGTGTCGATGAAGGTGGTGAAGGTCTCGCCGTTGACCAGGGAGGTCAGACGGTTATAAATCTCCTCATCTGCCTGGGCAAGCACTTCCCCGATAATATCGTTGCTGCCGGTGGAGACCCAGAAGGGTCTCGGCTCGCACTCGTTGCTGAAGTAGTTGACCACCGACCACGGGTTGAAAATCTCCGTCTTGCCGAAGCGGTAGCCGTCGTACCACTGGCAAATTTCGTCGTACTTATCGGCAGCGCCGTAGTATTCCGCCATCTCCATCACCTCGTCGGCAGTGAAACCGAAGTAGGCGCTGTATTTGTTGTCCAGCACGGAGTTGATGGACAGGTTGTTCATCCCGCTGAAGATGCTCTCCTTGGCCACCCGCAGAATGCCGGTGAGGAAGCCGAAGGACAGGTGCTGATTATCCTTGAACCCGCCGGAAAACAGGTTCCGCATAAACCGGATGACCTTGTCGTAATAGTCCTTCTGATAGCCCTGCTGGATGGGAGTATCGTACTCATCGATGATGATAATGGGCGCAACGGCATAGTGCTTGTGCAGCATAGCGGACAGATCCAGCAGTGCAGAAGCCAGCTCTACCTCGCTGACTTTGCCGTCTGCCAGCTTTTCATAGGTCTTTTTGCTGTACTCGTCGCACTTATCGCTGGCCAGCAGCTCTTTGTGCCGCCGGGTCTCCTTTGCGAAAATATCCCGGATGGCCGCAAAGGTCTCCTCCCAAGTATCGAACTTCACATCCTTGAAGGTCAGGAAGATCACAGGGTACTTGCCCTGATAATCCCGGTACTTCTGGCCGCAGGCCCAGATCTTCTTATCCCGGAAGTAGACGGAGGTATCCTTGTCGCTCTTTTCAAAATAAGTGCGCAGCATATCCATATTCAGCGTCTTGCCGAAGCGCCGGGGGCGGGTGAACAGTGTCACCATCGGACGCTCGTCGATGAAGTCCTTGATCATCATCGTCTTGTCGATGTAGTAGTATTCCGACGATGCAAGGCAGTAGTTGGACACGCCGATGGGCAGGGGCAGCTTCGGCGCGCGCTCCGTCTTGCGGAAAGCGCCCGTCTTGAGCCGCTGATCCGCCGGCTTCTGCGTATCAGCGGGGATCAGCCAACGATTGCCCTGCTTTTTCGCACCGGCGATTCTCCCATTCTTGCAGAGCGTCGCAACTCTCCGCTCCGTTATATTCCAGCGCACTGCTGCCTCTCTTACCGAGATCATTTCAGCCATAGGGATACCTCCACGCATAAAATCACAAGTACATTATACCAGAACAAAAGAACAATGTCAACAAAGTTCGGAACAATGTCGTTTCAAAACAGCATTGTTCTTTTCTGCACACAAAACAAGCGGAGGCCATCGGCCTCCGCTTGCTCGTTACCCGTATACAATTTTCTGCATCACGACCTCATTTGCCCGATGTCGTATGCCGTTCATTTTTCGCACCCACGCCTGCGGGTCATTGGCCTTTACCTCCTCCGTCACGCCCTCGGTGTCTGCGTATTGTTTTACCAGCCGAAGAAAGAGTTCCTGCGCCTGCTCCTCGATGTCTGCAAGGTGGCCGTCCAGTATCCCGGCGGTCAGCAGGTTATAATACAGCACCCGGTGGTGCGCCTTCAGAAAAGCTCGCCGCCGCTGCCCGTAAACGCCGATGGAGCGTTCTTCTTCGGGCGGTAAGCAAATATTGGGTAGGCAATAGTCGCCCTGCCTTGTGTAAGTGCCGCCCAGCTGCTCAAATAGCGATTCCATATGTGATCCTCCCATTCAAAATTTCCCCGGCAGGTCTGCAATGCAAAATGCACCCGCCTTTCGGTTACAGTCTACCAAAACCGAAAGGCAGGTGCGAGTGTGCGAATTTTTAAATCGCACATTGGTATTGTTTTAGTATCTGGGGTCAGTCATCATCTTCACCATCAAATAAAGAATTACGGCATTCTTCCTCTTCGCGACGATATTCGCTATCATCCCAATTGTAAACATATTCGCCTCGGTCAATACTGAAGCCATCCCTTTCGATGTATTCATATTCGCCGGACTCATAATTAAAACACCACTTAGCCATTTTTATTCATCCTCCATTCCGAGTACATATAAAAGCATTCTAAAAGCAGAATCTTTCTTTGCTTCTTTTTTTGATGAGGATGTCCCATCAAAGTAATAATCTTCTTCCGCTATATGACATTCGCAATTCCAAATAGGATTACCATTGTTATCATATGTCTCCTTAAACTCATAAGTAGGAATGGAAAAATAACCTCTTCGTGCCAATGTTTCAAGTTGGTTAATTGCATCATCACGGTTAGGATTTTCAATTTCGTCACGGATAGATGGAAGCATATCATTTCTCTCTAAATACTCATACGCTAATTTGCAAGCAGCCATTCTCGCCTCACGGATAGACACACCGAAGCCGCAAAACACCGGTAGAGAATCAAGCAGTTTGAGGTAACAATGATATTTAAGCTTAGAATAGTTGTAATCTAACGGAAAGCTTTGATATATAGTGTTATCCTCTTTTAAATACCAAGTCGATGAGTAAGAAGCTTCTTTGTATTTATACCAAGGAATGCACCCATTCTCGTTCATTTCCCATTCCTGAATAAGTCGCACATAATTGGTGTCGGTATCATTAATTAGAAAGTCTTCGGGCACAAGCATTACTTCAACCACTTTTTGCAAGTCCTTCAGATTCCATCCTGAATCGATCGCAACAGCTCCGATAATAGCTTCAAACAAATCTTCTTTTACGGAATCTTCTTGGTTGATATTATTCTGTATATCGCCCTTACCCATAATAAGATGTTCGGAAAAACCAAGTTCATCCATTCGGCGAGCCAATGCTTTTTTATTCACCATTCGACTTTTGATTTTAGATAGGTCATCTTCGTCATAGTCACAGCCGAAACTATTTACTGCCGGCGCTCCGTAACCCTCTTGATTACGTTTGAATTCTTGTTCCCAAACAGAAATCTTTGTTCCGTCAATCGGATCCCCATTTGCTAAATACCCGTACTTCTGAATAAGCAGTTTAACAACCATAAAATCAAGTGCTTTGTCTCCAATGAACTCGAGCACCTCATTGTTTTCACCGCCGTTCTCTGCAGTATATGAGCGACGAGTGAAAGCTTGCTGCAACAAATCAAGGTTTTTAAAATCATACCCGATTTGCTCCTGTACCATTTTCCATACTAATTCTTTTTTCATAACAAAAAATCCTTTCGGTAATATATCACCAAAAGGCATAATAAGAGCCCGACGGAAACACTTTCCCTGCGAGAAAGGGAAAGATACCACCGGACATACAGCATTAAATATAATTCTTTGTTTCCGTTTGTTTACTCGGGTTCACTTTCATAAACAGGAATAAACACTAAGATACAATGTTTCAAATTTAATGCATTACGCCCTCAAGCATATTCATTATACCTAAATCACGAAAACAATGCAAGTATATTATTAAAAATCATTTCCTTTGTGGCTATCAAACACAAAGGAGATGCAGAAATATATTAAGTTTTATTTTCTATGCTTCATCTTCCAGCTAAAATCGTTCAGCGTCTGGATATGCCAGAGGCTTTTGCGGGTGATGGAGCGGAAGGTCAGGGAGCAGAAGAAATCCACAAGAAAGATTTTCGGGATACAGAACTTCAGTCCCTTTTGAAAGGCTTTCAGCGACCCGCGGCTGCACCAGTTGTGGACGGTGGTCAGGGTGTAGCCGGTCAGGGCCACCACATCCTTTACCGTGACCACATCCGGGTATTTGCGCAGCAGCTTTTCATAGTAGCCGTGCATCTGCCGCAGCGTGTCCTCCGGCAGCTCCTTGGAGAGCCTCGCCACATAGTGGGTGCCGTACCAGCCCTTCGGCGCAGAGTAGAGTTCGGGGAAAATCGCCCGCTCCTCCAAATATGCTTTCACATCCTCTTTTCGGATTTTATAGCACCGGGTTTTCTTACCAGACCACTCGCAGGGCACCTTGCCGCTTTTGAGCAGGTGCAGCGCCGTGGACTTGCTGATGTGGCAGATGCGGAAGAATTGCTCCTTGTTCATCACCTCGGGAACGCTGTCCCAGTTAACGGGGAATACATCCATTTGTAACACCTCAAAAATAGATTTTCGTCGGTTGGAAGCTCTATCCTGCGGTGTATGGCCGTCTCCCGGTTTTTCTCTCCTATCTTCCCGCATTTCTCTCCAAAATCGGGAAAAATGCCGATTTGAACCCACTTTCAAAAAAGCCTGTCCCGCAAGGCTTTCCGAGCGAAAAAGCCTGATTTCAAGCGGCTTTCGGCGGGTACGGGGCTTACAGAAACGACCCCAAAACGGACACCCCCGTCACAGTTGCATAAAAGACTCGAAATCAGTTTGCGGGCAACCGCACGTGAGTTCGAATCTCACCGTCTGCGCCAACAAAACCCTTGAAGGCTGAGGCTTTCAAGGGTTTTATTTATGAGCCATTTATGGATAGCGAAAAGGCTCCGACGGTTCAAGTCGGAGCCTTTGCTGATATTTATTCTGCAGGCAGTGCCGCCGGCAGATGTTATTCTATAAGGCCGCTCTCCTTTAAGAGCAACTCGACATCGGTACCTTTGGCTTTTTTCATTACGACTTTAAGCAGCATCTTTTCCTTGAATGCAAGTGGTAACTAAACGGGCAATATTATTAAATGTATACTGATTGGTTGCTACATTATTATGCTTTACGGTATAAGACGTGATGTTGTCCGGCAATTTGTTTTCTTCGAAGAAACTCTTGAAGTCTACTTTACGTAGTAGCAAAACATTGCTTGGAGCACTCATGCTGAACTCGTATGGACTGTCTTGCTTATTGTAATTGGTGAATGTCAGTTTTACTGCATTCAGTGTATCATTGGATAAATCCCGGTAGATATCATCATAAGGTAATTCTGCCTCTGTGAAAATACCGGCGGGAGATTTGATATAAGTATGATCCGTTTCATCAACACGTTCCTTGATTTTAGCTGAATTGAGGAACTGGTTAGCTTGAATTACCTCTTTGGTAGAAGCAAACTCGGTTCGCCAAGTTGTAGCAATAG
>OLXR01001018.1_pt1 | contig 10066 bp, 9 predicted proteins | sample 1673941 | NCBI WGS metagenome assembly OLXR01 (sample SAMEA103958134, study PRJEB25191) | human gut metagenome
TCCACAGCGCCATCAGAGCCGCACGGTAGCGGGCTTGCCCCAGCCGTTGTTGTGCAAGAGCTTCCGTTTGAGTGGGGGGAACCCCATCATCTCCCGCAACCACAGGGGGCATGTCATGACAATCATCCCCAACTTGTTTGGCAAGCGAAGTCAGGAAAGCATCAAGACAATCAGGGGTAATATATTGCGCAGACAGCTCCACCCCCGTTATGTCCGGAACGATACGGAAGTGATCCCTTTCCTGCGATACCAAAATATATCCCGGGTGCAGCACGGAATGCAGTCTAAGCACCTCGCCGCCATCCTGCTCATCCCAGTTTTCCCACCCGCAGCGCATCGCTGACATCGTTAATAAGGAATGGAACGAGGAAATCATAAACCCTGTTATAATCGGAAACCTTTTCCTGCGAAAGGTAAAAACGCTCTATCGTCTTATTCTTGATTCTGCGTCAGTGTAACTCTCCTAAACGAATTTTGAGAGAAAAGTAGGAGTATCAAAAAGTATAAGTGATGACGCCTATCTGACACCATCACATTGCCGGGATGAAGATCCCCAAGGATCACACCGCAACGGTGCAGCGCATGGACGGATGCCGACAAGTTCAGGCACAGCCTGATCAGATCGTAACGGGTCCATGAGGGGAACTGGTTCATCAGCAGCTCCCCATGAAACGCGAAAGCCCCGGGCGGAACACCGTGCGCCCGGGGCATCAGCACGCCGGCAAAACGCCGCAGTTCGTCGTACAGCACAGCACGAGGCCACGCCACGCACGGAGAACGAATAGGCCGGGAACATATCAACCGAAGCTTCTGTTCTCGCCAACGCATCCGTTGTGGTGGATGATAGAGCTTGGCAACGAGAGTTGTTTCTGATGGCAGATGAACGGCAAAGACCGATCCTTCACCGCCTTCCGCAATGTATTGCCCGAGAACGATTCGTTTCCCCTGGCCTGAGAATAAAACATCTCCAGTCGAATACTTCCTGCCATTGCCGCAGAACGTTTTATCCAATTGCCTCGCCTGACGGTGGCGGGCGTAGGTAGGAAGCAGAGAATCTACTTCCTCAGGAATATATGACGTGGGGAGGGGGGGATTTTCAAATAAATTGTTTATGTACGAAAGACAGGTCTATTTAACCGTATAACCCCTTTACCCTATATTTTATTATCCAGACTAGCCTGGATAATTATCATTAGTTTCTCAAAGCAGTCTTGTGCATTCCAGTATCTTCCCCATATCCATGCATATTCTTCTGTTTCTGTGTTTTTATTTATTACATTCAAATTATACCATCCAACATTATCTGCGACCCAGTTAGGTTCGGTTGCGATCGTGATCCCCTTGCATCTCCTAACTAAGCGAGCAAAAGAGCGGTAATTCGAAAGGTTGCTTTCCAATACCTTGATATCCTTGAAGTAGTCTAGGTCAATATCCAATATTATGTCTTCATTCTCGGGTATTACAGCCATGACTCGTTCAATCAGATCATTTCCTATATTGCTATTCTGATAATCTTGAAATTCTCTTTCGAAAATATCTTCAATTTCATCCATATCTGTTTTTTTGAGCAAGCCATTAAGGTAAAATATTTGACGATAAATTTGAGACAGATAGTCTTCTCGGCTGTCTTTTAAATCATCGCCCATTTTAGGTGATACAATATATGCCTTATTAATAAGTTCAAAAAAAATGGATGTTGTTATATGTTCATCATTTCGTAAATGTAATGTTTCTCCATAAGAACTACGTTTTCTGCCCTTTAAATAGGAACCCGGAGTAAGAAGGCCTTTCAATAATGTTTCTGTCAAATTATTTCTCATGTGATTTAACTCACTAATGAAGATTTCCTCATTTGCCTTCAAAGAAGAGTTTTTATATGCCAGAAGTGGAGCGAGCGTATCCGTATGATTGTCAAACGTAATAAGGTTGCATTTCGAACCTTGTTGAAGATGGAACCATGCAAGGATAGCTGAAGCATGGTTTTCAAAGATGAAGATTTTCTTCCCTGATATTTCGAATTGATAGAATCCTTTTGAATAACCTTCGAAACAGGATTCTGGGACATGGTATTTTTTTGTGTACTCGTTACTTTCACTCGGAGGTATTTCAGCAGCCCGTACGATAGTAACAACTTCTTCCCTTGAGATATCACCTATCTTGTGTCGAGAGTTTTCGAAAGTGTACAAACGCTTATCAGTATCCCAATAAAAAATGGAATCGAAGTCTTTGTCCGGAATTTTCAGAAAAGGTATATACATATGGGAATTTTGTTATTTTTCACATGATACGTACTCTCGTGAAAGTGATCAAGGTCATTGAACTATTCAATGTGATGGAAATACGAGAGATGTTATTCGGGAGAACAGATGGGTCATGTGCTTGCACATTCAATGAAGAGTAAGCTAAAAAGAAGCCAACCTCACGGCAAGCTTCTGAATAAATACCTTTCTCTTAGGCCTTGCACCAGCCAAATGCAGGCACAGTTTGATGAGGTCGTATCAAGTCCATAATGGAAACTGTTTCTTCAGCAGTTCCGCATGAGAAGTAAATGCCCCGAGAGGAACACCGTCCACCCGGGGCATCAGAACGCCGACAAAGCGTCGTAGTTCGTCGTACAGCACAGCACGAGGCCATGCCACGCACGGAGAACGTATAGGCCGGGAACACATCAATCGTAGCTTCTGCTCACGCCAATGTGTTCGTTTGTTCGGATGGTAGATCTTTGCAACGAGTAGTGATTCCGATGCAACATGGGCAGTGAAGACGGAACCTTCGCCGCCTTCTGCAATGGATTCACCCAGAACGATTCGTTTCCCCTGGCCTGAGAACAAAATATCTCCGGTCGAATACTTCCTGACATTGCCGCAGAGCGCTTCGTCCAGCCTCCTCACCTGATGGTGTAGAGTGTAAATAGCCATAAATTAACACAATGTATTGGTATTGTATCAATTATATATAACTCGCAAGATTTTCGTTTTACAAGGCGGTCAAATGGGCCGCTCATTGTGTGATTCGTATGACAGAAATACCTTATGAAATAAGGCGGAAAATGCCCTAAAAGTGTACACACTTTGTACACAGATTGGGGCCGTTTTATGGAATTTGCATCTATTTTGACGCCAAAAAGAAACCATCTTTAAGTTATTTACTTAAAGAGGGTTATTGATGGTGCGCCCGACAGGAATCGAACCTGCACGTTTTTCAACACCAGATCCTAAGTCTGGCGCGTCTACCAATTTCGCCACAGGCGCAACGAACGGGCGGACGCACTCTGCCATACCAGGCTCTGGCGTTCAAGATTAAACAGGAGTTTTTACCTTTGACGCGCTTGTAGGAAGCACCTGTGGTGAGAAACCCATAGGAAAGTTAGCTGACCTGTTGGGTGTCTGCTTTCTGGCGGTATTTTCCATTCATGGGCGGATGTCTGGTTCCCCAAAGGCACATTTACTCCGGATTAGAAGGGGGGGCATTGAATACGTCCTGGTTTGTCTGCCGGTAAAGGATGGAAAATCCTTGGTAGCTGATTCTGTGAAGGAGGTTCTGGAGAAAGGAAAGTTTTATCCCAAGCCGGTGTTGGCCGCCGGTGATGGTTACGGGGCGCAGTGTTTCGCGTATGAGGAGGGCGATACTGATGCCAAACAACGAGGCGTGAAATTAAGAAAATTCTCGAGCCAGTTAAAGCAGTCCTGAACCGGAGGATGGAATATCCCAGATATTTTCCCGGGCAGGCTTATCCCATGATTTGTGCCGGAAAAGGAAATAGTTTCACGAACAGAAAGTCCAGCATCCCCAGGCACAGGGCGATGCAGACGGCTTTTTTAGGGGACAGGAGAGGCGTTGTTTTCAGCCAGGCGACGATGCCGGCATGAACCGCCAGAGAGATGCCCACAGACCACCAGAAGAACGGAATGCCCGTTATGGCGAAGAGGGCCGCCAGCGGGTAGGTGAATGCCAGAAAGAGTTTCATGACAGCTTCCCATTCATGCCCGCGCACCATCATCAGCTGCTTGGACAGAAGAGAGACATACAGGCAGGAAGGGACTACAACGCACAGGATGAGGGAAACAACCCCTTTTTTTGCATACCGTTCTTCCTGTGTGGGAATGTACATGCCGCATATACTGGGTCAGGAGGGGAAAATTGTCAAACATTGTCCTAGCCCGGCGGGGCGGGAGCAATATACTGACGGCATTGCGTATGTCGTCTTTTGAGTTGAATTCCTCCTTCAAGCCTTCCGGAGACCAGGAGCAGGCCATCGGCAAGCTGCTCAAGTCTCTGGAGGCGGGTAACAAGCACCAGGGGCTCCTGGGAGTGACCGGGAGCGGCAAGACATTCACCATGGCGAATTTGATTGCCCGGATGAACAGGCCCACGCTGGTGATTTCCCACAACAAGACGCTTGCCGCACAGCTTCATTCGGAGCTGAAGAGTTTTTTCCCGAATAACGCGGTGGATTACTACGTTTCCTATTTCGATTATTACCAGCCGGAGGCGTATATCGCCAGTTCCGACACCTACATTGAAAAGGATTCCGCCATTAATGACGAGTTGGACCGCCTGAGCCTGAATGCCATGAATTCCCTGATGACACGGAGGGATGTGATTGTGGTGGCATCCGTTTCCTGCATTTACGGCCTGTCCACTCCGGAGGATTACAGGAACCTGACGCTGCGCATGCGCGAGGGGGATGTCATGGACCGGGACGTGTTTTTGAAGCAGCTGGTGGAACGCCTGTTCGAGCGGCAGGATTTTGATTTTACCCGCGGCACGTTCCGCGTGCGCGGTGAGGTGGTGGAGGTGTTTCCCGCTTATTCGGAAGGTGAAGCAATCCGCGTAGAGTTTTTCGGCGACGAGGTGGAACGGGTTTCTTTGATTGACTCCGCCACCGGGCGCGTGAGGGAACGGCTTGGGAGCTACACTTTTTTCCCGGCCAAGCAGTATGTGGCCGCTCCGGAGAAACGGGCGGCGGCGTTGAAAGCTATCCGGGAAGAGCTGGAGGACCGCGTAGGCTGGTTTGAGAAGCATGGGCGCCTGCTGGAAGCGCAGCGGCTTAAATTGCGCACGGATTATGATTTGGAACTGATTGAAGAGCTGGGGTTCTGCAAGGGGATTGAAAATTATTCCCGCCATTTGTCCGGCCGCCTGCCCGGAAGCGCCCCATCCACCCTGCTGGATTTCTTTCCCAAGGATTCATTGACCCTGATTGATGAAAGTCATGTGGCGGTGCCGCAGCTGGGAGGCATGTACGAGGGGGACCGAAGCCGCAAAAATATTCTGGTGGAGCATGGGTTCCGCCTGCCCAGCGCTCTGGATAACAGGCCTTTGAAATTCCATGAGTTTATGGAAAGGCAGAACCAGATTGTGTATGCTTCCGCTACTCCGGGGCCATTTGAACTGGTAAATTGCCGTGCGGATAATAAGACGTATATTCCCGTGCGCCGTGCCGCCAGATCCGGAGAAAAGGCTCCGGAAGGGTTCAAAGGAATTTTGTTTACCTCTCCCAAGGACATTCGCGTTGCTCCCAGCCCATCCACGGAACCGGTAGAAAAATTTGACCCAACCAGGCGTTCTACACCCCTGATTGTAGAGCAGATTATCCGGCCTACCGGGCTGCTGGAGCCGAAGATTACCATCCGTCCGTTGAAAGGGCAGATTGACGAGACGATCGCCATGTGCAATGAACGCGTTGCCAAAAATGAACGCGTGCTGGTCACGACGCTGACCAAGAAGACGGCGGAAGATTTGACGGAGTACCTGAAAGGGGTAGGATTGAAGGTGTCCTATATTCACGCGGATGTGGATGCGATTGAGCGTGTGGAGATTTTACGTGCTTTGAGAGCCAGGAAGATAGACGTTCTGGTAGGCATTAACCTGCTTAGGGAAGGTTTGGATTTGCCGGAGGTTTCCCTGGTGTGCATTCTGGATGCGGACAAGGAGGGGTTTTTGCGCAATGAGACATCCCTGGTGCAGACGGCGGGCCGCGCCGCGCGGCATTTGAATGGAGAGTGCGTCTTGTTTGCGGATGTGATGACGGATTCCATCAAACGGCTGGTTGAGCTGACGGATTACCGCCGGGGTATTCAGGAAAAATACAACAGGGAACACGGTATTGTCCCCCAGACGGTGAGCCGTTCCGAACAGGGGCAGTTGAAGTTGTACGCAGAGGATGATGAAGAGTCCTTCCGCGTAGCGGAGGATGAAGCCGGGTATGGTTTGGAAGAGCGCATTGCCAGGCTGGAGGCGGAAATGAAGGAGGCTGCTTCCCATTTGGAATTTGAACGCGCCGCCTTGATTCGGGATGAAATCAGGCAGATGCGTGGAGAATATGGAAAAGGCAGGGGATAATATCCGGCGTGATGAATTGGGGATGAGCTTTCTGGTAGGATGGCATGCTGTTTTTTCGTGATATTTGTCCATCTTATTCTTGGCCGTCATTTGACGGTGATTTGGATATTGGGTTTAACAGTTAATTGCTTAAAGAATTCTGCTGATGTGACGTCAGTGTTCCGGACCGGAGTCCGCTGTCAACGTGAAATATTCTAAGAAGGCCTTACACCGATGGGGAAGTATATGAAGGGCTCTTTGTTCCAGTCTTTTCTTATATATAAGAATTTCTCATGATAAGCACTTGCCGAAGTGGCAAAGGGTATGGCGGATGACAGAGGATTCCCAGGCTGGCAGCAGTAGCTGTCTGATTATCCTTTGCCGGTTATGTTCCCCATTTTATTTCTTGATGCAGCCGGCTGCGTCAAAGGCGCCGGGCAATGTATGGTCAGGAAGGGCCCATTTGCCATCGTCTGAAGAAAAGATTTGCATAAAAAATACTTGCGTATTTGGAAAAAGCCTGTAATCTCCTTCCACCATGACCCGCAAAGGTGGTATCAATAAAACCCGCAAGGCAGTCGCCAAGCGTTTCAAGGTAACCGGCACGGGCAAGGTACTGCGCCGTAAACAGGGCAAGCGCCACATCCTCCAGAAGAAGTCCAGCAAGCGCAAGCGCCAGCTTGGCAAGGTGGCTCTGGTGGACGAGACGCAAGTCTGGGCAGTCAAGCAGAACCTGCCTTTCGCCTAAACCGCGGAAACGCTCGACTAATGCCGAGCTTTCCCCCCGCTGAACGGGGGGCCTTCATGCAGCCTTCTTCCGATGAGAAGATAAGAACAGGCGAGACTGCAGGGAGGTGAGGAAGAACAGTCTGTTCAAGATAGAAATAGAAATAAGCTATGCCACGTGCCACTAATGGACCGGCCTCTCGCAAGCGTCGTAAGCGCATTCTCTTGCGTGCCAAGGGTTTCCGCGGTTTCCGCAGCAAACTCTTCCGCTACGCCAAGGATGCTGTTTACAAGGCTTGGCAGTATGAATACCGCGACCGCAAGCGTCGGAAGGGACAATTCCGCCATCTTTGGATCGCCCGTATTTCCGCTGCCGTCCGCGACCGCGGTCTGACCTATTCCCGCTTTATGGAAGGCTTGAAAGCCGCCAATATCGATTTGGACCGCAAGGTTCTTGCCGATTTGGCCGTCTCTGACGAAAAGGCTTTTGACGCTATCTTCGCTCAAGCGAAGAAGGCCATTGAAGCCAAGGATGGCGCCGCTCTCCGCGCCTGAATGTGCGGGAGTTTCCATCTGTTCAGTAAACGTTAACCGACAGCCTCCGGAAATAATTTTCCGGAGGCTGTTTTCATGTCCGGATATGACAGTTCCGGCCGTTGGCATTTTCCTGTAAATGCCTTATGGAGCAGGTGTTCGCACGTTCATCATTTAGTGCGCCAGCCAGTTTCTCTTATTGCAGCGTCGATTTTCCCATGCCGGCTGGGAAAAATCCTGTTTCCGCCAGTGCGCATTTTTGTTAAGAACACAATGGCTCTTTAATCATTGCTTCCAATTCCGGAGGCATTTATTGCAAAGGCTGTTCAGGGATTCGGACAGAAAAGCGGGCTGCGGCGTTTGATGCCCCGCCGGTTTTTCTCCTGGTAAAAAAGGCGCTTTTATTCGTCCAGGTTCCGGGGCGGGATGATGCCGCCTCTCCCAGAGGCACCGCTCGAAAAAAGGGGACGCGGTCTTTTACTTGCGGCTTCAAAATTCCCGGAAGGTAAAGGCTGTTTTCTGGGCTGTCAGGCACCTTTTGAAATCCATTTGGAATATCAGCATCCACTTTGTCATTAGGACATCTTTGAAGCTTGTTCTCCGGAGAGGCCCGTGGTAAGTTAGACGGCAAAAACTACCATGGATAGCATTCTTTCCGTCCTTGCCACCATCGCCATTATTTTCGGCGTGGTGATGTTGTTTAACTTCATGATTTTTATTCATGAACTTGGTCATTTTTTCGCTGCCCGCTGGCGTGGTCTGTATGTGGACAGGTTTCAAATCTGGTTTGGCCGTCCCATCTGGAAAAAAACGGTTAACGGCGTGCAGTGGGGGCTGGGGTGGATTCCGGCCGGAGGTTTTGTATCCCTGCCGCAGATGGCTCCTATGGAGGCCATTGAAGGACGTGCGGAGCTTCCCAAGGATTTGAAGCCGGTTACTCCCTTGGACAAGATTATCGTGGCCGCCGCCGGGCCTGCCGCTTCTTTTCTGCTGGCTGTGTTGTTTGCCGTGGCTGTCTGGATGGTGGGCAAGCCGGATGTGGAGATGGGGGTGACTACGGTCGGTTTTGTTGCTCCGGACAGCCCTGCGGCTCAGGCCGGCATTCTTCCCGGCGACAAGATTGTGAAAGTGGACGGCCATCCTGTGGACAAGTGGGCGGGCAATATGGAAGGCGTGCGGGAATTGATCATGCTGGGCGAGCATGACCGGGTGGTTTTTACGGTGCAGAGACCTGGACATGAAGGAGAGATGGAAATTTCCTGCGGATTCCGGATTCCGGAAACGTCCTGGTGGCAGCGCTCCGGCATGCGTCAGGTGGGGTTGATGCAGGCCATGCCCTGCGTGATTGGGGAAGTGATCCCCAATTCTCCTGCCGCCCTGGCCGGATTGAATCCGGGCGATGAGGTTACGGCCGCCAATGGAGAACGCCTCTGGAACCCTGCAGCACTGGATGTTCTGCTGAAGAAGAATGAACCGCTCTTGCTGGATGTGACGGACAGGGCCGGGGTTGCAAGGCAGGTGAATATTCAGGGGAAGCTTCCGGAGAATTGGCACAATGGTGCGGATGGTTCCCTGCTCAAGGGGGCCCAGCCTATTCTGGGCGTGAGCTGGGACCTGAGTTCCGTGGGCCGTGACGTTACCGTCCATCCTTCTCCGTGGGCGCAGATCAAGCAGAGTCTGAAATGGATGGGGGATACCCTGGCGAAGGTGGTGGCTCCCGGCAGCAGCGTGGGCGTGGAGCATCTTTCCGGACCTGTGGGAATTGCCAATCAGTTTTACAAGATGTTCTCTCTGGAGGAAGGGTGGAAGCTGGCCCTGTGGTTTTCCGTGGTGTTGAACGTGAACCTGGCGGTTCTGAATATTCTGCCTCTTCCGGTAGTGGATGGCGGCCATGTGGTCATGAATGCCATTGAATTGGTTTTCCGGCGTCCCCTGAATGTAAAAGTTCTGGAATTCGTCCAGTTCGGCTTTGTGTTCCTGCTGATGGGGTTCTTCCTGTTTGTGACATTCAAGGATGTGGGGGATTTCTTTGGCAAGAAGCCGGACAAGCTGCCCACCCCGGTATTCAAGGCCGTCGCGGATTAGTTGCGGACGGCGTTTTTTATCCCGGCCTGTTCCATGAAGCAGTCACTGGCGGCGCGTTTCCTGTTCCGGGCGGTGGTGCTGGCGTTTCTTGTGTATGCCATGCTGCTTACCTGGTGGACTCCTTTCACTGGGGACAGCTTTATGCATTCCGTGTTCGGGGCGGACCACCGCCTTGCTTTTCAGCCCGTGCTGGAGCGGTGCTGGTGGTCATACATGCACTGGAATCCCCGGCTGGGAGAGTTCCTCGCTATTTTTACAGCTACGGCGGGAAAATGGCTTTTTCTGGCCCTCAATCCCTTCGTGCTCCTTTCCCTGGCGTTGATGATGTTTTTTCTGGCGCGGGGTAGAAAGGTCAATTCCGGAAACTGGCGGGATGTGCTGCTGTTTACCGTGGGAG
>OLXR01001024.1_pt1 | contig 10016 bp, 4 predicted proteins | sample 1673941 | NCBI WGS metagenome assembly OLXR01 (sample SAMEA103958134, study PRJEB25191) | human gut metagenome
TGGCGCTGGGGGCGAGGCTCGTCATGGTCACGCTGGGGCCGAAGGGGTGTCTGCTGAAAAATAAGCAGGCAGACTTCTCCTGCGGCTGCCCGAAGGTGCATCCCATTGACACGACCGGCGCAGGCGATATCTTTGGCGGCAGCGCCGTATCGCGCTTTTTGGAGCTTGGGAAAGCGCCGGAGGCGCTGACGCGGGACGATCTTGCCTATATGGCCCGCTACGCGGCAGCCGCAGCAAGCCTCTCCACCGAAGCTTCCGGCGCCATCCCGTCCATCCCGAAAAAGGAAGCCGTCCTGCAAAAGATGCAGGAGGCATATTGCGTGCAGGCGGACGCACACCGATAACGATCCGACGTTTTGACGCAGAAAGCGGCATTCCCGGCCCGGGAATGCCGCTTCTGTTTTGCAGCTTACGCTTTCTTCTTCGGGCCCATGATCTCGGCGCTCAGGAGGGCGACGAGGGGGACGGTCAGGATGATGCCGATGGTTCCGGCCACGCCGCGGATGATCTCGATGGCGATGGAATCGGCGTTGAAGATCTGGATCATGGGATAATCAAAGATCTGGAACAGCAGGAGCGTATTGAGGCTCGAACCGGCGAAGGCAAGGATGAGTGTGTTCGCCATGGTGCCCATGGCGTCCTGGCCGATGTTCATGCCGGAGCGGAACAGGGCCTTGCGCGGCAGATCGGGGTTCAGCTCGCGCAGCTCCCAGCAGGCGGAGGAAATGGACATGGCCACGTCCATGACTGCGCCGAGCGAGGCGATGAGAATGCCGCTGACGAACAGACCGCTGATCTTCAGTCCCCGGTCGGACGCGCGCAAAACCAGTTCCTCCGCTTCCGGCAGGTTGAAGCCGTTGAGCGGCGAGATCGACCCGCACAGGGCGGCGAAAATGCCGGCCACCGCCACGCCGCCGATGCAGCCGAGCGTGGCGCAGAGCGTCTTGCGGCTGAAGCCGTTCAGGAACAGGAGGGAGGCCGCCGTCGTCAGCGCGACAAGCACGACCGTGACCGCGACCGGCTGCGCGCCGCGCAGGATCATGGGCACCTGAATGAACCAGACGCACGCAAGCGTATACAAAAGCCCCATCAGGGCCGTGAGGCCCTTTTTCCGGCCGATCAGCAGGAGCAGCGCGGCAAATATGGCAAGCAAACCGAGCAGCACCGGGGCGCGGTTATAATTCGGAATGGATATGATATACGGCGCGCCCTCGTCGTCCAGATCAAGGCGGACAACGATCTTTGTGCCGATCTTCGCGTCGACGTTGGCATAGATGGTCAGATAGTTGATCGCCTCAAGCGTTTCGCCCTTCCACGGGCCGTTCAGGATCTCGACCTCGAGATACTGCTGGCCGATGCGGCGGCCCTCGGTCCAGTCCTGGGTTTCCGCGTTGTCGTCCAGAATGTCCGTGACGCGCGCAACGGCGAAAAACCGCTTGCGCGCGGCAGTCGCCTCGCGGTCAGGCTCCGTGTATTCCAGGACCAGCGCCCACGCGATGATCAGCACAAACAGCAGAACGCTCACGCCGATCTCCAGCCAGCGCTTGCGCGTCAGCTTGCATTGTAAGTTTTTCATGGATTCTCCTTCAGGATGCGCAGTTTTTGAATGATGGGGGACTGCCCCGCCGGAAGACCCGGCGGGGCAGCTTTGTACTGTTGGGGAACTCAGCGCTCGAGATAGCGGTGGATGATCGCCGCGACCTGTGCGCGGGTCGCCTGTGCCTTCGGCACAAGGTTGCTGCCGGAGCCGTTGATCAGACCCTGGCCGACCGCCCAGTTCATCGCCTGAATGGCGTAGGCGGAGAGCTGCGCCGTGTCGGCAAAGCTGCCGAGATTTTCCTCGAGCGTCACAGCCGTCATGCCGCCGTAGACTGCGTAGCGGTACAGGATCGCCGCAAGCTGCTCACGGGTCACGGGGTCGTTCGGGCCAAAGAGGCCGGAACCGTAGCCGTTGACGATGCCGTTGGCCGCCGCCCATGCGACCGCCTTGGCAAACCACTTGCCGGCGGCCACATCCGTAAAGTCGGACGAGCCGGAAACGGACGGGCTGCCCGCCATGCGGTAGAGGATGGTGACGATCATGGCACGGGTCAGCGGTGCGTTGGGAGAGAAGCGATCGGCGCCCGTGCCGTCCATGATGCCCTTCTCGTAGACGTAGCGGACATCGTTATAGAACCAGTCGCTGCTGGACACATCGGCAAACGGGAGCCCTACCGGGGCAGCGGGCCTGGCCGGGGTGACCGGGGTGCCGGGGGTGACGGGCGGAGGCGGCAGGACAGTCTTCTGCCAACGTGCATAGAAGGTCTTGTCGCCGGTCTCCGTCGCCTCGATCTGCCTGACCTGTACGCCGCCGATGTAGGCGGTGAACCAGCCGAGGAAGGTATAGCGGGGCTTGGTCACATCGGTCGGCAGAACGGTCACGGTGCCCTCGGTGTAGGTTGTCGGGTACGCGCCGTTGATCGTGCCGCCGTCGGTGACATAGGTGATGTTCCACGTCTTGACCGGGGTCTCGCCTGCGGTGCAGACGACGTCAGCGCGGTCGCGGATACGGATACGCGGGGCGATCTGCTTTCCATCGAGGTAGAAGGTGTTATCATAGGAAGCCAGGCCGACCGCCTCGACCTGATTGCCGACGATGGCGTTCTGGACTTCCTTGTCCTTCGTGATGTAGCCGTCGATGAAGACGCGGGCTTCCTTGCCTGCCGCATCCCTGACCATGATGGTCTGGATCTTGCCTTCGGCCTCTTCCACTCTGGTGATCGTGCCCTTGATCTTGACGAGGCTGCCGAGGACGGAGCCGTCGTTGATCTGCGCGGCGGTGACTTCCTTGGGAGCCGGAGCCGCTGCGTCCGCGATCTTTTCGATCTTCGTCGTCACAGCCAGCTGACGCTCGCCCTGATAGGAGGACGTCGTACCGGTGACACGGACCTTATCGCCGATCTTAAAGTTGCCTGCGACCGGGAAGGCGTTGATACCGGCGGTGTTGTCCTGCACATAGATGCAGTCGAAGAACGCGGTATCCTTGTCATGGCCGGAGGCGTTGGAGGTCACGATGCCCTCCACGGTGAACTTGACGCCCTCCTCTGGCTCTGCCTGCACATCCGCGATCTTGGTGATCTCGGTCTGGTTGAGCATGGAGACGAGATTCTGGCAGATCTTGTAGTTGGAGTAGTTCTTCTCCGCGCCGCTGTCGGAGACCTGGTACTGCACCTCGAAGTTCGACATGAAGGCTGCGCCGGAGACGATGATGAGGCCCTTGCCCTCGATCTGCTCGGACGCCATGACCATCAGGCGGTCATCGTTTTTTGCGAAGGTGTACTTCGGGATACCTGCGCCGCCGAGGCCGTCCTTGTCAACGTCCACAGAGTAGGTCGTTGCATGGCCGTAGACTGCCGGGCTGACCGTTGCGGGCAGCGTGGAGGTTGCATTGCCGCTTGCGTCAACTGCGTAGATGGACGCGCCGCCGTAGTGGCTGAAGCGTTCGGTGTAGAGTTTGTCATACGGATGCTCTGCATCGAATTCCACGCCCTTCAGAAGCGGGTTCTCCATGTTGTAGGACGAGAAGTAGAGTCTCCACTTGTCGACGCCGTCGGCTGCGGAGCGTTCATCGTCATACGTTGCGTCGTCAGAGATACGGAGGCTGGAGCCGAGTTTGGCCAGAACCTCGTTCTGCGTCGCGGCCATATGCTTGATGTCCGGGTTGTTCTGGATGATGGGGTAATTCTCGTAGTTGTCAGACCAACCGGCGAGGATCACCATACCGCCGTTGTCGTTGAACGTCTTGAGGGCGTTCAGCTCGTCCTCGGAATAGGTCTTCGGATCCTTCTGGGCCGCTTCCAGACGGCGGGACGGGGCCGTCAGGATGATGGCCTTGTACTTGGAGTTTTTGCAGGCCGCGATGAGCTCCTCGCTGGTCTTCAGCGTGACTGTACGCACGGAATAGGCCGCAGCCAGTTCGCCGAAGTTGCCCATGGAGTCCTTATAGTTGCCTGCAACGTATTCGTTGTAGTGCGAGGCGTCAATGCCGATGTAGACAAGCTTGCTTGCGTCAAGCACATCGAGCTTGACGTCCTTGGTGAACGTGTACTCCTTGCCGTCCTGCTCAATCACAGCCGTGATCCGGACGGTCATGATGCGGGCCTTGGTCGGGGTATACTTGAATTCCACATCCTGCGTGCTGCTTGCAGCCAGCGTGATGGGATCCGTCGCGGTGCCGATGGGTTCGCCGCCGATGGCATAGGTGATGGACTTGATGGTAGCGGGCTTTGCCTCACTGTTGAAGAACGTGGTGGTGATGGTCAGCTCTTCGTTGGTAACCGGGGTGGACGTGCCGCATTCAGCCTTGGAAATGCCAAGCTTGAGCGATTCGCCGACCCAGACGGGAGCGGTCACGGCCAGATCGCCGTCGCCCTCGGTGACGCGGACAAAGTAATAGGTGTACTCAGGCACCAGTTCCACGCTGACGGAGCCCTTGGCGAGATCCGCGGCACTGTCCCAGGTATAGGCGACCTTGCCGGAGTTGACGACCAGTTCGACCTTGGCGATGGAATCGGTGCGGTCGGGATCGTTGAAGGAGATCTCGAAGTTCAGCTTCTCAGGAACGTCGATGATGGAGCCCATCATGTTGCCGTTGACCGTGTAGTCCAGCTCGAGGTTCTTGTCCTCGGTGGCGTACATACGGCGCGCTCTGAGCGCTGCATAGATGCCGTCTTCGGTAAAGTCGTCGGTCAGGATGACGTCGCGGGCGTCGTTGGCGTTGCCCCAGCGGCCCTTGTGGTTATCCTGGTTGTTGGTCGGGGCGACGTGCCAGCCCTTGTCGAGCGCCATGATGTACTGCTCGTAGCTGGGATAATAGCCGCCTGCGCCGATCTGGCCTTCGCCGTTGCCGACTTCGACCATGTACATACGGGTGTCAACAACAGCATCCCAGTAACCGAAGTCAATGAAGTTGCCGAACGTCGTGCCCGGATGGTTGAACTGGCTGATGGAGTTGGCGCCCTCTGTCTGCGACAGAAGCTTGTAGTAGGCCTGCAGGCCAGCATCCTTGGTCTTGTTGTTGAGCGTCGTGTTGTTGCGGGAGACGATGCCGGGGGTATTGAAGGTGTTGATATGGCCGGGACCGCCGGACCACGTCATTTCAAAGCCCGCAATGGCGACCATGCTGCCCGCGTTGGCCGCATTGAACGTAGCGACAGCGTTCTTATACTCATTCCAGAGATTCTGGCTCGCCGCGCTGGCAAGGCTCATGTCATAGAGCGCGCCCTCGGGGTTGGCTGCGCCGGACTTGTCAAAGTAGTTGGAATGGTCAGTGAATGCGACGAAGTCGACGTTCGCATTGTCAGGCAGCGCCTTGATATACGCCAGTGCGTTTTCCAGCGAGCCAGCGCCGTCGGAATACTGCGTGTGGGAGTGCAGCTGGCCGAAGTAGCGCTGGAAGGTCGCCTCGCCGATGGTGAAGGACCAGGTCTTGCTGGTTTCCTTTTTATCCGCACGCTTGACCGTCACAGTTACCGTGACCTTGCCGTCCGCCATATCGGCAGCCGGGGTGTAGGTGACCTTGCCGTTCGCGTAGACAGCATCGACCTTTTCACTGTTGACAGTCATCGTTACGCTGGCGTTCTCGCCAGCGTTCGAGATCTCCGCGGAGATCTCCGGCCGCTTTTCGGCTCCGGTCTGCGCACCCTGCGCAGGCTTCACGTTGGAGATCACAGCCTCGTCGAGAATGTCTACCGTGTAGGACGCTCTGGCCTCGTTGCCCTTGACATCCTTGAACGCAAAGGTCAGGGTCATCGTGCTGCCGGCCTCAGCTGCTTTCGCGATATCCGAATCAAAGACCGTGATATGGACGCGGCCCTTGCCGGTGGTGAAGCCGTCCAGAACCTCCACGTCCGTGTTGCCCTGAAGCTGGCTGATGCCGGGGATGTACGTTCCATCGGCATTCTTGACGCTGTACTCGATCCACGGATCATCGATCGCATAGATTGTGTCGATCTCGAGTTCAAACTCGTAATTGCTGCCGACATAGGCCGGGAGCATGGTTTCGGGGAAGGTGATGGTGGGCTGCACGACGAGGCCGCCGTCCACATTCACGCCGTCCGCCACGGGATAGAAGAAGAAGGAGTAGATGGTGTAATCCGTGACCTTGCTCTTATCCATGCTGTAGGTCTTGAACGAATCGGAGTAGTACTCCAACCACTGGCTATACCTATTGTTGAACTTCGCCGTGCGGCTCTCCAGCTCATAGCCGCCCACGCCGCCGGAGCAGGTGCGGACGAGCCAGTCGGCGTCGTCAGTCGTAACGCCCTCTTCGGAGAAGTCCTTGCTGTAGAACGCGTTGTTGCCGGTGCCGTTGGAGCAGAGGTAGCCATAGGCTTCGCTCTTGAAGCGGAGGTATTCGCCGTTCTGCTCGACGGTGAACACGACAGCGCCGTTCGCCGGGGTGGCCTTGCCGTCCGCGACGGTGGCTGCCGCCTTTTCAATGGACTTCGAATCGTTCTCCGCCGCCAGAACCGCCTGTGCGTTCTGGTTGTAGATCACGAACTTGTCGCCGGGCTGGGGCAGATCGCCGGAAGGCTCATCGGAGCCGCCGTCGTCCACGACCAGATAGAACTGCTGGGCAAACAGCGCCTCATTGCTGCCGATGCTGCCGTAGCTGCTCCAGTTGCTCTTATCGGCGTACCACTCCAGATAGTTGCCGCGCACGGCATTCTGGATGTAGAAGCAGTTTTCGGTCTTCGCAGCCGTGACCTTCCACGCGGTATTCACCTCGTCCAGCGGGGTGCTGGTATACTTCTCAGCCATGGAGAGCTTCTTGCCCTCGCTGGTGGAGAACGTGTAGGTGCCGTCCGCGTTGACACCGACCGTCCAGATGTCGGCCTTGGTGTAGCCGGACAGCTTGCCGTCTGCCAGCGTCACATCCGTGCCCTTGTTGTAGAAGCCGGAGTACTCGGTAGACAGGGCCTTCATGTTGGCCGGGTTGAAGACTACGACCGTATCGCCTTCGGACAGGCTGGTCACGATGCCGCTCTTGCGGACGCGGTAGAACGCCTGCGCAAACAGCAGTTCATCGCTGATTTTGTTATAGCTGCTCCAGTTGCTCTTCTCGGCATACCATTCCAGATAATTGCCGCGCACGGCGTTCTGGATGTAATAGCAGCCGGTCGTTGCAGCCGGGGAAACCTTCCATGCGGTGTTCACGTCGTCCAGCGGCGTGCTGCCGTAGCTTGCGCCCATGGAAAGCTTCTTGCCGTCCTTGGTGGAGAACGTGTAAGAACCGTCCGCGTTGACGCCGACCGTCCAGACGTCAGCATCCGTCCAGCCGGACAGCTTGCCGTCTGCCAGCGTCACATCCGTTCCCTTATTATAGAAGCCGGAGTATTCGGTGGACAGAGCCTTCATGTTAGCCGGGTTGTAGATGACGATCTGCTCACCGTCCTTGAACAGGCTCTGAACCGGTTCTTCAGCCTTAACGGTGTAGGCGAATTTCACTTCGTCGCTGTCGTCCATGCCGGCTTTCGTGGCCTTGACGGTGAAGGTGGTGTCTGCATTCACCTCGACGGGGTCGGTATACTCGGTATACTCACCCGTGGTCTTGTAGGAAATCTTCGCACCCTCAGTCTTGCACTTGAACTCGACCTTCGTTCCCTTTGCTACTTCGCCCGCGACCGGGGTAGCAGTCGGGGCCGCGACCTTGTTGGACGGGGCAGGCACAGTTTCAAGCTTGTAAATTGCAATATCCTGCTGCCCTGATGCATAACACGCAAATAACTCGCTATTGGAGTTATACTTCATAACATTTCGCGTGTTGGCTCCCTGTGCGATAACTGTTGCCTTACCATCCGCAATCGCAACAGACCACGAACTGTTATCGCTTAACTTGCTTTCTGTCTTGAGATGGTTCTTGCTGCTGGATGCAGCATACAGATAACCGGAACCAGTATCAAATGCAAAGGTATTTTCCTTTGCACCCTGCTTCAGCGTCAGCTTCTGCACACCCGCAGTCAGCGTCAGTTTATCTTCCGACTTCGTGACCGCGACCGCTGCCCGGTTGTTTGTCTTTTGCTCACCCATTGCAAAATCATTGTCTTTCGCCGCAATTATAATCTCGTCACCAACCTTTAGGGTCGATGCGTCGGTGACCAGCGTTGCGGTCTTCGCCGTCTCCTCCGCCATGGCGACCGGCATGACCGAAAGGACCATGACGACTGCCAGCAGCAGCGCGAGACAGCGCGTTGTGCGTTTTTTCATGCTTGCATTTCCTCCTGATTTCTTTCAGAATTCGAATGTTCGTGTTGTGCGCGGGCCTGTCCCGCGCGAAGCGCCTTTTTGAACCCTCCTTCTGCGGATTGATACAGACACGAAAGCGGCTGCCGGTCAAGGGAGCCGCAGTCGCAGAGTTCTGTATTTCATAGTATAGCAGTTTCACCCGTTAAAATCCAGTGCCTTTACGGAGATTTTACCGATTTTACGTAAATTTTACCGGGGGATTTTTTGTGGATTTTGTCTATATAATCCCTGACCGGCAGACAAAGCCCGCCCGGCAGTCCCCGCCGGACGGGCAGGAACGCTGTCCGGGAAGCCGGCTGATGCTGCGGATCCGGGCGCCGCGGCTGATAAAACTGCCCCGCCGGGGCATTCATACATAAGATATGAATTGTTCACAAATAATTTAAGTCTGTAGGTATTGACAACGCTGGCAGGCGGTGGTACACTGCGTTTAGCACTCAGGGATAAAGAGTGCTAAGGCGAAAGGAGGAACGAACCATGGAGCTTTCAGACCGGAAAAAGAAGATCCTGCGTGCGATCGTGGATCTTTACATCCGCACGGCGGAGCCGGTGGCGTCCAAGACCATTGCGCAGATGCCGGACATGGATTTTTCCTCCGCGACCATCCGCAACGAGCTTGCAGACCTGGTCGAAATGGGCTACCTTGAGCAGCCGCACACGTCCGCCGGACGCGTGCCGTCGCCGAAAGGTTACCGCTTGTACGTCAACGAGCTGATGGAAAAGCGCGAGGTCTCCGAAACAGAAGCGGAGGAGATCAACGAGCAGCTAAAGTCCAAGCTCAGCGGCACGGACAGCGTGATCGCCAAGGCGGGGCAGATGGTGTCGAGCATCGTCAATTACCCCGTGTACAGCGTGACGGGCGGACGGCGCGAGGCGAGCGTCAAGCGCTTCGAGCTCATCGCGGTCGATGAAATGAGCTTCATCGTCGTGGTGATGGGCGAGGATAACCGCGTGAAGAGCCAGCTCCAGCGCTCGGACCTCCCGTTCGACAGCCAGCGGCTTGCGGACGTCAAGGAGCTTTTGAACACGCACTTCACCGGCCGGAGCGCCGATGAGATGAGTGCAAGGCTGATGAGCCTTTCCGAGCAGCTTTCGCCCGAGCTGTTTTTAGTGGTGTCCAAAGCGGTCGAATATGCGATCGGTGTGCTCGAGCAGAGCGCGCAGCGCAATGTGGAGACCGCGGGCGCGAGCCAGATCTTGAAAATGCCTGAGTACCGCGATGTCGACAAGGCGCACGATCTCGTGACATTCCTTGTGGATAACAAGGAAGAGCTTCCCGTGCCGGATGACGGCGCGCCGCTCAAGATCCTGATCGGGCCGGAAAACGTGAACGAGGCGCTCAAGGAAACGAGCGTGGTCGTCGCCAGCTACGATATCGGCGACGGGATGCGCGGCCTCGTCGGTGTGGTGGGTCCCACCAGAATGGACTACGCCACCGTGACGGCGCGGCTGAGTTATTTTGCAGACAGCCTGACGCGGATGTTCGGCAAGAACGAGCTTCCGCCCAAGGAAGAAGATAAGGAGTAAGAAATGGGTAAGAAAGACAAGCAGAACGCGGCGGAGAGCACGCCGAAAAAGAACACGGCGCAGCAGCCGACAGCAGACGAGGCGGCCAAGACCGCAGAAACTGCCAAGGCTGACGAGACCGCCGAGAAGAGCGCGGAGCCCGAGACCTTCACCGTCACGCGCGAGCAGATGGAGAAGATGGAAGGCCTTGCCAAGTCGCTTGC
>OLXR01001025.1_pt1 | contig 9996 bp, 9 predicted proteins | sample 1673941 | NCBI WGS metagenome assembly OLXR01 (sample SAMEA103958134, study PRJEB25191) | human gut metagenome
AGGCGGAAGTGCCTCTGTATAACGTGTTGGAAGCAATGAAGGGAAAAGAAAATACTGGAGTAGCTTCTATTGATCCTAAAAAAGCCACTCCGGAACAGCTCCGTGAGTATTTAGGAGAAGTATTACCAAATTTTGATCGTGAACGGGTATATGTTGCAGACATTAAGAAATTGATTTCTTGGTACAACATTTTAGTTTCTAACGGAATTACAGAATTTAAATCAGAAACAGACACTGCAGAAGAGGCTGTAACTGATGAAAAATAAGTCATGAAACACTAATGACTTTAATACGAAAATGTATTAAGGAAAGCGTGACAATAGTTCAAATTGTCACGCTTTCTTTTATTTATAAAAGTATATGTAAGCGACAAATCCCCTTTAGTGTTCTTTAAGCAATCTTATGTTTGCATGAATATTTTATTGTTTATATAGTAGATAAACATAGTTTTTCTCTATCTTTGTAACTGCTAATATACGTAAAAATATGGATGTAATAACAAATAAAGAGGTAAACGTTTACCTTGATAATGAAAAAGGAACATTGTGCTTAACTGGAATGTTGGTAGGTACTATGGTGTTTTTATATGATTCGCAAGGGGAACTGAAAGAGAAACAGAGGTTTACCTTACCTTCTCTCACTTTGGATATTCCTAAGAAAGGTACCTATGTTTTAGTAATGAGTCATCCTAATTGTCAGCCAGAAGTAAGAAGAATTATATATTCCGGAGTATAAAAAAGCCGATATGTTCATTTAAGAACATATCGGCTGTCTTTATAACAACTAATTATAATTTAGTTTCTGAATACCAACCCATCTCCGTTTGAATCTACAATAATTGCCTTGCTTCTGTCAACTTCCTGTGACAGTAACTTTTTCGACAAATCGTTCAGCAAATAACGCTGGATAGCTCTTTTTACCGGTCGAGCTCCGAATTCAGGATCATATCCTACCTGGGATAAGAAATTCAAAGCAGCATCTGTCATTTCCAGTTCTACTCCGTTTTCTGCAAGCATCTTTTGTACACCTTTAATTTGTAAGAGCACAATTTGTCTGATTTCAGTTTCCGTTAACGGTAAGAACATAATTGTTTCATCAATACGATTCAGGAATTCCGGACGAATGGTTTTCTTTAGCATATTCATCACTTCCTTCTTCGTCTCTTCGATCACTTCTTCTTTATTCGAACCGCTCAGTTTCTCCATCTGACTTTGTATATAAGAACTTCCCATATTTGAAGTCATGATGATGATCGTATTTTTAAAGTTGACTACTCTTCCTTTATTATCTGTCAGTCGTCCATCATCCAGTACTTGTAACAGAATGTTGAACACATCCGGATGCGCTTTTTCGATTTCGTCAAACAAAACAACAGAGTAAGGTTTTCGGCGAATGGCTTCTGTCAGCTGACCGCCTTCATCGTATCCAACGTATCCCGGAGGTGCTCCGACCAGACGAGAAACGCTGTGTTTCTCCTGATACTCACTCATATCTATACGAGTCATCATCGATTCATCGTCAAAGAGGAATTCTGCCAAAGCTTTTGCCAATTCTGTTTTACCGACACCGGTTGTTCCAAGGAAGATAAATGAACCGATCGGGCGTTTGGGATCTTGCAATCCGGCACGGCTACGGCGTACTGCGTCTGCAACTGCTTCAATCGCTTCGTTCTGACCTATAACTCGTTGATGAAGTTCATCTTCCAGGTGCAGCAATTTATCTTTCTCACTTTGCAACATTTTGCTGACAGGAATACCAGTCCAGCGAGAAACAACATCAGCGATGTCTTCAGCGTCCACTTCTTCTTTGATCATGGCTTTATCACCTTGCATGCCACGAAGCTTTTCTTGTGTATCTTCTATTTCTTTATCCAAGGCCTGAAGCTTTCCGTAACGTATTTCGGCTACTTTTCCATAGTCTCCTTCACGTTCCGCCTTTTCTGCTTCGAACTTCAGATTTTCGATTTCCACTTTGTTCTGCTGGATTTTATCCATCAGCGTTTTTTCACTCTGCCATTTGGCTTTGAAAGATTTTTCAAGTTCCTTTAATTCTGCCAGTTCTTTACCGATAATTTCCAGCTTTGGCTTGTCATTTTCACGTTTGATGGCTTCACGTTCAATCTCTAACTGTTTGATTTTACGTGAAATTTCATCCAGCTCTTCTGGGACAGAATCTACTTCCATGCGTAGCTTAGCTGCAGCTTCATCCATCAGGTCGATTGCCTTATCCGGTAAGAAACGGTCGGTGATATAGCGGCTGCTAAGTTCTACGGCTGCTATGATGGCGTCGTCTTTGATACGTACATGATGATGGTTCTCATAGCGCTCTTTCAATCCACGAAGGATAGAGATAGTACTCAGAGTGTCAGGCTCATCTACTTGTACAATCTGGAAACGACGTTCCAGTGCTTTATCCTTTTCGAAATACTTCTGATATTCATCAAGGGTTGTCGCACCGATTGAACGTAGTTCTCCACGTGCTAATGCCGGTTTCAGGATATTTGCGGCATCCATTGCACCTTCGCCCTTGCCGGCGCCTACCAGTGTGTGAATCTCATCAATAAACAAGATTATATCACCTTCTGATTTCTTCACCTCGTTGACAACTGATTTCAGACGTTCTTCGAACTCTCCTTTATACTTTGCTCCTGCTACCAGTGCTCCCATATCAAGAGAATAGACCTGTTTGTTTTTCAGGTTTTCGGGCACGTCTCCCCGGAGGATACGATGTGCCAGTCCCTCTACGATAGCTGTCTTACCTGTACCCGGTTCACCAATCAGAATCGGATTGTTTTTGGTTCTACGGCTCAATATCTGGAGTACCCGGCGGATTTCTTCATCACGTCCGATTACCGGGTCCAGTTTACCGCTGCGGGCCGCTTCGTTCAGATTGATGGCATATTTCTCTAAAGACTGATAGTTATCTTCACTGGATTGTGAAGTTACTTTTTCTCCTTTTCTTAGTTCGTTGATGGCATCGCGCAGTTCTTTTTCCGTCATTCCGGCATCTTTTAGGATGGTGGATACGGTGCTTTTTACGGTCAGCAATGCCAGCAGGATGTGTTCCAGTGAAACGAATTCATCACCCATTTCCTTAGAATACTGCGTTGCTTTCTGTAATACTTCATTAGATTCTCTGCTCAAGTAAGGTTCGCCACCAGAAACCTTTGGCAGTGAGTCGATTTGCTTATCAACCACGAGAGCTACTTGCTGACCGTTCATACCTAATTTTTGGAAGATGAAGTTGGTTACATTTTCGCCTACCTTCATAACTCCATGCAGGATATGAGCGGGTTCGATAGCCTGTTGGCCCCGGCTTTGTACCAGATTAACAGCCTCCTGTACCGCTTCTTGAGATTTGATGGTAAAATTGTTAAAGTTCATATCGTTGTTCTCCTTTCTTTTTTCACGTTTTTAATAACACTTGAGAGGGCGCAAAAGATTTGCCAAGTATAAAAATATGACAAAATAGCATGATTATTAAGGAGTTAAAGGACAAAATGACCATTTTTACCTAAACATAACTGACGAATTTGCCGTGAAATGAAGCGGATAAATAAAAGTATTGTAGTATCTTTATCCGCTGTAATCATATTATAAATAAGGTATGAATGATAAACCTCAAATAAAACTGTCTGAAACAGTAGTGTTGATTGATGCTGCTTTCTTGAATTTTGTAATTACAGATATGAAAGGTTATTTTGAAGAGACCTTGCAGCGTTCTTTACAAGAGATAGACCTTTCTATGCTGACTACTTATCTGACTTTGGATGCGGGCATTACAGAAGGAAAAAATGAAGTGCAATTCCTTTTTGCTTACGACAAAGACTCAAGTCATCTTGCGCATTGCCATCCTTCTGATCTGGAAAAAGAGCTGAATGGAGTCGCTTTTCAAAGTCCTTATGGAGAATATTCATTTGCAAGTGTTCCTTCTGAAGGGATGGTATCGAGGGAAGAACTGTTTCTGGATTTAGTGGCTATCGTTTCCGATTCGGCAGATGTGAAAAGGATGATTGTCGTGTCTTTTAATGAGGAATATGGGAAGAAAGTGACTGATGCTTTGCATGAGGTGAAAGGTAAAGAGATCATTCAGTTCCGTATGAATGAGCCTGAAGCATCGGTTGAATATAAGTGGGATATGTTGGCTTTTCCTGTTATGCAGGCATTGGGGATCAGAGCTGATGAATTATGATCTTTGTCTTTAGTTCTCAATTTTTAATTCTTAATCTTTAATTAAAAGGTGTCCGATTTTCGTTTAAAAGTATTTCAGAGCGTAGCGAAGAATCTGAGTTTTACAAAGGCTTCGCAAGAGTTGTTTGTCAGCCAGCCTGCTATTACGAAGCATATTCAGGAACTGGAGACTTACTATCAGGTTCGTTTGTTCGAACGTCAGGGTAGCAAGATTTCGTTGACTGTTGCCGGTGAACTGCTGCTCAAGCACAGTGAAAAGATATTGGAGGACTACAAACGCCTGGAATATGAGATGCATTTGCTGCACAACGAATATATTGGTGAGTTGAAGTTGGGGGCTAGTACGACTATTGCGCAATATGTATTGCCTCCACTATTAGCCAACTTTATTGCAAAGTTTCCTAAGGTCATCCTTTCTTTGTTGAATGGAAATTCCCGTGGGATAGAAGCGGCTTTACAAGAACACAGAATTGATTTGGGATTGGTAGAAGGTATCTTTCGTTTACCTAGTTTAAAATATCTCCCTTTTCTGCAAGATGAACTCGTTGCAGTGGTAAATGCGCATAGCAAATTCGCCGTTCAAGATGAAATTACTCCTGAGGAGTTACCGGATATTCCTCTGGTATTGCGTGAGAGAGGATCGGGTACGCTGGATGTATTCGAACGTGCTTTGTCACAGCATAATATGAAGCTGTCTTCATTGCATGTTCTTATGTATCTCGGAAGTACGGAAAGCATTAAACTATTTTTGGAACATACCGATTGTATGGGGATCGTTTCCATTCGGTCGGTTCATAAGGAACTTGTTGCGGGCAATTTGCGGGTAGTTGAGATAAAAGGAATGCCGATGCAGCGTGAATTTAATTTTGTACAGCTGCAAGGGCAGGAGGGGGGATTATCCCAAGTGTTTATGAGATTTGCGGGGCTCCATAGCAAGAATCTGTAATCACGCCGGATGCTATGTGATGTCAAAAAGCACTTTTTACATAAAAAGAAACTTTGTTGAAAAGTAAATAAAGTTAATTGTATTTTCACATATCTTCTGTATCTTTGTTTCTCCCCACGACTTTCTTTAATGAAGTGGTTACTGATAAAATGTTTCAGTAGGTGATAGACCGATATTATCACGGTAGACCTGATGGGGTAGCAATGAAGAAACTTAAAAATAATTAGATATTACTATAATATGGGCTGTTTGATGAATTTATTGTGGCTATTGCTAGGTGGAATTTTTACCGCAGTGGAATATCTTATTTCAAGTTTGCTGATGATGATTACCATTATCGGTATCCCTTTTGGCATACAGACATTAAAGTTGGCCGGGCTTGCTTTATGGCCTTTTGGGAAAGAAGTGAGGAGTGGACAGCGTTCCGGTGGCTGCCTTTATGTATTAATGAATATTTTATGGATATTCTTGGGAGGCATTTGGATTTGTCTGTCACATTTAGTTTTTGGAGCAATTTTGTGTATCACTATTATTGGTATTCCCTTTGGTTTACAACACTTCAAATTGGCGGCTTTGGCATTGTCTCCTTTTGGAAAAGATATTGTGACGGTATAGAATTGAAAAGTGATTCCCCTCTTCTTATAACTAAAAGTTATAACTCATAATTAGAAACGATTAGTCTGTCTTGATTGTTTGCCGTACTTTTGTGCCCAGAAAAATAATTAAAGATAAAAATATGATTTCAACAGCTACAAAAACGTTGCAGGCAAACAACAAGACAATTTATGTCGCACTGCTTTCTACTTTGACTTTCTTTCTGTTTTTAGATTATATTCCGGGGCTACAGGCTTGGTCGGCATGGGTTACTCCTCCGGTTGCTTTATTTTTGGGACTGATTTTTGCGTTGACCTGTGGACAGGCTCATCCGAAATTTAATAAAAAGACTTCCAAATATTTATTGCAATATTCAGTTGTTGGCTTAGGATTTGGGATGAATCTTCATTCAGCTCTGGCTTCCGGCAAAGAAGGTATGGAGTTTACCGTTATTTCGGTAGTGGGTACCTTATTGATTGGTTGGTTCATCGGACGCAAACTCTTTAAGATCGACCGGAATACTTCTTATCTCATCAGTTCGGGAACTGCTATTTGTGGTGGTAGTGCTATTGCAGCAGTAGGACCGGTGCTGAAAGCTAAGGACAGTGAAATGTCTGTTGCATTGGGCACAATCTTCGTTTTAAATGCTATCGCACTGTTTATTTTCCCGATGATCGGTCACGCATTAAATATGAGTCAGCATGAATTTGGTACATGGGCGGCTATTGCTATTCATGATACGAGTTCCGTAGTAGGAGCCGGTGCTGCCTATGGTGAGGAAGCTTTGAAGGTGGCTACTACTATTAAGCTGACTCGTGCGCTTTGGATTATTCCGATAGCCTTCGCCACTTCCTTTATATTTAAGAGCAAAGGACAGAAAATTAGTATTCCTTGGTTTATCTTTTTCTTTATCCTGGCAATGGTAGTAAATACCTATTTGCTTGACGGAGTATCGGCTTTAGGCGCAGCTATCAATGGAATTGCCCGCAAAACACTGACTATTACAATGTTCTTTATCGGTGCTTCTCTTTCTATCGATGTATTGAAAAATGTCGGAGTCAAACCTCTGATTCAAGGAGTACTACTTTGGGTAGTAATTAGTTTGAGCACATTGGCTTACATTTACTTTGTGTAAAGCCGTAGACAAATAGAGAGTAATATAGCATAAAAAAGTGGAGGAATATCGGTTCATACGGTGATTCCTCCACTTTTATTTTTAGTATCCGTTTTAAGAGCCCCGGATTATTTTTTCTTCAGTTCTTCGAAGATCAGTCCTTCCAGTTCTTCTGCCAGTTCCGGATTATCTTTGATACAAACTTTGGCTGCATCACGTCCTTGACCTAGTTTAGTATCATTGTAGCTATACCATGAACCACTCTTCTTGATAATTCCCAATTCGGCACCCAAGTCGATGATTTCTCCGGAGTGGGAGATACCTTCACCAAACATAATGTCGAATTCAGCTTTGCGGAAAGGAGGTGCTACTTTGTTCTTTACTACTTTCACTTTGGTTAACTTACCAAGCACTTCTTCACCATCCTTGATTGGCTGGCTGCCACGGATATCTATACGTACAGAAGCATAGAATTTCAATGCGTTACCACCTGTTGTTGTTTCCGGATTACCAAACATAACACCAATTTTTTCACGAAGTTGATTGATAAAGATACAAGTCGTACGTGTCTTGCTGACTGTACCGGTCAATTTACGCAAAGCCTGTGACATCAGGCGTGCCTGTAGACCTACTTTGTTGTCACCCATGTCACCTTCAATTTCTGCTTTTGGGGTTAATGCTGCAACAGAGTCAATTACAATGATATCAATAGCGGAAGAACGGATTAGTTGCTCGGCTATTTCCAAAGCCTGTTCACCGTTGTCTGGTTGGGAAATCCAGAGATTATCCACATCCACACCTAGTTTCGCTGCATAGAAACGGTCGAAAGCATGCTCAGCGTCAATGAAAGCTGCGATACCACCGGCTTTTTGCGCTTCGGCAATGGCATGGATAGCCAATGTCGTTTTACCGGAAGATTCCGGACCATAAATTTCAATGATACGTCCGCGGGGATAGCCGCCCACGCCGAGTGCGTAGTCAAGTCCGATGATACCTGAAGGAATCACCTCGATATTTTCTATATTGTCGTCACCGAGTTTCATTATCGCTCCGCGGCCATAGTCCTTTTCTATCTTCGACATCGCATTCTGCAAAGCTTTAAGCTTCTCGCTTGCAGCTGCTGTCTTGTCTGTTGCTTTCTCCATAGTTATGCTTTTTTGTTTATTATTTCAAGAATCTGCGAGGCACTGTTTTTGGTGTCTACTTTTGCAATAATGTCGGTCACGGTGCCGTCGCCGTCTACAAGAAACGTGGTGCGCACCGTACCCATATACTCCCGTCCTGCCATCTTCTTTTTCTGCCACACGCCGAACGCTTGATTGAGCGTGGTTTCGGTGTCGGCGATAAGTGTGAACGGCAGCGAGTGTTTGGCGGCAAACTTCCCGTGCGATGCCGCGCTGTCCTTGCTCACGCCTATCACCTCATACCCTGCGCTGCGGAGGGCGTCGTAGCCGTCGCGCAGGCTGCATGCCTCGGCGGTGCAGCCGGGAGTGTTGTCTTTCGGATAGAAATAGATGGCAAGACGCTTTCCGGCATAGTCGGATGCCTTCACTTCTTTGCCGTTGGCGTCGACGCCAAGCATTTCCGGTATTTTGTCTCCTATTTTCATTGTCGTTTTGTTTTTACATTGCAAAATTACAAGCATTGCGGGCAATATCTACGCCCACAATGGTTAACGTTTCGAAACATCAACTTTGTGTGTCGGCGGAAGTTCGCGGTTGCGCTTGTCGACAGCCTCCACCACTCGCTGCGCCAACGTGTTGAACGCCTCGCCGCTGACGGTGTTCTGCAACGCAGCTGGCTTGCCTTGGTCGCCGCCGTCGCAGATGCTTGCCACAAGCGGTATCTGTGCCAGCAAATCCACTCCAAGCTTTTCCGCAAGGCGTTTGCCGCCCCCATTGCCAAAGATGTAGTATTTCTCATCCGGATGTTCCGCCGGAGTGAACCATGCCATATTCTCCACGATGCCGAGCACCGGCACGTTGACCTGCGGGCTTTGAAACATGCTGACGCCCTTGCGCGCGTCGGCAAGTGCCACTTCCTGCGGAGTGGTGACCACTACGGCTCCGGTGATGGCAAGGGTCTGCACAAGCGTCAGATGGATGTCGCTCGTTCCTGGGGGCATATCTATCACAAAATAGTCGAGGTCGCCCCAATTGGCGTCGCCGATGAGTTGCTTCAGGGCGTTGCTTGCCATACCGCCGCGCCAAAGCACGGCGTTGTCTTTGTCTACGAGGAAGCCTATCGACAGCACTTTTACGCCATATTGCTCTACGGGTGCGATAAGGTTGCGGCCGCCTACCTCATCCATATACACGGGGGCATCTTCTACTCCAAACATCTTTGGAGCCGACGGTCCGAAGATGTCGGCGTCAAGCAGCCCCACCTTGTAGCCTTGCTTGGCAAGCGCCACGGCAAGATTGCTTGCCACGGTGGATTTGCCTACTCCGCCTTTGCCCGACGAGACTCCGATGATGTTTTTCACTCCGGGGAGCATCTTGGCGGGCTGCTCTACGTTCTGGCGGTACTTCACGCTGATGTTGCCCTCTATGCGGGCATTCTCGCTGGCATAAGTCTTGACGGCTGTTTCAGCGGCCTTGACAACACTTTTGATAAACGGATCGGTCGATTTGTCAAAAATCAAAGAGAACGACACGTTCATTCCGTCAATGCGGATGTCGTCCTCAACCATATTGTTCTCCACAAGGTCTTTGCCGTTGCCTGGGTAGCGGACGTTGCGCAAAGCCTCGGTGATTAGTGCGGGATATAGTCTTTCTTCCATAATTGTTACTTTGAATATTGAGGGTCTGTTTCAAGATACCCGCGCGAGAAACTGCGATAGGTATCTTTCTCTATGTCGATTTCAGGCTCCTGAAGCGCCGTGGTGGCGTCAAGATGCCAGTTGATGTATTTTATTGTCAAGCCGCGGGCAAGCCATTGGCGTTCGTAGAACGTGCGGATTTCGAGGATATCGTCGGCAAGTCCGCTGTGATAAAGGTCGTCGGTGTTGACCTCGGTGGCGAAGCCGTTCAGACGCACCATGGCGTCGGTATAGGCATAAAGAAACGGGCTGTCGGTTTTCAGATGCACGAGTCCGCCGTCTTTCAATATCTGGCGATAGAGTTGCATGAAGCGGGTCGACGTCAGGCGTT
>OLXR01001026.1_pt1 | contig 9990 bp, 5 predicted proteins | sample 1673941 | NCBI WGS metagenome assembly OLXR01 (sample SAMEA103958134, study PRJEB25191) | human gut metagenome
TCAACTATCAATAAGTTGAAACCTACAGCCGCTAAGGGTACCTATATTAAGAGTATTTATCTTTCAAGTACGATGAGCCGCGGTATCAAGATTGACCCGAAGGCTGTTGAGGAAATTTAAAAAGTAATTGAATCATGAGAAAGGAAGATAAAGGTAATATTATAGCCCAACTTGGCGAAGTCTTGAATGAGTATGCTCATTTCTATCTGGTTGATGTGACGGGATTGAATGCTGCGACAACCAGTGCGATGAGAAGAAAATGTTTTCAGTCTGAAATTAAAATGGTAGTTGTGAAGAACACATTACTTCACAAAGCTTTGGAAGCGGCTGAGACAGATTATACTCCTTTGTACGATTGCTTAAAGGGTACGACTGCTGTGTTGTTTGCAAACACGGCAAATGCCCCTGCAAAGTTGTTGAAAGATTTTGCTAAGGATGGAATGCCCGCATTGAAGGCGGCTTATGCTGAAGAAGGTTTCTATGTAGGTGCAGACCAACTCGAAGCTCTTACGGCTATCAAGAGCAAGGATGAAGTTATTGCTGAGATTGTGGCTTTGTTGCAGTCACCGGCGAAGAACGTACTTTCTGCTCTTCAATCAGGTGGAAACACTATTCATGGAGTTCTCAAAACTCTCGGTGAAAGACCCGAATAAATTAAATTAGTATCAAACAAATAAAAAATAGAATAAAAATGGCAGATTTGAAAGCTATTGCTGAAGAATTGGTAAATTTGACAGTTAAGGAAGTTAATGAATTGGCAACTATCCTGAAGGATGAGTACGGAATTGAACCTGCTGCTGCAGCTGTTGCTGTTGCTGCTGGTCCTGCAGCTGGTGCTGCTGCCGCAGAAGAAAAAACTTCTTTCGACGTAGTATTGAAGAGCGCTGGTGCAGCTAAACTTCAGGTAGTTAAGGCTGTTAAGGAAGCTTGTGGTCTTGGTTTGAAAGAAGCTAAAGACTTGGTAGACGGTGCTCCTAGCACAGTAAAAGAAGGTTTGGCTAAAGACGAAGCAGAATCATTGAAGAAAACATTGGAAGAAGCTGGAGCTGAAGTTGAACTTAAATAACATTAGCCTGTAAATCAGGTAATTCGGTTAGGAACCCTTCGTGAAAAGGGTTCTTAACCTTTTTGTGTATATATTTAAAATTAAGTTCTACAAATCCATTAACAGATGTCTTCAAATACTGTAAATCAAAGAGTTAATTTTGCTTCGACTAAGAATCCGCTTGAATACCCGGATTTCCTGGAAGTACAATTGAAGTCATTCCAAGACTTTCTACAATTAGATACCCCACCTGAAAAGCGCAAGAATGAGGGTTTGTATAAAGTATTTGCTGAAAACTTCCCTATTGCCGATACAAGAAACAATTTTGTTCTTGAGTTTTTGGATTATTATATTGATCCGCCGCGCTATACCATCGATGATTGTATAGAGCGTGGGCTCACATATAGTGTTCCTTTGAAAGCGAAACTTAAGCTGTACTGTACTGACCCCGATCATGAGGATTTTGATACAGTTATTCAGGACGTATTCCTCGGCCCGATTCCTTATATGACTGACAAGGCTACTTTCGTCATTAACGGTGCCGAACGTGTAGTTGTGTCACAGCTTCACCGTTCTCCGGGTGTGTTCTTCGGTCAGAGTGTACATGCCAATGGTACGAAACTTTATTCGGCTCGTATTATTCCGTTTAAGGGTTCGTGGATTGAGTTTGCTACTGACATCAATAATGTGATGTACGCATACATCGACCGTAAGAAGAAATTGCCGGTAACTACTTTGTTACGTGCGATTGGCTTCGAGAACGATAAGGATATTCTTGAGATTTTCAACCTTGCAGAAGATGTGAAGGTAAACAAGACAAATCTGAAGAAGGTGTTAGGCCGTAAACTGGCTGCACGTGTCTTGAAAACATGGATTGAAGATTTCGTTGATGAAGATACCGGTGAAGTGGTTTCTATCGAACGTAACGAGGTTATTATCGACCGTGAAACCGTGCTGGAGGAAGTACATATTGATGAAATTTTGGAATCGGGAGTTCAAAACATCCTTTTACATAAGGACGAGCCGAATCAATCTGATTTCTCTATTATATATAATACCCTGCAGAAGGACCCGAGTAACTCGGAAAAGGAAGCTGTGTTGTATATCTACCGTCAGTTGCGTAACGCTGATCCGGCTGATGACGCAAGTGCACGTGAAGTTATCAACAACTTGTTCTTCTCAGAAAAACGATATGACCTTGGTGATGTAGGTCGATACAGAATTAACAAGAAGTTGAATCTGACGACTGATATGGACGTGCGTGTCCTCACGAAGGAAGATATCATTGAAATCATTAAATATCTGATTGAGTTGATTAACTCAAAAGCGGATGTGGATGATATTGACCACTTGAGTAACCGTCGTGTGCGTACAGTTGGTGAGCAGCTTTCTAATCAGTTTGCTGTTGGTCTGGCTCGTATGTCTCGTACGATTCGTGAACGTATGAATGTTCGTGACAATGAAGTGTTTACTCCGATTGATTTGATTAATGCGAAGACTATTTCTTCTGTTATCAATTCATTCTTTGGAACAAATGCTTTGTCGCAGTTCATGGATCAAACTAATCCATTGGCTGAAATCACTCACAAGCGTCGTTTGTCAGCGTTAGGACCTGGTGGTCTGTCACGTGAACGTGCTGGTTTTGAGGTTCGTGACGTACACTATACTCATTATGGTCGTTTGTGTCCGATTGAAACTCCTGAAGGTCCGAATATCGGTTTGATTTCTTCTTTGTGTGTGTATGCTAAGATTAATGAACTTGGCTTTATTTCAACTCCTTATCGTAAAGTAGCTGATGGTAAGGTGGATATATCTGATGAAGGTATTGAATATCTGACAGCCGAAGAGGAAGAGGATAAGATAATCGCTCAGGGTAATGCTCCATTGGATGATGAAGGCAAATTTGTTCGTGAGAAAGTAAAAGCTCGTCGTGATGCTGATTATCCTGTTGTTACTCCTGACCAGGTAGAGTTGATGGATGTTTCTCCACAGCAGATTGCTTCTATCGCTGCTTCTTTGATTCCGTTCTTGGAACATGACGATGCTAACCGTGCATTGATGGGATCAAACATGATGCGCCAGGCAGTTCCTTTGTTGCGTACAGAGGCTCCTATTGTAGGTACAGGTATTGAAAAACAGTTGGTTGAAGACTCTCGTACTCAGATTGCAGCAGAGGGTGATGGTGTTGTAGAATATGTCGATGCAACAACTATTCGTATCTTGTATGACAGAAATGAAGATGAAGAATTTGTAAGCTTTGAACCTGCTTTGAAGGAATACAGAATTCCTAAATTCCGTAAGACTAATCAGAGCATGACCATTGACCTCCGTCCTACTTGTGATAAAGGACAGCGTGTGAAGAAGGGTGATATCCTGACTGAAGGATATTCAACTCAGGGTGGTGAGCTTGCATTGGGTAAAAACCTGTTGGTGGCTTATATGCCTTGGAAAGGTTATAACTACGAGGATGCTATTGTATTGAATGAACGCGTTGTACGTGAGGACTTGCTGACTTCTGTACACGTTGATGAATATATTTTGGAGGTCCGCGAAACGAAACGCGGTATGGAAGAATTAACTTCTGATATTCCTAACGTGAGTGAAGAAGCTACTAAAGATTTGGATGAAAACGGTATTGTACGTGTAGGTGCACGTATCGAACCGGGTGATATCCTGATTGGTAAGATTACTCCGAAAGGTGAATCAGATCCTTCTCCGGAAGAAAAATTGCTTCGTGCTATTTTCGGTGATAAGGCAGGTGATGTGAAGGATGCTTCATTGAAAGCTTCTCCGTCATTACGTGGTGTCGTTATTGACAAGAAGTTGTTCTCACGTGTTATCAAGAGCAGAAGTGAGAAGAATGCCGATAAGGCTATTCTGCCTAAACTGAATGATGAATTCGAAGAAAAGGCAGCAAAACTGAAAGATATCTTGATTGAGAAACTATTGGTTTTGACTAATGGTAAGGTTTCCCAAGGAGTGAAAGATTATTTGGGAACGGAAGTTATTGCCAAGGGGGCGAAGTTCACCAAACGCGATTTGGAATCATTGGATTATACTATTATCCAGTTGAGCAAGTGGACAGCTGATGCTCATAAGAATGACATGATTCGTGACTTGGTGATGAATTATTTGAAGAAATATAAAGAATTGGATGCTGAATTAAAGCGTAAGAAGTTTGCTATCACTATCGGTGATGAACTTCCTGCGGGCATTATTCAGATGGCTAAGGTTTATATTGCCAAGAAGCGTAAGATTGGTGTAGGTGATAAGATGGCGGGACGTCACGGTAACAAGGGTATTGTTTCTCGTGTGGTTCGTCAGGAAGATATGCCGTTCTTAGCAGATGGTACTCCGGTAGATATCGTATTGAATCCGTTGGGTGTGCCTTCTCGTATGAATATTGGTCAGATTTTCGAAGCCGTATTAGGTCGTGCCGGAAAAGAGTTGGGTGTGAAATTTGCTACTCCTATTTTTGACGGTGCTTCTATGGATGATTTAAATGAATGGACAGATAAAGCTGGATTGCCTCGTTATTGTAAGACTTATCTTTGTGATGGTGGTACAGGCGAACGCTTTGACCAACCTGCAACAGTGGGTGTAACTTATATGTTGAAACTAGGGCACATGGTTGAAGATAAGATGCATGCCCGTTCTATCGGTCCGTACTCCCTTATTACTCAGCAGCCGCTTGGTGGTAAGGCACAGTTCGGTGGTCAGCGTTTCGGAGAAATGGAAGTTTGGGCGCTTGAAGCATTCGGCGCAGCACATATCTTACAGGAAATCCTGACCATTAAGTCTGATGACGTTGTAGGACGCTCAAAGGCTTACGAAGCTATTGTGAAAGGTGAACCTATGCCAACTCCGGGTATCCCCGAATCTCTGAATGTATTGTTACACGAACTGAGAGGTCTTGGCTTGAGTATCAACCTTGAATAATAAAAAAATATAACTCTTTACATTATAAATAAGGAAGTATGGCTTTTAGAAAAGAAACTAAGATAAAGAGTAATTTCTCGAAAATCTCAATTGGCTTGGCTTCACCCGAAGAAATCCTTGAGAATTCGAGCGGTGAGGTGTTGAAGCCTGAAACGATCAACTACCGTACCTACAAACCGGAACGTGATGGTTTGTTCTGCGAGCGTATTTTCGGTCCGGTGAAAGATTACGAATGTCATTGCGGTAAGTACAAACGTATCCGTTATAAAGGTATTGTTTGTGACCGATGTGGCGTTGAAGTGACTGAAAAGAAGGTCCGTCGTGAACGTATGGGACATATTCAGTTAGTTGTGCCTGTAGCGCATATCTGGTATTTTCGTTCATTGCCGAACAAGATCGGTTATTTGTTGGGGCTGCCTACAAAGAAACTAGACGCTATTGTATATTATGAACGTTATGTGGTTATCCAGCCGGGTGTGAAGGCTGAAGATGGCATTAATAAATATGATTTGCTTTCTGAAGAAGAGTATTTGGATATCTTGGATACACTTCCTAAAGAAAACCAATATTTGGAAGATACAGATCCGAATAAGTTTATAGCTAAGATGGGAGCAGAAGCCATTTATGATCTGCTCTCAACTTTGGATTTGGATGCTTTATCTTATGAATTACGTCATAAAGCAAGTAATGATTCTTCGCAGCAACGTAAGAACGAGGCTTTGAAGCGTCTGCAGGTAGTTGAATCGTTCCGTGCATCTCGCGGACGTAATAAACCTGAATGGATGATTGTACGTATTGTGCCGGTTATTCCTCCTGAACTGCGTCCATTGGTTCCGTTGGATGGTGGCCGTTTCGCTACCTCTGACTTGAATGACTTGTATCGTCGTGTGATTATCCGTAACAACCGTTTGAAGCGACTGATTGAAATCAAGGCTCCCGAAGTGATTTTGCGTAACGAAAAACGTATGTTGCAGGAGGCTGTCGATTCCTTGTTCGATAACTCACGTAAATCAAGTGCAGTGAAGACTGACGCTAATCGTCCATTGAAATCACTGTCCGATAGTTTGAAGGGTAAGCAAGGACGTTTCCGTCAGAACTTGCTGGGTAAGCGTGTTGACTACTCTGCTCGTTCGGTTATCGTTGTTGGTCCTGAATTGAAGATGGGTGAATGTGGTATTCCTAAACTGATGGCTGCAGAGCTTTACAAGCCGTTTATCATCCGTAAGTTGATTGAACGTGGTATTGTGAAGACTGTAAAATCTGCAAAGAAGATTGTAGACCGCAAGGAGCCTGTGATCTGGGATATCTTGGAACATGTCATGAAAGGTCATCCTGTATTGCTGAACCGTGCGCCGACTCTGCACCGTTTGGGTATTCAGGCTTTCCAACCGCATATGATTGAAGGTAAAGCTATTCAGTTGCACCCGTTGGCTTGTACAGCGTTCAATGCCGACTTCGATGGTGACCAGATGGCGGTTCACTTGCCTTTGAGTAATGATGCGATTCTGGAAGCACAGATGTTGATGCTTCAAGCTCATAACATTCTGAATCCTGCTAATGGTGCTCCTATTACTGTGCCTGCACAGGATATGGTACTTGGTTTGTATTATATTACCAAGCTGAGAAAAGGGGCTAAAGGTGAAGGCTTGACTTTCTACGGTCCGGAAGAGGCTTTGATTGCTTATAATGAAGGTAAAGTGGATATTCATGCTATCGTCAACGTAGTGGTGAAGGACTTGGACAAAGATGGCAAAATCGTAGATGTGATGATGAAAGAAACCTCCGTAGGGCGTGTGATTGTAAATGAAATCGTTCCAGCGGAAGTGGGGTACTTGAATACCATTATTTCCAAAAAGTCTTTGCGAGATATCATTAGTGATGTTATCAAAGCTGTCGGTGTTGCACGTGCTTGTGAATTCTTGGATGGTATTAAGAACTTAGGTTACTATATGGCGTTCAAGGGTGGTCTGTCATTCAACTTGGGTGATATTATTATCCCGAAAGAAAAAGAAGAACTGGTAAAACGTGGTAATGAGGAAGTGGAACAGATTATGATGAACTATAATATGGGTTTCATTACTGACAATGAACGTTATAACCAGGTTATCGATACATGGACTCACGTGAACAGTGACCTGTCTGATATACTTTACAAGACGATTAAGAATGATGACCAAGGCTTCAATTCAGTATTTATGATGCTTGATTCCGGGGCCCGTGGTTCTAAAGAGCAGATTCGTCAGTTGTCTGGTATGCGTGGTTTGATGGCAAAACCGCAGAAAGCCGGTGCTGAAGGCGCACAGATTATTGAAAACCCTATTCTTTCAAACTTTAAAGAAGGTTTGTCTGTGTTAGAGTATTTTATTTCTACCCACGGTGCTCGTAAAGGTTTGGCGGATACAGCGTTGAAGACTGCTGATGCGGGATACTTGACCCGCCGTCTGGTAGACGTGTCGCATGATGTGATTATCAATGAAGAAGACTGTGGAACACTTCGTGGTTTGGTTTGTACGGCTTTGAAGAATAACGATGAAGTTATTGCTACTTTGTACGAACGTATTCTAGGACGTGTTTCTGTACATGATATCGTCCATCCTACTACTGGTAAACTGATTGTAGCCGGTGGAGAGGAGATTACAGAGGATATTGCGCAGGAAATCGAGGATTCTCCGATTGAAAGCGTTGAAATCCGTTCGGTATTAACTTGTGAATCTAAGAAAGGGGTATGTGCTAAGTGTTATGGACGTAACTTGGCATCCAGTCGTATGGTTCAGAAAGGTGAAGCAGTCGGCGTAATCGCTGCCCAATCTATTGGTGAGCCGGGTACACAGTTGACATTGCGTACATTCCATGCCGGTGGTATCGCAGGTAATATGGCTGCTAATGCAAGCATTGTGGCCAAGAATAATGCACGTTTGGAATTCGAAGAATTGCGTACGGTAGATACGGTTGATGAAATGGGTGAGGCTGTGAAAGTGGTAGTCGGTCGTTTGGCTGAAGTCCGCTTTATCGATGTGAATACAGGGATTATCCTGTCAACTCATAATGTGCCTTATGGTTCAAAATTATATGCTGCGGACGGTGATATTGTTGAGAAAGGAAAACTGATTGCTAAGTGGGATCCGTTCAACGCTGTTATTATTACAGAGGCTACTGGTAAGATTGAATTCGAGAGTGTGGTTGAAAACGTAACTTATAAGGTAGAGTCTGATGAAGCTACCGGTTTGCGTGAAATTATCATTATCGAGTCTAAGGATAAGACAAAAGTACCTTCTGCCCATATTGTAACCGAGGATGGTAATTTGATCCGTACTTATAACTTACCCGTGGGGGGGCATGTTGTGGTTGAAAACGGTCAGGCAGTGAAAGCTGGTGACATTATTGTGAAGATTCCTCGTGCTGTAGGCAAGGCTGGTGATATCACCGGTGGTCTTCCTCGTGTTACAGAACTGTTTGAGGCTCGTAACCCATCTAATCCTGCTGTCGTTTCTGAAATAGACGGTGAAATTACTATGGGTAAGATTAAGCGTGGTAACCGTGAAATTATTGTCACATCTAAGACAGGTGAAGTGAAAAAGTATTTGGTGAATCTGTCTAAACAAATATTGGTTCAGGAGAATGACTACGTTCGTGCCGGAACTCCGTTATCTGACGGTGCGATTACTCCTGCTGACATTTTGGCCATTAAAGGTCCCACGGCTGTACAGGAATATATCGTAAATGAAGTGCAAGACGTTTACCGTTTGCAGGGTGTGAAGATTAACGACAAACACTTTGAGATTATTGTTCGTCAAATGATGCGTAAGGTAGAAATCGATGAGCCGGGCGATACTCGCTTCTTGGAACAGCAGGTAGTGGATAAGCAAGAGTTCATGGAAGAAAACGATCGTATTTGGGGCAAGAAAGTAGTTGTTGACTCTGGTGATTCTCAGAATTTGCAGCCGGGTCAGATTGTTACTGCCCGTAAGTTGCGTGATGAGAACAGTATGTTGAAACGTCGTGATTTGAAGCCTGTTGAGGTACGTGATGCTATTCCTGCTACATCTACTCAGATTCTGCAAGGTATTACCCGTGCCGCTTTGGGAACTTCAAGTTTCATGTCTGCTGCATCATTCCAGGAAACAACGAAAGTTTTGAATGAGGCTGCCATCAATGGTAAGGTTGATAGATTGGAGGGTATGAAGGAGAATGTGATTTGTGGTCACTTGATTCCTGCCGGTACCGGTCAGCGTGAATTCGAAAAGATTATTGTTGGTTCGAAGGAAGAATATGATCGCATTCTTGCTAATCGTAAGAATGTACTCGATTATAGTGAGGTAGAGTAATTTTTAATACATACACTGTAAAAGAGGCTGATTTCTGTTTAAGAAATCAGCCTCTTTAGGTTTATAGTAAATGCTATAGGAAAATTATATAGAATAATCAGTATGTTGTATTATTACAAATAAATGTCTATATTTGTACTCCAACCAAAGAATAGAAGTTGGGGACCTTGAAATTCAGAATATTTTTTAATGCTAAAGTATAAAATCATGGAAAACGAAAAAAATAACAATCAGTTGCAGATAGAGTTGAAAGAAGAAGTAGCTCAAGGAACGTATGCAAATCTTGCCATTATTACCCATTCCAGTTCGGAATTTATTGTTGATTTTGTGCGTGTAATGCCGGGATTACCTAAAGCTGGAGTGCAGTCACGTATTGTACTGACTCCTGAACATGCAAAACGTTTGATGTATGCATTACAGGAGAATGTTGCAAAATACGAACGTAATTTTGGACCTATTCGAATGCCGGAAGAAATGAATGGGGGAAATAATGGACCGGATGGAAAAACATTCATTCCTCCTATAAGCGGATTTAAAGGGGAAGCATAAGGGCTTTTGTAGCAAAAATAACATAGTAGTCTGTTTTTCAAAAACTTTTTTGAGAAACAGACTATTTTTATTAGTAGAAAGTATTGTTTATTAAAATGTTATTCGTAACTTTGCAGCCCAAAATGTATAGTT
>OLXR01001030.1_pt1 | contig 9968 bp, 8 predicted proteins | sample 1673941 | NCBI WGS metagenome assembly OLXR01 (sample SAMEA103958134, study PRJEB25191) | human gut metagenome
CTTACGAGACGGTCGAGGTTGGCTTTTTTGTCGGCAGCCGAGCTCCATTTGTAGTAGTCGCCGTAGTCGTGGTTGCCGAGGATTGAGATTACGCCGTCTTTCGCTTTGATTTGACGTAGTGTCGGAATGAAAGGGTTGATTTCATCAGTCTTTCGATTCACAATGTCGCCTGTCACCACAACGAGGTCGGCGTGCTGGGCGTTTATCTCCTTCACGATGCTCTCCACGATTGATGTGCGGTTGCCGTAGGTGCCGGTGTGAAGGTCGGACACTTGGAGTATGCGGTAGCCGTCGAATGCTGCGGGAAGGTTGGCAGACGTTATTGTAACGTTGTTGACCTCAAGTTGGCGCGGTGTGACGATGGCTCCCCACCACATTGTCAGCAGTACGGCTGCGCCTATTGCTATGCCGGCTATGCGCCATTTGCGCATGGCGCGGCTCTGGCGCAGGCGAGGAAGCATGGATATGGCGTAGAATGGCATGTATATGAGTTTTGCCGCCGAAATGGATATTGCGGAGAATAGTCCCCACATCATCATGATGAAAAACTCTTCGCCCGCTTGCGATTTCGCAAACGCTGCAATTACGGCAAGCACGATATAAATGATGGCTGAAACCGCAATGTGTGCGGTTGTCAGCCATCGATGCCCGAGTTTCCGCAGTTGCTTGTAGATGCTGACATCGGTCAGCGCCATTGCTGCTGCAAAGAGCAGCAACGCAAGTATTGGAAGTCTCATATAGGATGTTGAAACGATGTCTTTTTAAAGTTCTCCGAGTGCTTTTAGTTTGTTTACCAAAGGGTTGGAATACATTACGAGAATCTTCTCGCGCATAAATGCGTAGTCTTCGTCGGTCAATGTGAAATCCACCTCTTTCTGCACTTTTGCCAATTGTCCGCTGAGGTATGCCTCAAATTTGTCGTGGTCTTCCTTGGTGTAGCGGTCGTTGAAGCGAGAATCGTTGAAACGCTCGCCGAACGCGATGTAGTTGCAAGGGTAGATGCGGTAGTTGGAGTGGATTTGACGGTCGATGATGTTGCTCACGCCGAGCAGTGTTTCCTGCTTGTCCAACCCGCGGAGCTTCTCCATTTCCGGGTTGATGCAGTCTGTGAATGTGAAATGCACACGGCCTTTGTTTTGAAGCAGACCTGTTTCCATACTGAAAAGGTCGTCGCGTTTTGTCTTTTTGAAATCCGGGTCTTTCGCTTTCAAAAGAAACTCGCGCGCTTTCAGATAGTCGTTGGGGTCAAGTTCGTAACTGATGGCGACAGGCATGATGTTCAATTCAAGGAGATTGTCGATTGTCGATTTCCCACCCTTGATTGCGAGCATCTTGATGAGGCTTTCCTGAGTGGTGTCGCTGCTGTCTTTGGCGCGTCCTTGGCGTTGTGCAATCCAAACTGACTCATGCTTTTGCGTGATGGCGAAGTGGATGTAGCCCGACAGCTGTTCGGCAGCGCCGAGAGCCTGGCGGATATTAAGGTCGCGTTTAACGATTACGCTTTTGTTGATTCTTACGAGGTCCTCAATCCATTTGTAGATAAGAAGGTTGCTGCCGATTGCCACTTCCGTGGTGCGGTAGTGGTTGTAGAGCAGGGCGAGGTTTAGGAATGAGGCGTCGAGCACAATGTCGCGGTGGTTTGTCATCATTGTGTACGACTTATTTTGGTCTACTTTTTCGATGTTGTCATAAGAAATGCCCTCTGTGGTTTTTGCAGCGAGAAGTTTCAGGAAGTCAAACATCACGTTTTCCTGGAATTCCTTCTTCGTGTTTATTTGCAGAAGCATTTTGCAGAAGCCGTCAAAGTCAATGTCGGGCATCACCCATGTAACGGCGTGCTTGAACCCGTCTTCGGCAACAAGTTCCTTCATTTTTTCCTTGAATTGGGCATCGGAAAACGGACAAATGTCACTGAATTCTTGTGGGGTTGCTATCTCATTCATATATATTCTGATTTTAAGATTTCCATACTTGTAATAATGTTCAAAGGTAAGAAATCTTATTGGAATAAAAAAGGTTTTTGACCTAATTTATAGCACTGCGGCTGTATAATCTTCCCATTTTTTTATGAGTGCGGTCATATCGGCTGGAATCTCACTGTTGAAGAACATTTCTTCGCGTGTGCGGGGGTGTACGAAGCCAAGCGTTTTGGCGTGGAGGGCCTGACGCGGACAGATTTTGAAGCAGTTTTGCACAAACTGAGTGTACTTTGCTGCCGTGGTGCCTCTGATTATTTTGTCGCCGCCGTAGCGAGCGTCGTTGAAGAGAGGGTGTCCGATATGCTTCATGTGCACACGTATCTGGTGTGTGCGTCCTGTTTCGAGTTGGCATTGCACCACTGCTACGTGGCTGAGGTTTTCAATAACCTTGTAGTGGGTGACGGCGTGTTTGCCCTGGTCGCCTTCGGGGAAGACAGCCATTTGCAGGCGGTCTTTCGGATTGCGACCGATGTTGCCTTCCACAGTTCCGTGGTCTTCAGCGAATTTACCCCAGACCAGCGCCACGTATTGGCGATGGGTTGTCTTGTTGAAGAATTGCTTGCCGAGAAAAGTCTTGGCATCTGGTGTTTTGGCAATGACAAGCAGTCCCGATGTGTCTTTGTCGATGCGGTGCACGAGTCCGAGCCGCGGGTCGCTGACGTCGTAGTCGGGGTCGTTGCGGAAATGGTAGGCGAGGGCATTGACCAGTGTGCCTGAATAGTTGCCGTGTCCGGGATGCACAACCAGTCCGGCGGGCTTGTTGACAACAAGCAGTTGGTCGTCTTCATACACTATGTCGAGAGGGATGTCCTCCGGAATGATGTCGAGTTCGTAGCGCGGGCGGTCCATCACAAGCGAGATGATGTCGCCCGGCTTGACGCGGTAGTTCGACTTCACCGCTTTGCCGTTGGCAAGTATGCAGTTGGCTTCTGCTGCTTGCTGGATACGGTTGCGCGAAGTGTTGTCGATGTGGCTCACAAGGAATTTGTCCACACGGAGCAGGTTTTGCCCCTTCTCCGCGACAAATCGGTAGTGTTCCCAAAGTTCCTGACCGTCGCCGCTGTCCGTCGGGATGGCGTCGGCTTCTAATATATCGTCAATGTCTTGTTCCATTATATGTTTTTATTCCAGATTGTTGCTATCGTCGAATTCAAACGACAGGCTGTCGGAGTTGCCCGACAGGTCTTCCTCTATGATGCCGCTGAGCGAGCCGTCGCCAACGAAGAGAGTCACGGTGGCGTTTACTGGAATCTTGCTTCCCTCGGTCAGCGATGCGCCATTGCAGCGGACGTCGGTTACAAGGTCGCGGAATTCAGACGGCACACTCTGTATCCTTACATCTTTGATGCCCAGAGCGGTAAGTATTGACTGGCTTTGACGCGATGACATGTCGGTGAGCATAGGCACCTTGACCAATTTTGTGGAGTATGTGCGTATTGTAACGTATATTGTACGTCCGTCCTTCACAAACGAGCCCGCCTCGGGGTTCTGCTCGAGTATGCTTCCAGGGCGTGCGCCTTCGACGTATGATGAGTCGGCAATCTCGATTTTTAGATTGCGTCGGTCGAGCATCTCGGTGGCTTTTTCGACGTCCATTCCCGTAAGGCTGGGTACGGTCTCCTTGTTGCCGTGGTTGGTAAACACGCTGAGTGCGAAATAGCTGATTACCAGCAAAAGTATATCGACTAAAGCGATTAGAATCACCGTCGACAATATTTTATGTTTCTTGTAGAATGAAGTCAATGTGTTTATTGTTTCTGCCACTTTGTTGTCGTTTTTAATTCAAGATACAAAGATAGTGCAAGGTGAGTGAAAAGAAAAGTGCTTGCACGATTTTGAACCGCCCGTGATGAGCATAAAAAAAACGGCCGCATCCTTGCGGATACAGCCGTAGTCATTGAAAGCGATGTCGGTTAGAGGCTCACTTTTTCTTTTTCCTTAACGAGGTTTCTGTACATCACTTTGCCCTCGATGTATTCCTGAGTTGCGATAAGCACAGGTTTCGGCAATTTCTCGTAGTAACGGGAGATTTCAATCTGCTCTCTGTTTTCGGAAACTTCTTCAAGGTTGTCGTTGAGAGTGGCGAACTCTTGAAGTTTCTTTTCCAAGTCCTTTTTCATCTCTACGGCAATCTGGTTGGCGCGTTTTGCGATGATGCAAACAGTTTCATACACGTTGCCGGTGTCTTGTGAAAGTTTGATCACATCGCGAGTAACCGTGTTAAGCGGCGCATTCGATCTCTTGTAGTCCATTATCTATATGAATTTAATGTTGTTTTATCGTGTTACTTGTTGAGATAGTTGTTGGCTATCTTGAAAATATTGTCAGCCTCGCTGCGGTATTTGCTTTCTGGGTAGTCGTTGATGAAAGAGTAGTACTCATCAATCACTTCGCGGTAGCGGTCGGCCTTCTTCTCGATGACGCTCTGGTATGCCTGTTGGAATTTGGCTTTCAGCACAATCATCTGCAGTTGTTCCTTATGTTTTGTATAAGGATAGTTTTTCAGCGCGTTTGTCGCCACAATTACGGCGCTTTCGTAGTTGTTGCCGAGATAATTTCCGAGATTGTAGTAAAGCTGGGCGTTGTCGATTTCTTTCTGAACCAACTTGTCCTGCAACTCGAAGATGGCTGATTGGGCTATCGACTTCTTGTCGCTGTTGGGGAAGTAGTCAAGAAATCGCTGAAGTTCGTCAATTGCCTTGTAGGTGTCGGTTTGGTCCAGCTGCGGCTCCGGAGAGTCGAGGTAGTAGCCGTAGCCGGCATAGAAACGCGCCAACTCGGTATATTTTCCCTTTGGATAGTGCGTGTAATAGGTTTGGAAATACGTGCTTGCCGAGGCATAGTCCTTGTTCTCATAGTGGCTGAGCCCCAAGAGGTAGAGCGACTCTTCCGCTTTGTCGGTGCCTTTCAGCACCTTCACCACGTCTTCAAGCAGCGTTGCAGCCTGGACGTATTTGCGCTCCTCGAAAGCCTTCTTGGCGTATTCGTATTTATAATTGGTATCAGAGCTTTTCAGCACCTTGTTGTATTCTCCGCATCCTGTGAGCACGGCGGCGCAAAGCAATGATAATATCAGTTTATTTCGCATTCTCAGAATTGTCTATTTTCTATCAGAATGCAAAATTACGCTTTTCTTGCCACATGACAAAGCCTTTTTGTGGTTAAATAGCATTAAAATCGCAAGTTGGCTATGAAAAAGCCGAGAATGATGACGGATGGCCTATTTTCGCCTCCGGCGTCCGCAATTTATTGTGGCAGTGACTGCAGATGACAAAATGCTATAAAACATATTATTTTTTTTGGTTTTTCCTTGTCCGTTTCGGAAAATAATTCCTAAATTTGCTCTGTGTAAATGACAATTTACTATATACCAAATATTAATACCAAAAACTATGAATGTAGAAAAAATTCTATCCGATCTCGAGGCCAAACATCCTGGTGAAAAGGAATATTTGCAGGCCGTCAAAGAGGTGCTTCTTTCAGTTAAGGACGTCTATGAACAGCATCCTGAATTTGAAAGCGCAAAAATCATTGAAAGAATGGTGGAGCCAGACCGTATTTTCACGTTCCGTGTGCTCTGGACTGACGACAATGGAGAAGTGCAGACCAATATTGGTTATCGGGTGCAATTCAATAATGCCATCGGTCCGTATAAGGGAGGTATCCGTTTCCACGCTTCTGTAAACTTGTCAATTCTCAAATTCTTGGGCTTCGAGCAGACGTTCAAGAATGCGTTGACCACTCTTCCTATGGGTGGCGGCAAGGGCGGTTCTGACTTCAGCCCGCGCGGAAAGTCGGACAAGGAAATCATGCGTTTCTGCCAGGCGTTCATTCTTGAGTTGTGGCGCAATCTCGGTCCTGACCGCGACGTTCCTGCCGGTGATATCGGTGTAGGCGGACGAGAAGTGGGCTATATGTATGGAATGTACAAGAAATTGGCTCGTGAGAATACGGGTACATTCACGGGTAAGGGTATCGAGTTCGGAGGTTCCTTGATCCGTCCAGAAGCTACAGGTTACGGAAACGTATATTTCTTGTTGCAGATGCTGAAAACCCGCAACATTGATATCAAGGACAAGGTAGTTTGTGTATCCGGTTCCGGAAACGTGGCTCAATATACGGTAGAGAAATTAATCAGTCTTGGAGCGAAAGTTGTCACGATGTCTGATTCCGACGGTTATATCTATGATCCGGATGGAATCGACCGTGAGAAACTGGATTATATCATGGAGTTGAAGAACTTGTATCGTGGCCGTATCCGTGAATACGCAGAAAAATATGGTTGCAAATATGTAGAAGGAGCTAAACCTTGGGGTGAAAAATGCGATATCGCACTGCCTTCTGCCACTCAGAACGAACTTAACGGCGACGATGCCAAGACATTGGTTGCCAACGGTGTAATTGCAGTTTCCGAAGGTGCTAACATGCCTTCTACTCCGGAAGCAATCAAAGTATTTCAGGATGCTAAGATTCTTTATGCTCCGGGTAAAGCGGCTAATGCTGGTGGTGTATCTGTATCAGGTCTTGAAATGACTCAGAACTCTATCAAACTGAGCTGGAGCGCTGAAGAAGTAGACGAAAAGCTGAAGAGCATCATGAAGAATATCCACGAAGCCTGCGTTCAGTATGGTACTGAAGCCGACGGATATGTAAACTATGTGAAAGGTGCTAACGTAGCCGGATTCATGAAGGTGGCGAAAGCTATGATGGCTCAAGGTATCGTATAATCAGCAAAATATAAGAAAGCTATAGTCATTTTTTAAGATAAAGGCTCCCGCCTTCCGAAAGGAAGAGCGGGAGTTTTTTCATACCCCAATGCAGACAGTGGAAAAACAAGTAGAAGAGTGCAGGAAAGCATGTAGAAGAGTGCGGGAAAGCATATAGAAGAGCAGACGGCAGGAAGTACTTCATCTCTATGGATGATGTAGAAGAAAGAAGTGAATGAAGTACTCGGTCCGGGTGAAAGATGTACTTGAAAAAAAATATCGGAGACTTTAAAGATTATTCATAGTTATTTTCTATCTTTATATAGAAAATATCAGTTTGACAAGCAAGCAAAATCGATCTATCTTTGTTACATATTATAAACCCGGATAAAAGAATAAAGAGACTTCGGTTTATTTAAACTTTTCCTCCGACTAACATCTATTTTATGGAAGAAAAAAAACTAACTGCCGCGAATGGTCGTCCCATTGCCGACAATCAGAATTCGCAAACCGCAGGTCAACGCGGACCTGTCATGTTACAAGATCCATGGCTTATCGAAAAGCTTGCTCATTTTGATCGTGAAGTAATTCCGGAAAGACGTATGCATGCCAAAGGCTCGGGAGCTTTCGGAACATTTACCGTTACGCATGACATCACGAAGTACACCCGTGCAGCTATCTTTAGCGAAGTCGGAAAGCAAACAGAATGTTTCGTCCGTTTTTCTACCGTAGCCGGAGAGCGCGGAGCAGCAGATGCCGAACGCGATATCCGTGGTTTTGCAATGAAATTCTACACCGAAGAAGGTAACTGGGATTTAGTCGGTAACAATACCCCCGTGTTTTTCTTACGTGACCCCCTCAAATTCCCCGATTTGAATCATGCCATCAAACGCGACCCTAAAACAAACATGCGCAGTCCCAACAGCAACTGGGATTTCTGGACGCTTCTACCCGAAGCCTTACATCAGGTAACTATCACCATGAGTCCTCGCGGTATCCCTTATTCTTACCGCCACATGCACGGATTCGGAAGTCATACATACAGCTTTATCAATGCGGACAACCAACGTATCTGGGTAAAATTCCACCTGCGTACAATGCAGGGAATCAAAAATCTGACCGATCAGGAAGCGGAAGCTATCATTGCCAAAGACCGTGAATCTCATCAACGCGACCTTTTTGAAAGCATCGAAAAGGGAGACTATCCGAAATGGCTGTTCCAGATTCAGCTGATGACGGAAGAGGAAGCGGACAATTACCGCATCAATCCGTTCGACCTGACCAAAGTATGGCCACACAAAGACTTCCCGCTACAAGACGTGGGTATTCTGGAACTGAACCGTAATCCGGAAAACTATTTCGCAGATGTAGAGCAAGCCGCTTTCAACCCTATCAATACCGTAGATGGCATCGGATTCTCACCAGACAAGATGTTACAGGGACGTCTGTTCTCTTACGGTGACGCGCAGCGTTACCGCCTCGGAGTAAATTCGGAACAGATCCCGGTGAATAAACCCCGCTGTCCTTTCCACGCTTACCACCGCGACGGAGCGATGCGTGTAGACGGAAACTATGGAGCCGCAAAGGGTTACGAACCTAACAGCTTCGGCGAATGGAAAGACTCTCCCGAGAAGAAGGAACCGCCTTTGAAAGTACACGGGGATGTTTATAATTACAACGAGCGTGAGTACGATGATGATTACTACAGCCAACCGGGTGCCTTATTCCGTTTGATGCCGCCGGAAGAGCAACAGTTGTTATTCGGAAATACCGCCCGTGCGATGGGTAACGCCCAACTGTTCATCAAGCAACGCCACGTACGCAATTGCTACAAGGCAGACCCTGCTTACGGTAAGGGAGTAGCTGAAGCTCTAGGAATCAGCTTAGAAGAGGCCTTGAAAGAAGACCGATAAAGTAGTAAGGCTACGATAGAAAGCGATAAAAGAGGGATAACCCCAGTAATCCTATGGATGAACAGGTTATCTCATTCTTTTTTAGTAGGATAAGAGAGGATATGCCATGAGACCCCGATACTGATAAGCCCTAACAAAGCTTTCACCCACCAATAGCCGACTAGCAAAAGGGAAGTAATGATCGTAGATAGCCACATGATAGCGATCGTGATAATCTTGGAACGCAAAGGAATAGCCTTATCTTCCACAAAGCCCTTAATATGCGGCCCGAAATAACGATTGCTCATCACCCGGTTATAAAGCTTCTCCGAGCTACGGACATAAAACCAACAAGTCAGTAACCAAAAAGGAGTGGTCGGGAGCAAAGGGACAAAGATACCGATCGCTCCCAATATGAGAAAAAACGTTCCTAACGTAATGTATATGATACGTCTCGTCCCGTTCATCAGCCAACCGTATATTCCGCGATTTGCTTGAAACCATTCAGGAAGTCCGTTATATTCATCCGTTTCTTTCCGGCAAGTTGCAAGGAACGCAAGCGAAGAAAACCGTCCTTCACGGCCACGTCGATATACGATTTATGATCCGCCGGACGTTTCTCTGCCTGGTAAATCTTTAAAGCCAGACGTTTGCCATCCTCAGAGATCAATTCCGTCCAAGCAGCAGGATAAGGAGAAAGCCCACGGACGAAATCATAGATATTCTTCACCGGCTGGTTCCAGTCGATATGACAGGTATCCTTGAATATCTTCGGGGCCGGACGCAACTCGGCGGCATCCTTATAGAATTCCTCTTGGGGAATAGCGTCTGTTTTTCCATCCAACAGTAAGTCCACGGTCTCGGTAACCAACCCCGCCCCCATCACCATCAAGGCATCGTGAACGGTTTCTACATCGTCGGTATCAGCGATCGGCAGATGTCTCTGACGGATGATCTTACCCGTATCGATCTCATGCGTAAGAAAGAAAGTAGTCACGCCGGTCTCCGTATCACCATTGATAACCGCCCAGTTGATCGGAGCGGCACCCCGGTATTGCGGAAGCAAGGAGGCATGCAGATTAAAAGTTCCCAGACGGGGCATATTCCAGACCACCTCCGGCAGCATACGAAACGCCACCACGATCTGCAAATCCGCCCGCAAGGCACGCAGTTCCTCCAAAAACGCCTCATCCTTCAACTTCTCTGGCTGTAAGACCGGAAGACCCACCGATACGGCATATTGCTTCACGGCACTCGGTTGAAGCACGCTACCATGACGGCCCATCGGCTTATCCGGCATCGTAATGACACCTACCACATTATATCCACCTTCTACCAAGGCACGCAGGCTCTCCACGGCAAAATCGGGAGTGCCCATATATACGATTCGT